>Ga0265293_10001135_pt1 | contig 59812 bp, 58 predicted proteins | sample Munlanlewell138R_FD_192505 | JGI IMG/M metagenome (GOLD analysis project Ga0265293, IMG submission 192505) | Leachate microbial communities from a municipal landfill in Southern Ontario, Canada - Leachate well 138R | ecosystem: Engineered > Solid waste > Landfill > Unclassified | place: Canada...
CGACCAACGGGAGCTCACAGCCTGTCCCGAAAAACGGGAAATACAATTGAAACAAACAAGATGAGTAAAAAAATCAATGGAATTCCAAGGCGAATGCTGCGCACCATGAGATTAGCTTCGCTGCTACTTCAAGGTTTCTAACGTTGAATGCTATATTTATTTTTCATAGAAATGCAATTCAACTTGAAAACTCATATTTCGCTGTGGAATCCCAGACACTTCGAAATCGGCATTTAAGAAAAACCAGGGTATACATTCAAATAATTAGCTAGAAACCTTTTAAACAAAGTGTTTCACAAGGTTTGTAAACTTTATTCCGGACGACAATGAATCAAAGTATAAGTTTTTGGAAAATTCACTAATATTCAACTTGCTTCAAAGCACAACTAAATATACTTTTAACCATTCTTTACATAAAGCAAAGGAAAAGCCTAAAATAATTTTAAATTTGCCCCAATTAACTAATATAGAATTTTAATGCTACAATTATCAGATCGTTTGTTAGCCATGGAGGAATCCGCAACCTTGGCGATGTCTCGTAAAAGTCGTGAACTAAAGAGTCAAGGGCTAGATATTATCTCACTTAGTTTGGGTGAACCAGACTTCCACACACCAGATTTTATCAAAGAGGCAGCAATTGAGGCGATGGAACAAAACTACACAACATATACGCCTGTTCCAGGATATGATGAACTGCGTCAGGCAATAGCGGATAAGTTTAAGCGCGACAATGGATTGCACTATGACATGGATCAAATTGTAGTTTCTACTGGTGCTAAGCAGTCTATAGCGAATATTATGATGAGTTTAATAAACCCTGGAGATGAGGTTTTGGTTCCTGCTCCGTACTGGGTTTCTTATATTGAAATCGTAAAAGTAGCGGGTGGAATTCCAGTTATTATAGAATCGTCGATTGACACAGATTTTAAGGTAAATGGTGCTGCAATTAAAGCGAAAATTACTGATAAAACAAAAGCAATTATCTTTTCTTCACCTTGTAACCCAACGGGTTCTGTTTATTCAAAAGAGGAATTGAAAGATTTTGCAAGTGCATTTGCAGACCATAAAGATATTACGATTATTTCGGATGAAATTTATGAGCACATTAACTTTGTGGGAAACCATGAAAGTATTGCTCAATTCGAAGAGGTTTACGATCAAACAGTAACCATCAACGGAATGTCAAAAGCTTGGGCTATGACAGGATGGAGAATTGGTTATATTGCTGCTCCAAAAGCAATTGCAGCGGCTTGTAATAAAGTTCAAGGACAATTTACAAGTGGTGCAAATTCAATAGCTCAACGTGCTTCAATTGCTGGTCTGAAGAAAGATCCTGCCTATTTGAAAGATATGTTAGCTGCTTTTAAAAACAGAAGAACTTTGGTTTTAAATGCACTAAAATCAATGGAAGGTGTAGAGGTAAATGAACCAGAAGGAGCGTTTTATTTCTTCCCAGATGTTTCTAGTTTTTTCGGGAAATCTTATGAAGGAAAAACGATTAACAATTCAAACGATTTGGCAATGTATTTACTAGAAGAGGCTTTAGTAGCAATCGTTTCTGGTGATGCTTTTGGCGATGATAATTGTATGCGTATTTCTTATGCTACTGATGAAGCAACACTAACAAAAGCAATGGATAGAATTAAAATAGCTTTACAAAAATTAAAGTAATGACACTGGAAACGCTCTTTGAAGAGTTCAAGACAAAAAAAATTATTGTACTAGGAGATGTGATGATTGATGCATATCTAACCGGACGTGTAGATCGTGTGAGTCCTGAAGCTCCTGTTCCTATTGTGAATTTCTCGAAAAGAGAAGAACGTTTAGGAGGAGCTGCCAACGTAGCTTTAAACTTAATAAGTTTAGGGGCTCAAGTCATAATGAGTACTGTAATTGGTCAAGACAAAGAAGCGGAAACAATGCTTGAACTTTTGGAGGAACAATCCATTTCTACAAGAGGTGTGATTCGTTCGAAAGAGCGACAAACAACTATAAAAACACGTGTTATTGGAAATCACCAACAATTGTTGCGTGTAGACCAAGAACAAACCAACGACATTTCTAAATCTGAAGAGCAAGAGCTTTTAAAAGATTTAGAAGAACTGTTGAAATCGGGCTGCGATGCTTTGATTTTCCAGGATTATAACAAGGGAGTTCTTACGGAAACATTGATAGAAAAAGTAATCGCCTTGACTAAGCAATACAATGTTCTAACAACGGTAGATCCTAAGTTGAAGAACTTTTTGGCTTATAAAGAAGTTACTTTATTTAAGCCAAACTTAAAAGAATTGAGCGAAGGAGTGCAAATGAAAATTGATTTTGCAAATGATCCAGCTCAATTTGAAAAGGCGGTTGCTAAACTAAAATCAATTGTAAATCCTGAAATCGTTTTTGTAACATTAAGCGAACACGGAGTTTACATTGAAAACGATGAGGAAAAATTCCATGTTTTAGCCCACGAACGTACTATTTCAGATGTTTCTGGAGCAGGCGACACGGTGATTAGTGTAGCCACCTTGTGTTTATGTGCAGGATTGAAAATTGAAACTTTAGCTTCGATGGCAAATTTAGCAGGAGGAATTGTATGCGAATATCGAGGAGTTGTTGCAATAAAAGCCCAAGAACTGTTCGATGAGGCTAAAAAACTTGACATTAGATGCTAAGCGATTTTAGAGAAAGAGTCAATTTACGACTGTACAATTCTAAAAACGCAGTACTCTCTCTATTTCGATGGTTGCATATCATCATTGCCTTGTCTATGATGGGTGTACTCACTTATTATTATGGTTTTCCCCAAACTGAAAAGTCGCAAGAGTTCTTAATTCGTATCATAGAGTTTAGTTTTCTCTTTTATATTATTCGTTACCTCGTTAAACTGGTGTATGACTATAATTTATTCCATTACATACGCAGTAATTGGGTGGAAACGATTATTGTGGCTTTGCTTATTGTAGAAGGAATTTCGTATAATTTATTTGGGGTCATTTTGGCTTCTAAATTCTTTGAGTCAATTGGTTTTGAAGGGTTTACTGATTTCTCTAATTTAACAATTCAGCTCTTTTTTGTTGCCTATATTTTCATGGAAATCTTTAAGAAACGTGATTTTATGCAATACTTTAAAATTCATCCCGGACTTTTATTTACCTTATCTATTTTTGGAATTATCGTTATTGGAACAGGAATGTTGATGCTGCCTGAGATGACACAAGAAAACTATAACTTGTCTTTTGTAGATAGTTTGTTTTTAGCTACTTCCTCAACGAGTGTAACAGGACTATCAACTGTTGATGTGGCAAGTATGCTCACCTTAAAGGGACAGATTGTTGTTATGTTTTTAATTCAAGTTGGAGCACTAAACACCATAGCATTTGCTGCACTTTATCTCCTAATAGCGAAGTTTGGTGTTGGAATAAAGCAACACGATGTTATCGAAGATTTTGTAAATAACACGTCTTTTCTAGATACAGAAAATATGTTTTACAAGATTGTAAAATGGACTTTAGCCATAGAGTTTTTAGGCTTTGTTTGCGTGTTTATTCTTATCGAACCGACAGGAATGTTTGAAGATACTTCGCAGAGAATGTTTCACGCACTCTTTCATTCTATTTCAAGTTTTTGTAATGCCGGATTAACCACCATTCCAAACGGATTGTTGAATAGTATAGTCGTAGAAAACTATCTACTTCACAGCGTTACAATGGGATTGTTCTTCTTGGGAGGTTTCGGAATGATTTATCTGTTTGACATATTTGGAATCCAGAGCTTAAGAAATAGAATGAAGTACCCATGGAAAACATTGAGGTTTGATACTAAAATTACACTTTACACCACTTTAATTCTATTAGCACTTGGGGCAGTAGTTTTCTATGCCTTTGAATACAATCGTAGCCTCGATGATAAATCGGGGTTTGGAGCATTGATCACTACCTTGTTTAGCTCAATGACCACCAGAAATGCTGGATTTAGCACTGTCGAAATCTCAACATTAAGTCTGCCCGTTCTCGTTTTCTTCTTATTTCTGATGTTTGTTGGAGCGAGTTCAGGATCATCAGGAGGGGGAATTCGAGTTTCAACATTTGCAATTATGGTGAGTTCTGTTGTTTCAACTATAAAAAGAAAGCCTTATGTTGAGCTATTTAAACGAACAATTGATAATGATTTAGTATTAAAAGCATATTCTATCTTTGTATTTTTCGTTGTAGGTAACTTAATTGGTATTTTTGCACTTTTAGTTACAGAATATGAGGCTATCGAAGCAGGAAGATTTTTTTTGATTGATATTATTTTTGAACATGTTTCAGCCGCAAGTACTATTGGATTAACGACTGGAATAACTCCAGATTTAACAGAGCCAGGAAAGATTGTATTAATTTTTGCAATGTTTATCGGTCGTGTTGGAACATTAACGATAGCTTATTTGTTTGGTAAACAAGTAATGAGTAGAAGGTATAAATACCCGAAAGGGCACACAATGATTGGTTAATTATGTCAGAAAAGAAAGTTGTTAAACCGTACTATAAAGAAGATAAATCGAAGAAAGAAGAAGTTGCTGAGATGTTTGATAATATATCAGCGAAGTATGATTTTTTAAATCATTTTATGTCTTTAGGAATCGATCATTTATGGCGAAAAAGAGCAATCAATATGCTGAAGGATAAGAAACCAAAGAAGATTATCGATTTAGCAACAGGAACTGGTGACTTTGCATTAGCTGCTTTAAAACTCAATCCAGAACAAATTGTTGGTGTTGATATCTCTAAAGGAATGCTTGAAGAGGGAAGAAAGAAAATCAAAAAGAAAGGAAAAGAAAATATTATTTCCATGGTTCTCGGAGATTCTGAAAGTCTGCCTTTCGAAGACAATGAATTTGACGCATTGACTGTTGGATTTGGAGTTAGAAATTACGAAAATCTTGAAAAAGGTCTTTCCGATATGTTAAGGGTTATCAAACCTGGAGGAACTGCAGTGATTTTAGAATTCTCTAAACCTAAGAAGTTTCCAGTTAAACAATTCTTTGGATTTTATTCGAAATACATCATTCCATTTCTAGGGAAAACAATCTCAAAAGACAGTTCAGCTTATGAATATCTTCCAGAATCTGTAGCTGCTTTTCCAGAAGGACAAGATTTCTTGGATATTCTTAAAAAAGTTGGATATAAAAATACTTCCGCAAGATTAGTATCAGGTGGAATAGCAACTATTTACACAGGAGTGAAATAAAAAGAACAGTAGAACGTTTGTTTAAAGGCATGGTAAGAAAGTTGATCTTCATATTGATAATTGTAATTATCGGAATTAATAGTGGATTAACTCAGCGTAATCCGCTCACGCAGAACTATAGAAAGTTTGATCGCCAACTTATTCACTTTGGATTTATGTTGGGAGTAAACACTTCGGATTTATCCACAGAGTATAAGCCAAATATGCTTGCCGATTACGATATGTATTCCATTGCAAACAAAAGTCAGCCAGGATTCCAATTGGGACTCATTAGTTCACTTAAACTTTGGACACCTTTACTGCGTTTGCGATTTATTCCCTCATTGTCTTTTCAAGAACGAATTTTGAATTATACTTACTATTCGGATAAACCTGAAAAAGAATTTGATGAATACGAGGAACGTATTGGCTCAACCAATTTAGACTTCCCGCTTTTGTTGAAATTTAGAACAGCACGTTATAATAATTTTGCAGCTTATGTCATTGGTGGTGCACAATACACCCTTGATATGCAGTCGAAACAAGAAAACTCACAGAAATTTGGGGACCCATTTATCAAACTATTTCGAGATGATTTTCAAGCGCAAGTAGGGGCTGGAGTAGATTTTTTCTTGCCGTTTTTTAAATTCGGGATTGAAGTAAAATACTCGCATGGGCTCAAAAATGCATTGATACAAGATGATACCCGCCTGTCAAAACCTATTGAGGCTTTGTACAACAGAGTGTGGTGGATTTCACTAACATTCGAAGGATAATGGAAAACATGGTTCAAATTCAAATCTTGCCAGAACAATTGCAAGATGAGGCATATATACTTAAAGTTGCGAATAGAAAAAACAGAGCGAATAGAGAAGAATTGCCTTATTTCTATATCCGAAAACGATCTATTGATGCTAGGAAAAATCCAGTGAAATACAATCTTCAAGTGGTTTTAACAAAGGAAAAACAAGAAATGACTGTTCCTTTGGTAGAATACGGAAATGTAGCTGATGGAGTGCCTGTTCATATCATTGGTGCCGGTCCTGCTGGACTTTATGCTGCCCTAGAAGCTATTGAATTGGGGTTAAAACCAATAGTTTACGAACGTGGAAAAGATGTTCGTGAGCGCAGAAGAGATTTAGCCGCAATTAATAAAGAACACATTGTAAATCCAGAATCTAACTACTGTTATGGTGAAGGAGGTGCAGGAACATATTCCGATGGGAAATTGTACACACGTTCTAAGAAAAGAGGAAATGTCCTTAAAGTGCTTGAACTTTTTGTTCAATTTGGCTCTCCTTACGATATTTTAGTTGACGCTCATCCACATATTGGAACCAACAAATTGCCGAAAATAATCACTGCGATGCGCGAGCAAATTATCGCCTCTGGTGGTGAAGTTCATTTTAATACAAAGGTGACTGATTTCTTTATTGAAGACAGTAAAATGAAAGGTTTAGAGTTAAATCATGAACAACGAGTTGATGTTGAACATGTAATTTTAGCCACCGGACATTCGGCAAGAGATATTTTTGAGCTTTTAAAAGCCAAAAATGTTAAGATGGAAGCCAAAGGATTTGCAATGGGCGTTCGTATTGAACATCCACAAGAATTGATCGACAAAATTCAATACCACGGAAGGGTGAATGATGAGTTTTTACCACCAGCTACATACAGTTTAGTAACACAAGTAAAAGACACAGGAGTCTATTCTTTTTGTATGTGTCCGGGTGGAATTGTAGCGCCATGTGCTACATCTCCAGGAGAAGTGGTAACCAATGGATGGTCGCCTTCTAAAAGAAATAATCCCTATTCTAACTCTGGAATTGTGGTAGAAGTTGATCCAACTCGTTTGCCCAATTATACTCCAGATAATCCTTTTATTGGGTTAGAATTTCAGGCTTCAGTCGAAAAAGCATGTTGGATAGCAGGTGGTAAAACACAAGCTGTTCCGGCCCAACGAATGCTGGATTTTGTGAATGGAAAAGTCTCAAAAGATTTACCCGTAAGTAGTCATCAACCGGGAATGGTAAGTGTTGATTTGAATAAAGTTCTACCTGTATTCATTGCTAATACATTGCGCAAAGCATTTAAAGAATTTGGGAGAAAAATGGAAGGTTACTTAACCAATGAGGCTGTTTTAATGGCACCAGAATCAAGAACATCTTCACCAATTTCTATCCCAAGAGACCCGGAAACGCTCCAGCATGTCGAAATCTCGGGATTATACCCGTGTGGAGAAGGAGCAGGTTATGCTGGTGGAATTGCATCTGCAGCCGTTGATGGTTTAAATTGTATTCAAGCAGTTGCGAGAGTAATCAACGAAAGGTAGGTGGTTCAAAAATTAAAATTGTACATCAAACAACATTTGTTACACTAATTTCATCAAAACCCCTGTATCTTTGCTTATCACAAAAGGGAGAGAAATGAAAGAATTTTGGAATGAACGATATTCATCTGATGAGTTTGCTTACGGTGAAGAACCGAATGAATATTTTAAAGAACAATTATCGAAATTAAAGCCTGGTAGAATTCTTTTACCAGCAGATGGTGAGGGGAGAAATGCTGTCTTCGCTGCCCGTCAAGGTTGGGAAGTTGAATCCTTCGACATCAGTAGCGAAGGAAAAAGAAAAGCAGATTTGCTTGCTGAAAAGTATGAATTAAGCATCAATTATCAAGTGGGTGGATTAGAGGATTTGACATACAAACCAGCTTCTTTTGACGCAATTGGATTGATATTCACACATTTTAATCCGAAAATTAGAGCCAAATATCATAAGGAGTTAATAACACTTTTAAAGCCTGGTGGAATTATTATTTCTGAAAGCTTTAGTGAAAAACACATTGACTATAATACTGCCAACCCAAAAGTTGGTGGACCTAAAGATGTCAGTTTTTTAACTTCTTTGGATCAAATAAAAGAAGAGTTTGACGGAATAGAAATTATTGAGCTTTATTCATCTGAAGCAGTTTTAAATGAAGGAAATTTTCATGTAGGAAAAGGGGATGTTATACGTTTTTTAGGACGTAAAAATGCTTAAATTCACCTTGGTCTAGAAAATTCTGAAAGAAATATTGAAGTAGCCATTGCAACATTCAATGATTCACCTTTTCCAAATTTAGGAATGGTAATAGGGTCGGTAATGAAGGGAATCAAGTCGTTATTGATGCCACTTCCTTCGTTGCCCATGACAAGAATTCCTCTCTTCGAAATATCTTTTTCATAGATGTTTTCTCCTTCGAGGAGTGAACCGTAAATTGGTAGGTCTGTAGATTCAAAGGCTTCTTTTAAATCCACATATTCGATGTTTACATTGAAAATAGCCCCCATTGATGCTTGTACAACTTTTGGGTTATAACAATCAACAGTTTCTTTGGAGGCAACGATGTGTTGCACACCAAACCACGAAGCGAGTCGTAAAATTGTACCTAAATTCCCTGGATCTTGAATGGTGTCTAATGCAATGTAAAACTCTGGTCGGGTTGTCATATTAGGCAAGTAACTACAAATAGCCACTTGTTTTTGTGGGTGTTTTAAAGTTGAAATCTGCCCAAGTGCTCTGTTGTCAATTTCTTCAAAAAGAACATGTTCGGGTAGTTTATCAGCCACAGCCTCTGTTCCGAAAATTTGAATCAAACTTTCAGGAGCATACTGAATCGCCTCAGCAATCATTTTTGGTCCTTCAATAATAAACTGCTGACTTACATCACGAAATTTCTTTTTGTGAAGCGAGCGGATAAACTTGATTTGTTCTTTTGAAATCATAATTGCGGGAAATTAATCTGGTGTAAAAATAGAAATGTTTCATGGCAATTGATAATTAACAAATGGTAAAGTTCAATCCTTTAAATCTGTTTTTCCTATATTTGGATTAAAATCCTTACTTATGAAACAGTTTCGCTTAGTTATAATCCTAATTTCACTTTTTGTTTTTTCAAGTTTTCAGCTTCAAGCACAGGAGGTTTCGACAGTTATTATTACTGCAAGGAATTTTGGCTCTTCCGGAATAGATATTGAAGTTGTAAAGCCAGATTACTCCATTGGAGAAAGAGTATTTGGATCAAAAGACAAAAAAGTGTTTTTTGTTGAAGTCAAAAAAGTACTCGATTTATGGATCAAAGAGGGGTATACCATAACACATGTAGAATCTCATGTTTATCCGCATTCATCAAGTATAAACTACAGTTATATTTTAATTAAAACACACGAATAAAAAAGTATTGCTCAAATTTTCTGTTTTCATTTTTTGAACCAATTGATATTTCGATAACCATAAGAACGTAATTAACAATTCGTAATTGATAATTGATAATCGATAATTCGTACTTTTGTCTCTTGTGAAGCAATTTAAACGCTATATCCTCCTTTCTGTATTCTCCTGCCTTCTGGTAGCGTGTAATATCACTCGGAATGTTCCCGACGGCTACTATTTGTTGGTCGATAATAACGTGAATATACCTAAGGGTACAAGAGTGAATAAAAGCGATATAGAAAGTGTTATTCGACAAAGACCAAATTATAAAACAGTAGGTTTCCGATTAAAATTGCGTGCTTTTAATTCTATTGATTCAACTAAGACGGAAATAGATAAAAAAGAACGTTTTCTAAAATACCGAAAGAAAAATAAGAAACGTACGCTACGTCAGAAAAAAATCAACGAACGTCGTATTGATCGAGCTTTAAAACGAGGAGAAGATTTTTATAAGCCAAAAACTATAGATTTAAAAGATACTTTAGATCCAAAACCTACAATTCGAGAAAGAATTAAATACGATTATGGAGAGTCTCCTGTGATTTATGACTCAGCCAGTATGGTGACTTCAAAAGATCAGATTCAATTATTTCTACAAAAGAAAGGCTATTTCAATGCTCAAGTGAGTGCAGAAGTGGAACTAAAAGCAAAGAAAAAACATGCTAAGGTAAATTATTTCCTCACACCTAAGGAATTGCATTTTGTTGATTCCATGTTTTTGAGAACAGAAAATGCTGTTGTAAGAAAAACGTATGAGAAATACCTAAAAGAGGGGAAAGACGTTTTAATTCCTCCATTTAGTTTTGATTCAGAAGCATTGGCGAAGATGCGGAAGTCAATGTCTGATTTTATGAAAAATAGTGCGCTATTTGGATTTAAGGAAAGCTATGTTTCTTTTGAAGTGGATACCTTAAGGTCTGGCGATACCATTCGAATTGCTGTTGATATTTCAAAAAGAATAATTAGTAAGGACGATGTTGAGCAGTTTAAACCATTTGCACATACGAAGGTTCGACAAGTGTATTTCCACATGATGGATACCTTGAATTATACAGGGAATTTCACAAAGGAGCAACTAGAACCAAGGGGGATTCAATTAGGTCCTTATGACAATATCCCTACTTTTGATACACTAAGATATGATTGGTATGATGGTCGAAATGCGCAGTTCCGAACCGCCACTTTTCTGTATAATGGAAAATTGACGACCAAAGCAGAATTGGTTGAATTTCAGAATTATCTAGAGGAGACTAATTACTACAAAGGTGATTTTTTAGGGCAATCTTATAACCGTTTGGTCAATCTCAATATTTTCAAGACTGTTAAACCTGAAATAATAGAAAATGAAGACAACAGTATTGATGTTCATTATTATCTAACTCCACTAGAACAAAGAACTTTTAGTTTTGAACCAAAAGCGACGCATTCCAATAGTTATTTAGGGATTTCAACTTCTCTAAACTATATCAATCGCAATTTATATCGTTCGGGAGACCGCTTAAAAATCAGCTTTAGTGGTGGTTTTGAATCTCACCCAGACGTTTTTTCTACCAACGATGAGTCAGCAGTTTTGAATGATGGTACGCGGAGCTTTAATACTTTAGAGTTTGGTCCTTCCATTGAATTAGATATTCCTGGGTTATTCCCTATTGGCTTAAAGCGATTATCCAAGAATCAGAATCCTACGACTACTTTTTCTGCAGTCTATAATTTTCAAAAAAGATCTGAGTTTAAGCGTGAAATGATTCAGCTTAACTACTTGTGGAAATTTTATGATATCGACAGAACACAAGTCTTTACGGTAGGTATTCCAGTAATTGGAGGAATACAGTTTGTGAGAATTGGAAAATCGGAAGAATTCAAAAATAAATTGGAACAGCAAAACGATTTGTTCTTGATTAATGCCTATAGTAATCAAGCCATCTATAAGGACGTCGCTGTGACTTATAGCTACACCAATTCAAAATTAAAAGAAGGGAAAATTACCTTCAATTATGGATTTAGTTTTGACATGGCAGGAATGACAATTAGTTTGATTACCAAAAATAAGGAAGCAAATGAAAATGGATTTAGAGAGTTTTTGGGTCAGCGTTACTCTCAATTTATGCGCCTTGATAATCAGTTTAGATTGCATCAATATTTTTCAAAATCTTCTCTCCATTACCGCCTGCAAATTGGAGCGGGAGTTCCACTTAAAAACAATGGACCAAGCTTACCATTTGACTATAGTTTCTTTGGTGGTGGATCAAACGATAACAGAGGATTTAGAGCACGCTCTTTGGGTCCGGGAGTCTACAAATACTATTTAGATACCAACCGCACTGTTACTGAAATGGGGGACATGCGCTTAGGTGCTTCTGTTGAATACCGTTTTAAAATTACAAGCTTGTTTGAAGGAGCAATATTTAGTGACGTTGGAAATGTTTGGACATATAACGAGGATGCGAACAGGCTAGGAGGACAGATTACCGAAGAGTTCTATAAGCAATTGAGCGTTTCTGGAGGATTAGGAGTGCGATTAGATTTCAGCTTCCTAATTGTTCGTTTAGATATTGGTATTCCACTCCGCAACCCAACACTACCCGAAAATTCAAAATGGATTTTCCAAGACAAAGACCCATACATTCAAGAGGCAAAAGACCAATGGGGAATTGATCCTAATACAGGAGATTATTTGTATAAAAGTAAAAGAATAAATTTCCCAAATCCATTTCAACCGCAATTCCATATAGCGATAGGCTATCCATTTTAGGATTAAGATGCAACTTGAATTCGTAGAAGAATTGAGCTGCTCTTTTAGGGTGTTTTGTACTGCCTCAAACTAATGTAGGGCAGCTTAACTTTTTGATCCTGGGTAACATTCTTATTGTTGTTGAATTTACTGTTCTTTCAAAAAAACATCACAAAAACCAATGAAACCCCATGTTTTTCTTTCTGATTTTTGTTGAATTTTTGTTAAGAAATGGAATAACTGCAGTATACGACCTCATTTCTTGAAATTAGGATTCATATTTTTCGATTAACACTCATATTTCTGCTAACTTTGTTGGTCTTAAAATACAGACATTAAAAAATTAAAATAGAGTTATGAATAATTGGTTTACCGTAAAAGTAAAATACACCAAACAGCTGGAAGATGGACGTTTGAAGCGTGTGACTGAGCCTTATTTGGTAGACTCTGTATCATTTACTGATGCAGAAGCACGTATGTATGAGGAGATTGGTCAAAGTGTGACAGGAGAATTTTTAATTACAGGAATTTCGAAAACAGAATATGCAGACATTTTCTATTATGATGATTCTGATGACTGGTACAAATGCAAGTTGACTTACGTTTCTATTGATGGTGACGAAGGAAAAGAGAAGAAAATAACAAGTAACTTCTTGGTTACAGCAAGCAATGTTAAAGAAGCTTACGAAAGAATCCAAGAAAGTTTAAGTGATATGACGGTAACTTTTGAGATACCTTCAATTATGTTAACACCAATTGTTGAGGTATTGCCTTATAATCCAGATATGGATGTAGAAATCGGACGAAGACCTTTGGAAGAAGGTGAAGAGTTAGTGAAAACAACTTCTGCTCCTAGACCAGCATATTCCGAAGAAGACGAGGATGAAGATTTTGAGGAAGACGACTATGATTCGTCAAATGAAAATGAGGTGGAAGTTGAAGAAGATGAGGAGAATGATGTTTCTTTTGAGGACGAAACGAATTAATTTATGAAAGAGTTTCTTGGTATTTTACGTAATGATCATTCTGATTTTGATCAAGGAAAGTTGGACGATCTTTTGAATAACATAGATCCAATGAAGCTTTTTACAAAGTGGTATCAAGAAGCTTTTGAAAAACAATGTCTTTCTCCAAATTCTATGGTGATTAGTACTGTTGGAAAGGATTTAATGCCTTCTTCTCGTGTGGTTTATATGAAGGAACTAATGGAGGAAGGTTTGATTTTCTACACAAATTACGAGAGTAAAAAAGGAAAAGACTTGGTAGAAAATCCTCAAATCTCTGCTTTGTTTTATTGGGACGGTTTATCTCGTCAAATTCGTGTGCAAGGCACAGTGGAAAAAGCCCCTGAATTCTTGTCAGACGATTATTTCGCATCACGTCCTAGACCGAGTCAGCTTGGTGCTTGGGCATCTAAACAAAGTGACACAATTTCAAGTAGAGATATACTTGAACAAGAATATAAAAAAGCAGAAAAACACTTTGAAAATCAAGAGGTTCCGCGTCCTCCTTTTTGGGGTGGCTACCTCATTCGTCCAACTTATATTGAGTTTTGGCAAGGTAGACCAAGTCGCCTACATGACCGTATTTGTTTTGAGAGAAATGACGTCGAAAGTAAGGATTGGAATGTAACGAGACTTAATCCTTAAGGAAATTTCATGAACGTAGAACCAACTATATATCGTTTAGATAATGGAATGCGTGTTGTGTATTTGCACGACCCATCAATTGTTGTACATTTAGGAGTAACAGTGCGTGCCGGTTCAAGGTATGAACTAGAAAACGAGGAAGGATTAGCCCATTTTCTAGAGCACTGTATCTTTAAAGGCACTAAGAAAAGAAGGGCTTTTCATGTTTTGTCACGCCTTGATTCTGTAGGAGGTGAGCTGAACGCATTCACTACAAAAGAGGAAGTTTGTGTTTACAGTTCTTTCACCAAAGAACATTTAAATCGTGCTTCAGATTTGTTGGCAGATATTCTTTTTAATTCAACATTTCCAGAAAAGGAAATCGAGAAAGAAAAGGAGGTTGTTTTGGATGAAATCAACTCTTATTTAGATAGTCCTTCAGATAAAATATTTGATGATTTTGAATCTTATTTATTCCCAAATAATCCCTTAGGAAATAACATTCTTGGTACGGTTGAGTCTGTTCAATCATTTCAAAGGGAAGACTTAAAGCGCTATGTGAAAAAGTTTTTCTATCCAGAAAACATGGTGATTTCCTTTGTTGGAAATTTGAAATCCGAAGCGGTGTTGAAACAGCTAAATAAAGATTTTGGACATTTCTCCCAACGGGAAGAGTTAAGTGCTCCAATAGAACCAGCACCTCTTGAAACTTTTAATATTGAAAAGGCAGAAGCAAACTACCAATCTCATATTATGATTGGTGGAAGAGCTCCAGGATACAATCACGCTAGTCGTAGGGTTTTCACATTGATGATTAATATTTTAGGAGGACCAGCATTAAATTCACGTTTAGGACTTTCTATCCGCGAGAAATACGGCTATACCTATAATATCGATGCAAGTTATACTCCTTTTGAAGAAGTCGGATACTGGAGTGTTTATGCAGGAACAGACCCTAAATATCAAAAGAAAACCGTTCGTTTAATAAAGAAGGAAATTCAACGATTTATTGATGAACCATTAACTGAAAATCAACTCAAGAAGGCCAAGCAACAAATGAAAGGACATTTCGCATTGGGAATGGATAGTAATGCTGGAGTAATGCTTAATTTTGGGAAGAGCTTATTGGTCTTTAATCAGATTGATACCTTGGCAGAGATATACGAAGCAATTGAAAGTATAACTCCTTTAGAAATTCAGGAGATTGCAAGAGAGTTTTTTAATCCTGATAAAATTTCTAGTTTAATTTTTAGTGTTAAATAATTAACCACACTAAAAAAAAATGAATTTTTTTATTTATTTTTATGGAACTAGACCATAAGGTTTTAGATTTCAAGACTAGATGAGTAAGAAGCTAGATATAATTTTAAAGGAAATAGAAGATACAGAAGCGAAATTATCATTACTTAGAAAAATAGCTTTAGAATTAAGTTCCTCCAAAAAAGCTTCAGAGAAGCTTGAGAAAGAACACGGCCAACACAATACTCCAGACCTTGACGAAATCAATAGGTACAAGCTTATCCTTGAAGAAAAGGAGAAAATCATTAAAAGAACTGAAGAATTCTCTAAAATTGGTAGGTGGACGTATTATTTTGATAGAAAGATTTTAGAGTGGTCTGCCGAAACCTATAAAATATTTGAATATCCTTTAGATTATAAAGGGTCACTGCAAGAATTCTATTTATCTTGTTTAGATAGTAAAACGCTAGCACGAATAATGAATCAAGGTCAATTGTTAAGGGTTACACGAGAAAATGAAGTGATGAACCAAACAATTATAACACCTTTAGGAAATAAGAAACTCCTTTCTTTTTCTTCTTCTCCAATAATTAATGAGACTGATGAAATTATTGGCGTAAAGGGAATGGTTAAAGATGTTTCCGACAAAATTACAGGCAGCAACGGTTTAGATAATTTCTTTGATCTCTCATTTGATCTTCACTGTATAATTCACATGGATACCTATTTTGTAAAGTTAAGCCCTGCATGGTCAAAACTTTTAGGATACTCAGAGAAAGAATTGCTCGCACGCTCATATATGGAGTTTATTCATCCTGAAGACACTGATAGTACAGTCCTTATAATTAAAGAGTTGTGTGAGAAAGGTTCTTTCAGCCAATTTGAAAATAGATACATCACCAAATCTGGTGAAATCGTTTTCTTAAGTTGGAATGTGCAATTAGATAATGAAACTCGATTGATGTACTGTAATGCAATAGATATTACAAAGTCTAAACAAGACAAGGAAGCCCTGTTAAATGACTTGAACGAGAAGGAGTTGCTTCTGCGTGAAATTCATCACAGAGTAAAAAATAATCTTCAGATTATTTCGAGTTTGCTCTCACTTCAAGCGGGTGCAAACAGTACAGAAAAACACCTGAAACTATTATATGAAGATAGTCAGAATAGAATAAAATCTATGGCGGCCATTCATGAAATGTTTTATCAATCTGAAGAATTAGATAAAATTGAATTTGGACAGTATTTGAATAAATTGGTAGGAGATTTAGCTACATCCTTACAATCTGAAAATAAAACTATAGATTTTAAAATCAATGCAGACACCGTTTATCTGAACTTGGATACTGCTATTCCATTAGGATTGTTGATTAATGAAATTATCACTAACTCTATTAAGCATGGTGAAGATAAAAGTGGAAATGTCCACATCTCTGTCGCTATGAATATATTGGAAAAAGGTTTGTTTCAACTTACGATTGGTGATACCGGAGTAAATTGTCGGGCAGATATATTAAAACACAATGGCGAAAGTTTAGGGGTTCTATTAATTAATAGCCTTGTTGAGCAAATAGATGGAGACATTGAACAGGTAAAAGGCTGCGAGGGTACAGTTTTTAATTTGACCTTCCAAAATAACTTGGGTATTCAACGCTAATCTCGAAGTTTTAAGATTGGTTTTAGGGGTAACTAAAATACAATTTTGTACTTATATGAGATTTCTAAGTACTGTATCGGATTAAAAAATGTTAACAAATCTGTGTAACTGTTAATGAAAAACTTATGTTTTGGTAAAGTCAGTCCAGTGTTGCTTAATCACAAAACTACGCTTGCATAGTAAGATATAACTATTATTTTCATGTTTTTATTATCAAACTGCCAATTACTATTTTAAAACTGTTTTAATGAGAGATGAACTTGAAAAATTGAATTTGGAAGTTGAAAGTGCCGAAGCTAGGTTGAAAGAGTTGAAGAGGAGGGTGTTAATGCTCAAATCACCGGAGTCTAAAAATGAAGAATCTTTGGCAAGTATTAAGAAGGAAAGTATTGTCAACTATAAAGCTCAATTAAAAGAGAAAGATAAACGCATCCAGAAAACCGAGGAGTTTTTTAATGTGGGGAGATGGTCTTTTAATTTTGGCAATAGCAGTTTAAAATGGTCTGATGAAACCTATAAGATATTTGAATTTCCAGATGACTTTACAGGAACTCTGTTGGAATATTATTATACATGTGCAGATGAGAGTTCAAAGTCACGCCTCGATGAATACAGTAAAAAGTTGAGAACAACAAAGGAGGATTTTGTAATAAACCAAACAATTATCACTCCACAAGGCTTAAAAAACTGCTTTCTTTTTCTGCCACCCCTATTTTTAATAAAGCCGGAGAAATAATCGGTGCAGAAGGTTTGGTGAAAGACCTATCAGGTAAGTTGTTGTGTAATCAAGCATTGGACAGCTTCTTTAATTTATCTTATGACCTCCATTGTATTGCTAGCCCTGACAGATATTTTGTAAAAGTAAGTCCTGCATGGTCAAAGCTTTTAGGCTACACAGAAAAAGAGTTACTCTCCCGCTCATATATGGATTTTATTCATCCAGACGATATTAACGACACTGATGGGGTTGTTGAAGTGCTCAATAAACGAGGTTCTGTTTTTCAGTTTGAAAACCGATATATTACTAAATCAGGAGAGATAGTTTACCTGAACTGGAATTCTCAAACAGATCCTGAATCTGAATTGACCTATTGTAACGCAACAGATATTACAAAATCTAAATTGGATAAAGAAGCTTTGCTGAGTGATTTAGGTAATAAGGAACTTCTGTTAAGAAATTCACCACAGGTTTAAAAATAATCTGCAAATTATTACAAGTTTACTTTCTCTGCAGGCTGGGGTCAATGAAGATGAAGAAAAATTAACTAAGCTTTACGCTGATAGTAAAAGTAGAATTCAATCCATGGCTGCCATTTATGAGATGTTTTATCAATCTGAGGAGTTGGATAAAATTGAATTTGGGAAATACTTGAATAAGTTGGTTGGTGATTTGGTGATTTCTTTCCAATCGGATAATAAATCAATTAAGTTTAACATTGATGCCGATAAAATATTTGTAAACCTCGACACTGCTATTCCGTTAGGTTTGCTAATTAATGAAATGGTTACCAACGCTATGAAGCACGGAGGGGATGAGGAAGGGAAAGTTGTAATTCACATTAATATGAGAACACTAAAGGATAATTTGCTAGAAATTACTGTTGGTGATAAAGGAGTCAATCGTATAGACAACCTTTTGAGTCAGAAAGGCGAAAGCTTAGGCGTTTTATTGATTAATAGTCTAGTAGATCAAATTGATGGTGAAATTGTTCAATTGGAAGATTGCGTAGGTACAGTTTTTAATTTAATTTTCTTAAATAAGTTAGGAAATCAGTTATATACTTCTTAAGTTTATTGTTAAAATATGTTTTCCACAAATTTTAAAAAGCCGACTAATAGCGGGTTGTTATTAAAGTATAAAGTTAAGGTTATTACTTTGTAAGAAATTACGAGTAACAAATAGGAAGCTATTACATAATAAGAGTTTATTGAACTTTGGGGTCAGCTATAAATAAACGGACATATTTTGATGTTGCTATTTATATTTTAATTATGCGAATATAAACCGTTAGTAATCTGCACTTTATGGGTAAAAAACTTCAGGAGTTAATTCAAAAAATTAAGGCAACAGAGTCTAATCTGGCCGAGCTTAAAAACCAATTGCGTAATTACAATACATCGGATTCAAAGCATTGGCTAGAAGCTTTTGATGAATTACACACGGAAGACATAGAGAAAATTAAATTAAAGTTAAAGGAAAAGGAAAGATTACTACAAAAAGCTCAAGAATTTTCAGAGGTTGGCTGGTGGGCTTATTACTATAAGAAATCGGATTAAAGTGGTCAGAAGAAACCTATAAAATTTTTGATTATCCTGATGATTTTGAAGGTTCTTTGCGTGAGTACTACCTTAGTTGTCTAGACAGAAAAACATTTGAAGATCTGCCCAATGAGTTTTGGAAATTCGATACATGTAAACAGAAAGTTGTTCTCAATCAAATAATCCATACACCTAGGAAAAAGACTAAACTTGTGTCTTTTACTTCTACACCAATTAAAGATGAAAACAATGAAATTATTGGATTTAAAGGATTTGTTAAAGATCTGACAGACCAATTAACTGGAAAAAAAGGCTTGGACAATTTCTTCAACCTTTCTTATGATTTACATTGTATCGTACACAGCAGCAAGAGATTTATAAAAGTGAGTCCCGCATGGACAAGGCTTTTAGGTTATACTGAAGAAGAATTGCTTTCTCAATCATATTTAGCCTTTGTTCACCCAGATGATTTAGAAAAAACCAACCTGAGTCTTGATGAGCTTAATGAAATTAGCAGAGGTGCAACTTTTGAAAATCGGTATATTTCAAAATCAGGGAAGGTGGTTCATTTAAGCTGGAATTCTTATCATGACGAAGAAACACAGTTGGCCTATGCAACTGCAAGAGATGTTACCAAATCTAAATTAGCCCAAGACGAGATTTTAAGCGATTTAAGTGCAAAAGAACTTTTATTAAGAGAAATTCACCACAGGGTGAAAAATAATCTTCAAATTATTTCGAGTTTGCTTTCTCTTCAAGCTGGTGCAAATGGTGAACATATTCAATTGACTGAACTTTATGAAGCAAGTCAGAATAGAATAAATGCTATGGCTGCCATTCACGAAATGTTTTATCAATCTGAGGAGTTGGATAAAATTGAATTTGGGAAGTATTTAGACAAGTTGGTTGATGATTTAGTGACTTCTTTCCATTCAGAAAACAAGAAGATTGATATCAATATAGATTCAGATATTGTTTATGTTAACCTAGATACAGCTATACCATTGGGGTTGTTAATTAATGAGTTGGTTACCAATTCTATGAAACACGGAGGGGATAAGCATGAAAATGTTGAGGTTTTTATTAAAATGAAATCCCTAAAAGACGATCAGCTTGAAATTACCATCGGAGATAATGGTACAAAGGGCTTAGCCAATATCTTAAATCAGAATGTAGAAAGTTTAGGCATTTTATTGATTAATAGCCTTGTTGAACAAATTGATGGTGAAATTAAACAATTGGAAGATTGTGAGGGAACTGTTTTTAGTTTGAAATTTGTAAATAAAATGATTTTTAGGTTATAATTCTCATTTCTCATCACCATTTAATTTTGGTTCTATATGATTCTGTGTGGGTATATTGAAAAAAGTCCGTCGGCTGACGGTCGATTTAATTCGAAAAGGAATATCTATTATCTCAATGTGATCCTAATTTCAATCCCATAAATACCTTTCATCATAATCAACTTTGTATTTCTTTAAAAACGCAAGATACTCTTCTTTATAAGTTTTCTTTTTATGATGGATATGTTGATTACGAATATAATTTATGGGTTATCCATTTAAATCGCAATAAGCAATTTCGTTTAAATCTATTTATCTTTGTTGTGAAAAAGATTGATAATAAATAGATTATAAAAGATCCTTACCTTAGAAAAATTAAAATTTCTCCAAGGTTCAGGATGACAGTTTTATAGGGGGGGGGCAATCAAAAATCAGGGTTTGGAAGTGATGGCGCAGCGTGCCATCACTTCCAAACCCTGATTTTTGCCTCCTAACACTATTAAGCTTGTCATCCTGATTATCGATACAAAACCATGAAATTGGAGGTGAAGTAAATTTGCTGTTACAATCTGCGACTTAAAGGGGTAGCCCAATAAAATATATAGGCTCCCATTTTGGATTGATGTTTTTTTTGTTTAAATTAGAGAGTTCTGTTTTATAACGCTTTAAAGTTAATGAAAGACCATCGAGATAGAATATACAAAGAGATTGAACTTGCAGAGGCGAAATTATTTGAGTTATATAAAGTCGCAACAACTCTTTATTCTTCAGATTCTAGCTCTGGAAATCTAAAAACAGATGAGGATAAGAAATACACTTCCAACTACGATACTCCCAAAAATAACGAATTTATATCAGGGAAAAAAAAGCAAACACCGAAGAATTATGTAAGGCCTTCCATCGTTGGTGAATTTATTTATTATTTTGAAAATACAGCTTTAGTTTGGTCCGAGGATGCCAAAAAAATATTCGAATATCCAGAAGATTATACAAGAACTACAAGAGATTATTACATGTCTATTATTGACGAGAAAACAGCCGCTCGCCATTCCGAAATGCTTAAAATATTTGATGGTTCAAGTAAGAAAGGTGTCATGAGTCAGACCATTATAACTCCTTCTGGTAAAAGAAAGGTGTTGTCACTTACAAGTACACCATTAATGAACGAAAAAGATGAACTTATTGGTGTCATGGGGGAAGTTATGGATGTAACTGATGTGATTTATGATAAAAGAGGCTTGACCAATTTTTTCAATATGTCAAATGACTTACTTTGCATTGTTCACATGGATAAGTACTTTCTAAAAGTAAGCCCTGCTTGGATTGATTTATTAGGATATACAGAGGAAGAATTACTTTCTCGTTCGTTTATAGACTTTGTTCATCCAGATGATATTAAGGAAACTGATAAAGTTGTAGTTGAAACAGATGAAGAAAGCACATCAGTTGTATTTGAAAATCGGTACCTCAAGAAGTCTGGTGAAGTAGTGTATTTAAGTTGGAAGGTGAGAATTGACCTTAAAACAAATTTAGGTTATGGAGCGGCAAGAGATGTTACTGAATCACATAAAGCAACAAGTCAGTTAATTAGCAATTTAAGCGGAAAGGAATTGCTGTTAAGAGAAATTCACCACAGGGTAAAAAACAACCTTCAAATTATCACAAGTTTGCTGTCTTTGCAAGCAGGAGCTAATGCAGACGAGGAGCGTTTAACAAAATTATATGAGGACAGTCGAAATAGAATTCAATCAATGGCTGCAATTCATGAATTGTTCTATAAATCTAAAGAACTTGATAAAATAGAAATTCAGAAATATTTTGATAAACTTATTTGCGATTTGGCAAGAACTTCAGATATCCAAATTGCCACAGTTAATTTAACCTTGAAAAATGAATTGGTACATGTAGATTTAGATACCGCAATACCATTGGGGCTAATAGTCAATGAGATTGTCACTAATTCAATTAAACATGGTAAGGATGAGGAAGGGAAAGTAAATATTTTTATGGCTATAGAAACTTTAGAGGACAAGAGAACTCAAATTACCATAGGAGACAATGGTGTAAATAGCATAAATGACGTTCTCAATCAAGAGGTGGAAAGTTTAGGGATTTTGTTAATTAACAGTCTGGTAGAACAAATTGACGGTGAAATTGAACAAATTCAAGATGGTGTTGGAACAGTTTTTAGACTAACTTTTTTAAATAAAACAGGGTTTAAATTGGGAAAGTAGACAATTCCAAGCACTTTTTCCATAAGGCTTTTGAAAGCACAAATTGGATTCTACTAATTTTATTGTTGAATAAAACTGATCGCAAACACGCCACTATTGCGACATGTTTACAATCAGCTTTTATTTAATGTTGTTGGTTTTGTGAATCGTAATATTTACAAATTATCCCTAATGTGGTATTTTATCTTTGATAGCTCCATAAAGGAAAGTTCCTAGAAGTGCAAATAAGAAGACCACTCCAAACGACATAAATCCATATCCAATGTTTACGACCATAGGTCCAGGACAAGCGCCACTAAGTGCCCAACCTAATCCAAAAATAATTCCACCTAGCAAATAACGTGCTGTTGATTTATTTTTTGGATAGAACATAATTGGATTTCCTTCTAGGTCACGAAGTTTGAATTTCTTGATCAATGCCACACCAATAACTCCAAGCGTTACCGCAACACCAATAATTCCAAACATGTGAAAGGCTTGAAACCTAAACATCTCTTGAATTCTGTACCAAGAAATAGCTTCGGATTTAGACATAACAACTCCGAATAGTATTCCTACTATTAAATATTTAATAAATTTCATCTCTCTCTAAAATTTTTAAAAAATAAGTGGAAATATTCCGAATGTCATAATTAATCCACCGATAAAGAAGCCTGCTACGGCTATCATTGAAGGAACTTGAAGATCAGCAATACCGCTGATTGCGTGTCCTGATGTACATCCACCAGCATAGCGCGCTCCAAATCCAACTAATAATCCACCGATGGCAAGAATTAAAAATCCTTTAACAGTAAAAATGGCTTCCATACTGAATAATTCGGTAGGCTGAACTGATGATGGAGCAGCAAAACCGAGTACTTCCAAATCTTTGATTGTATTTTCTGAAATTGCTACTGCTTGATCAGGGTAACTTAAGAATTCGCTGGTTATGTATCCTCCTATGATTGCACCAACTAGGAAAACAAGATTCCAAGTTTGTTTTTTCCAATCAAAATCAAAGAACTTTACTTTTTTTCCTGCTCCTCCAATTGAACAGATTGTGCGTAGGTTTGCCGAGAACCCAAATGATTTTCCGTAAAACAAGAGCAGAAACATCACAGATGAGATGACCAGCCCTGAAAACCACCATGGCCAAGGTTGCATTATAAAATCTAACATTGTTTTTATTTAATTTTGTATGAAATAATAGGCTTGTAAAGATGATTAATCAAAGTCTCAGTTGCACTTTTGTGAAATATTCCTCCTTTTCCGTGCGTCCCGATACATATAATATCCATGCTATGGGCTTCCATGAAGTGGTTGACTCCCTCTTCAATATTGTTGTCACGAATAACATGCATTTCATAGTTAACCAACTGGTTTTTTTGAGCAAAAACAGTCATGTTTTCTTTGATATCATCTACATTGTCATGCTTAGTTGTAATTTGCAAAAGGTGAAGTTTCGTGTTGAAAATTTCAATAATTCGCTTCATTAATCTCAAGTTTTGAGCTTCGTTTTCTGCAAAGTTGTGCACCAAGAGTATATCCTTTAACTGTAAACCTGATCGGTCACACATTAATGTCAATACTGGAATATTAGATTTACGAGCAATTAATTGAGCGTTACTGCCTATAAATCTTTCTGCAAGTCCAGAAGTTCCCTTTGTTCCCAATGCAATCAGGTCAAAGTTATTTTCTTCCGCAAACTTAATAATTCCTGTAGTGGTATGTCCAAAAACGAGTTTAGTTTTCACCTCTTCATTTTTGTTTTTGAGCTCAGCCAACTTCTCCAATGCCATGTCGCGCTGAATAGTAACAAACCCTACATCAATTTCTCCACAAGTACTGATTTCATTATTCTTTCCTAAAGTTACTGTATCAGGAACGTTGAGTATGTGTAGGAAAGTGATTTCCATATTCGCTTTTTTTGATAGGTTGTCTACCATCATAAAAGCATATTCCGCTTCGATTGAAAAATCAGTGGGAATTAAAACCTTTATTTTATCCCCTTTCTCCATGATTATTTTTGTTCTTTTTTAAGATTATTCAAATGAGAAAGATTTATTGCATTAATGATGTCTGTAAATCCTTCACGCACTAATATGTTCTTAGCTGTTCCAGACCTTGAGCCACTTCTGCAATACACTACAATTTGCTCGTGACCTTCAAACTTTTCTAAGTTGGATTCAATTTGATCAACAGGAATATTGACTGCTCCTTCAAAATGTCCGGAAGCAAATTCTTGCGCTGAGCGCACGTCAACTATAAAAGCATTTTCAAAATCAATTTTCTCTTCTTGATTGTTTTGACCGCTTTCTTCTGTTTTTGAAGTCTCTGATGGCTGCGAATTAGAACAACTTGTAAAAGCGATTGTCCCAAAGACCATTAAGCTTAATCCTATATTTTTTAAATGATTCATTTTTTCTATTTTAGAGTGTAAAAATATTAGCTTTCAGTGCTAATTTAAATAAAAGTAAGTAAAAATCACAATGGCTCAATTCAATTGAACCATTGTGATTACTATACTTTTTAGAAGGATTATTTCATTATTTTTGATTGACAAACGTAGTCTGTCCTAGGAATTCCAGTTTCTGAAATTGCACCCATTCCAGCTTCAATTTCCGTGAAGTTTCTGTATCCTCTAGATTGTAAGATACTCGCTGCAATCATACTTCTGTATCCACCTGCACAGTGCATGAAGAAGTGCTTCTCTGGATTGATGTCTTTAATCCAATCGTTTAGACTAGCTAAAGGACGACAGAATGCTTCATCAACGTGTTCTGCTTCGTATTCAGATTCTTTACGCACGTCATAAACAATGCTTTCTTCTAATTTGAAACGTTTTTCGAATTCCGCTGGTGTAATTCTATCCACCTTATCAATTTCGCGGTCTTCTTTTGTCCAAGCTTCAAATCCTCCTTTCAGGTATCCGATCACATTGTCAAATCCTACACGACTTAAACGGATAACCACCTCTTCCTCCATACCAGCATCAGTTACTAAAAGTAAAGGCTGCTGAACATCACCGATCATTGCTCCAACCCATGGTGCAAAATCTCCGCCAATTCCTATGCTTATAGAGTTAGGGATGAATCCTTTTGCAAATTCATTGTTGTCTCTCGTATCTAAGATTAACGCTCCTGTACCTTCTGCTGCTGCTTCAAATTCTTTTGGACTTAATGCGTTTAGACCAGTTTTAATTACCTCGTCTACGTTCTTGTATCCTGTTTTATTCATTGCAACGTTGGCTCCGAAATATGCTGGAGGTGGGAGTAAACCATCTGTTACCGCTTCAATAAATGCTTCTTTATTTGGTTGATTAAGTGCATAGTTCATCTTTTTCTGATTCCCCAATGTATCCACCGTTTCTTTCATCATGTTTTTACCACAAGCCGAACCTGCTCCGTGTGCTGGATAAACGATAACGTCATCTGCTAAAGGCATAATTTTCGTCATTAACGAGTCGTAAAGGTGACCCGCTAATTGATCTTGTGTCATATTTGCTGCTTTCTGTGCTAAATCTGGACGTCCAACATCTCCTAGAAACAATGTGTCTCCTGAGAAAATTGCATGGTCTTTTCCATCCTTGTCAATCAATAGATAAGTTGAGCTCTCCATTGTATGACCTGGTGTGTGCATTAATTTGATTTTGATATCTCCAATTTCAAAAATTTGCTCATCTACTCCAATTATACTTTCAAATTCTGTGTTTGCTGTAGGACCAAAAACGATATCTGCTCCAGTCGCTTTTGCTAAGTCAACGTGACCTGAAACGAAATCCGCATGGAAGTGTGTTTCGAAAATATATTTCAATTTAACACCATCCTTTTCCAATCTTTCCAAATAAGGTTGAATTTCACGAAGTGGATCAATGATTGCCGCTTCTCCATTACTTGTGATGTAATAAGCACCTTGAGCTAAACATCCAGTATAAATTTGTTCTATTTTCATATCTCTCTTACTTTTTATATTTTTTTTTTGTGACACTACAAAGGTCGGTATTCATTAATGATTCTAGGGTTACAATTGTTACAGTCTTTGCAAGAAATGAGTAAATACTGCGTTATGCTTGTTTTAATTATCAGTTCCATCGACAAGCTCAGGACATCGCATTTATAAAAATAAACTCCTGAAAATTTAAACATCACAAGCCTTGTCTTTACTCATTTCTCATTAAATATTTCAAATCTTTTCTTGGACGATATCTTAAAATTTGATATAAATTTAATGTTTTTGAAGGTTAATCCATAATTCTGTATCCTTTCTTGCAGGATGTGAATTATAACATTTTTCCATTGTTTCAATCTTTAAATGGTCTTGCATTAAACCCAAATATTCTTTTTTATTTCCTTGGAAAGGCGGTCCACCAACAAATTCTCTGTTAAATAATAACCCGCAAAGTTTACCCTCGTCAGAAAGTAAGGATTTCATCTTTTCAACATATTTCGGACGTAAAGAAGGATGAATTGCACAAAAGAATGTTTGTTCTATAATTAAATCATACTTTCCTTCATGTTCAAAAAAGTCTCCGTGAATTAATTGAATTGCTGAACTGTCTTTAAACTCTTCTTGTAATTTCTGAATTAATTTTGGAGCTATGTCAATTACCGTAACATCATTAAACCCTTTATCGATTAAGTATTTTGCTTCATAGGCATTTCCAGCTCCAGGAATTAATATTTTCAAATCTTTGTTTTCAATTTGATCAATATATTTCTTGATAGGAGGGGAGACTTCTCCTAAATCCCAACCCGTTAAGTTGTTTTCATATTTCGAATTCCAGAATTCCTGATCTAAACTTTCTACTGTTTGTGTTGCTTTCAAAGTTTTGTTTTTAAAAGTGAATAGAGAAAGATACAAAAAAAATGTGATTTATTTGTTTCAATGTGATGATGTATCTCGTATTGTATTTTAATTTAGAGTGCTACTTCACGTTGTTTTGTAAAGCATATTTTCTTTTATCAAAAAAGGCTATTTCTTCATTTTTGTTTAAAAACTGAACAGCATCATTCATATTGATAAAGATATATTCCCTTCCTATTTTGTCAATAATATTCCATTTTACAAGAATATCTCTAACAGGTCCACGTGCTCCTGCAATGGCAACTTGAATTCCTTTGAGTTGCCAATTGCGAATCCAATCCTCGATTTCATGTGCGCCTGTACTGTCTAAAGAAATTACACTTTCGAAATTAAGAACAACTTTCTTTAGAGCTTCCCCTTTTTCTTTTTCCCAAGCTTCAATTTGTTTTTGAATAAAGCTGACGTTAGCAAAATAGATTTGTCCATCAATACGAACAAATAATTCGTCCTCATTTTCAATGAGTTCCTTGAAACGCGCAGTGTTTCTATAGATAGTTGTATTGGGAACCAATGCTAATTTAGCCATGTGCGGACGAGAAACTTTGTATAGAACAGCACCTAAAGAAAGTAGCATTCCTATGATAATTCCAGTAACAATCCCCAAAGTTAAAGTGGTGATAAAAGTGATCATCAGAAGGTAGAAATCAGTTTTATCTGTTTTCCACAATTGTTTTGGAGTTTTTGCATCAATTAAACCATAAACGGCAACTATAACTACCGCAGCTAATATTGATTTTGGTAAATAGAAAAACATCTCTGTAAGAAACAATAATGTGATAATAATTAAAGCAACACTAATTATCGAAGCCAATGCTGTTTTTGCACCTGATTGGTCATTTACTGCTGTTCTTGAAAATCCACCTGTTACAGGATAACCCATGAAAAAAGCTGCTCCAAAATTCGCCATTCCTAGTCCAATTAATTCTTGATTAGCATCGAGTTTATAGTCTTTGTGCTTCCCTTGAATGATTTTCGCAACAGCAAAACTCTCCGCAAAACTCACCAATGAAATTGTGATGGCCATAGGAAGTAAAATACTCCAAGTTTCCATTGAGAAAGAAGGGGAGGAAAGTCCTGGTAAGCCAGAAGGAACCTCTCCTAAAACAGCTACGCCCTTACTTGTTAAACCAAATCCCCAAACGATTAAAATCCCAAAAACTACTGCTAGAAGTGGAGTTGGTAAACTTTTGTGGATTTTCTTTCCAAATTTAATAATGATGATTCCACCAATTCCAATGGCGAAGGCAGTCCAATTTAATGTTCCGATATTGTGATAAATATTCACCATAATATCCTGAAGATATTCGCTTCGTGGAAGCTCGATTCCAAATAAATGCTTGATTTGACTGAGTCCAATAATAATTGCTGCTGCGGATGTAAAACCGTTAATTACAGGATGGGAAAGAAAGTTGACGAAGAATCCAAAACGCAAGATTCCCATTCCAAATTGAATTAATCCAATGAGGAATGCCAGCGTTAAAGCATAAAGCAAATACTGTTCTGGAGAACTTGGGTTTAAAGCACCAATTCCAGCAGCGGTTAATAGAGAAACCATTGCAACCGGACCAACCGCCAATTGTCTTGAAGTACCAAATATGGCATATAATAGAATTGGAATTGAAACAGCATACAGTCCATGAATAGGGTCTAACCCAGCCAACATTGCATAAGCCATTCCTTGAGGAATAAGCATAATTCCGACTGTTAATCCAGCTGATAAATCTCCTTGTAAATTTTTCTTTTTATAATTAGGCAGCCAATCTAAAATGGGCAGGTACTTTTTTAGTAAATGCATTCTCTCTTTTTTCTCTCGTTATTAATCTACAAAAGTCTAGATTTCTTCTTGTTTTCTAGGTGACTTATGTAACCGAACCTAATTTGTTAGCTTGAATTATTTGCGAATTGAGCTTGTGAACTCGTTACATTCAATAAAAACAGCTTAGAATATAAATTTTTAGATTTATTGGGATTAAGTTAAAATAATTTTAATAGAAAAACTGCTTATTCAATTCTGATTGCGTATTTTTGCGCCACATTTAGAAAAAAACACAATAAAATGGCAACAAATAGAACTTTTACAATGATTAAACCAGATGCAGTTAAAGCTGGGAATATCGGAAACATTCTTCAGATGATTACTGATGGAGGGTTTAAAATTAAAGCGATGAAATTTACGCAATTGACAGAAGATCAGGCAAAAGAATTTTATGCTGTTCACAGTGAGCGTCCTTTCTTTGGTGAATTGGTTGAGTTCATGACATCTGGTCCTATCGTTGCAGCTATTTTAGAAAAAGAAAATGCAGTAGCTGATTTCCGTACTTTAATTGGTGCAACTAATCCAGCAGAAGCAGCAGAAGGAACAATTCGTAAAGCATATGCTTCTTCAATGGGAGAAAATGCTGTTCACGGTTCAGATTCTGACGAGAATGCAAAAATAGAAGGAGATTTTCACTTTTCAGCTGAAGAAGTTGTAGCGTAATTTTCTTTTAAATTATAATATTTAAGAAGCTGTACTGAGAGGTATGGCTTTTTTTTTAACCACAAAGCTCACAAAGGAGGCACAAAGTTCACGGAGGAAAGGATAGAGAACCTGCGGTACTTGATTTTTTCACAGAGAGTAAAGAGGGTTTTTGGAATAAATTTCTAGAAAAGGCTAGACAACTTATTTGGGCTTAAAGTGTGTTTCATGAAATTCATAATTTTGAATTAGAATGTTTTCTTGCAACTCTGTTTTACTTAAAAAAAAAGCCCAGATAGATTACCTGGGCTTTAAATATGTTTCATGAAATTCATAATTTTGAATTAGAAATTTCATTTACAAGGCGCTTAAATTTTATTAAAAATGAGTTGACTAATGTCAATGATTTTTTATTCATATTTATTCAACGCCGAAAATGGAGTTTCTAAACAAAATTAAACTATCATCATCATTGGGTTTTCCATGTACGATTTAAACGTATTTAAGAACTCCGACCCTGTAACACCATCCACCACTCTATGGTCACATGAAAGTGTCACACGCATTACGTTTCCTGGAACAACTTGACCGTCTTTAACAACAGGTACTTGTTTGATTGCACCAATTGCTAAAATGCAGCTGTCTGGCGGATTAATAATCGCTGTAAACTCCTCAATGTTGAACATTCCTAGATTAGAAATTGTAAATGTATTTCCTTCCCAATCTTGTGGTTGTAGTTTCTTGTCTTTTGCTTTTTGAGCGAACTCTCTCACTTCAGTACCAATTGCCATCAATCCTTTTGTATCTGCAAAACGAACAACCGGAACTAATAAGCCTTCTTCAACAGCTACAGCAACACCAATGTTGATGTGGTGGTATTTACGGATTTTATCTCCCAACCAAGCACTATTTACTTTTGGATGTTTTCTTAATGCCACAGCACAGGCTTTAATTACCATATCGTTGAATGAAACTCTCACTCCTTCGTTGGCATTAACTGCTTTACGTGCAGAAATCGCATTGTCCATATCGATATCTAAAGTCAAGTAGAAATGAGGTGCAGTAAACTTACTTTCTGCCAAACGTTTTGCAATGGTTTTACGCATTTGCGAAATATTCTCATCCGTATATGATTCAGTTAAAGTTTGACCTTGCGCAGCCGGAGCTTTTACACTACTTAGGGGTTTTTCTGAAGGTTTGAAGTTTTCAATATCACGTTTTATAATACGCCCATTTTCTCCAGAACCTTGAACATCTCTAATGTCAATGTTTTTATCTTCAGCTAATTTTCTTGCTAAAGGTGAAGCGAAAATCCTTTCTCCATCACCACGTGTTTTTGTGGTTGCAGCAGGAGAAGTTTCTGTTGGTTTGGAGTCTTCAGCAGGTTTTTGCTCTGCTTGCTTCTCCTCAACTTTTTCTTCTTCCTCTTCGTCATTGGCCTCTTCCTCATTTCCTTGTTTAGCTTCTGCAATAATCTTATCAATATTTTCACCTTCTTCACCGATAATTGCTAGAATCTCGTTTACTGGAGCGGTTTGACCTTTTTCAATTCCAATATATAAGAGTTTACCATCGTAGAAAGATTCAAACTCCATTGTTGCTTTGTCTGTTTCGATTTCAGCAAGCAATTCACCTGATTCTACATCGTCTCCAACTTTTTTGTGCCATTCTGCAACGACACCTTCAGTCATCGTATCCGATAGTTTTGGCATTAAAATAACTTCAGCCATTGTTTCTTAGTTTTTAGTATTCAATAATAAATGGGTAATCCTCAGATTTATATACGTCTTTATATAATTCATCTTTTGTTGGATATGGAGAGTTGTCAGCAAATTCGATTGCCTCATTGATCTCGTTTGTAACCCATGTTTGGATCTCTTTTATTTCATCTTCCGATAAGTAAGAATTGTCCTTAATCACTTTTAAGCAATGCTCGATTGGATCTTTGGATTGATATTCTTTAACCTCATCTTTGGTTCTGTATTTTTGAGGGTCAGACATCGAGTGTCCTTTGTAACGGTAAGTTTTAATATCCAAAAGTGTTGGACCTTCACCTTTACGAGCACGGTCTGCAGCCATTGCAACAGCTTCGTGAACATCTTCTGGAGACATTCCATTAACAGAAAAAGAAGGCATTTCATAAGAAGAACCTAGTTTTGTTAAATCCAAAACGTTTGTTGTGCGTTCTACAGAAGTTCCCATTGCGTAATTATTGTTTTCAACAATAAAAATAACAGGAAGTTTCCACAGCATCGCCATGTTGAATGTTTCATGAAGCGCCCCTTGACGTGCAGCTCCATCACCGAAAGAAACTACAGTAACGTTATCCGTTCCTTTGTATTTTTCGGCAAATGCAACACCGGCCCCCATAGGGATTTGTGCACCAACAATTCCGTGTCCACCCATGAAGTTTTTCTCTTTGTCAAAAAAGTGCATTGAACCACCTTTTCCTTTAGAAACTCCAGTTTGGCGACCATATAATTCGGCCATTAATAAGCGAACATCCGTGCCTAAACCAATAGGATGAGCATGATCGCGGTATGCTGTCATGTGAAAATCTGTTGGTCTTGTTGCACTAACAGTTCCCGCTACGATAGCCTCTTGACCTATATATAAGTGACAAAATCCTCCAAATTTTTGTTGGATATATAGTTGCCCAGCTTTCTCTTCAAACTTTCGCATCAAAAGCATATCCTTATACCATTTGATATAAGTTTCTTTTGAAAACTTCTGCTTTTTTGAAGCACTTTCCTTTTTGGTGGTTTTCTTAGGCTTTTCTGATGATTTTGCTGCCATAATTTAATACAGTTTAATTCGATTAGACAAATATAGAATTTATATTTTTTTAAAATAGTTAATCAACGATTAGAATTCTTGATTTTGCTTACTTGTTACCAAATATAAAAGGAAGTAGTTGATGTACTCCTTCAAAAACCAATAGACTTCCATCGCCGTTTTTCATTATAATTTCAAATGGAGCGCCTTGCATTTCGGTATATTCTGCCATGGCTTGACGACATCCGCCACAAGGTGTAAATAATTCACCAGGATTCACTAAATCTCCGACACAAGTAATGGCTAAGATCTTAATTCCTTGCTTGTTTTGTTGTGCTCCATAAGAAAAAAGCGCAACCCTTTCTGCGCATAATCCAGTTGGATAAGCTTTATTCTCTTGATTACTGCCGATTACTATAGTATCATCGTTCAGTAAAAGTGAAGCACCAACCTTGAAATTTGAATAGGGCGCATAAGCTTTTAAAGTCGCTTGCTCAGCTGCTTCCATGGCCTTTTTTTGATCGTCATTTAATTCTGCAACTGATGCTAAATGATGGTAAGAAAATTTGAATTCTTTTTTCATATTGAGTTATTATTTCCCCATACGCAAATCACATTGCCTTGTATGGATTGCTAAAATAAGAGGATTATCCTAAGTGCTTAGAGTTTTGCTTGCTTTTTTGTCTTAATAAATGTAAAAGAAGGTGAGACATGTTGGTTTTTAGAAATTGTTTTATTTCTTTTCCTTTTTCTCTTCGTTGAGCATAGCTGAATAGCCTAGAATAATTTAGAGTATGGTTTTTTGTGGCATTTTCATAGCTATTCAAGCTCTCCTCCTTGGAGGAAATAAAAAGCTTTTCTTCAGTAAAGATATCTACAAGCAACTTTTCAAGTTGGGGAGTAAAGAATATTGACTTGTTTTCAATTCTTTTTTCAATGTGGAAATCTTGATATTAGTTTTTTATAATCACTGGTTTACTACTTTCAGAGATGTAATACTCAAATTCTTCCTCATCGGGGTTTAGAAATATATCTAGATCGGTTTTATCTTTCAATTCGTAATAAAGTGTTTCAACAAAGTCTTTTTCAAATATAATCATCTTTTTACTTGATAAATGATTCGTAAATTGATTCATCCTATCTGTTTCCCAAATACAATATTTTACCTCATCAAATGTTTTTGAGATTATTTTAACCAATTTTAAAAAATCTTCAGACACCTCTGGTTTAAAGTCTGGTTTTTCAGAAATGGTATAAATACCTCTTTTCACAGACTTCAGAATATTCTTATTCTTTAAATTATATATCTTCCAACCCAGAGTGCCTTCCTTGAGGTTTGGCTCAAAATATTGATAGAATTCAAGTAGGTCTTTCCTAGAAAAAAAACTCCCTATTCTTAAACTTCTCTATTTAGTATATTATCAATTACATTGGACATTTTGTTCTTATTTACACCAAGTAAATAAATAGCAAATGTTTGTAATCTAATAATTGGCCCCCCCTTTAATTCGCAGATTGTAACAGCAAATTTACTTCACTTCCAAACCCTGATTTTTGATTGCCCCCCCCCTATGAAACTGTCATCCTTCCCTTAGAAAGATTTTAATTTTTCTAATGGAAGGATCTCTTATAATCTATTTATTATCAATCTTTTTCACAACAAAGATAAATAGATTTAAACGAAATTGCTTATTGCGATTTAAATGGATAACCCTATCTAATAATTACAAGTATTATTATTTATTGGTAAAACATAGAAATTACTCCTCTTCGCCTCCCAATTGAACCACTTTACTTTCCTTAAAAACTTTTGACCATTCATTAACAAAGTCAGTTTTTAATTTCTTTTTTCTTTGTGCTATAAAGTTTACAAATAATGAAGTTTCGCCTTGTCGAATATACCAAAGCTGTGATTCTGGTCTTTTGTCATTTATAAAGTTTGGACTTTCAATTTTGAAGAGAATCCATGGATGCTCATCATTATCGTCTTTCTCTATAAAAGTCAATTTTGCATTTGGTGCGTTGGTTTTTGTTTGCTCAAACATTAGTTTTTGTGCTTTGTCCATTGGAAGGTCTTTCACTCCTTTAATTGACATCATTTGACCTAACATGGTCCAGTTTTGTCCGTCTTCTTTCCCAGGAACCAATTCTATGAGGTGCATATTCTCATCTTCTTGATTCGAAAGTACTTTCCATTCGTACTTCTCAAGCCAATGGATTTTTAAACTTTCTTGACCAAAAGCAAAACTTGCTATTAAAAAGGAGAATATAAGGAATATTAGATTTTTCATAGTGTTTTTTGTGCCAAATGTAATAACTACAATCGTATATGCAATTATCTAAGTAAGTAATATTCACTGATGAATAATGGAAATATATAAATAAGTTCTGATTTTTAATTTATTTTCTATCATTTTAAAAAATAATCAATTTTTTCTGTAACCTTTTTTTGTTCTTCCTATCTAATTATATAGAAAGGTGTTATTGCCATAATTATGGTTTTGTTATACAAATTATTGACATAAATAAGAACGAAAACGATGTTAAAATAAAAATCAGTTTAAAAGTTCCTGTGTTGAGAGTAAGTTATAATTCATAAACGATTTCATACCTGAAAAAGCGATAAATAGATTCTGCGTTTTTTCAAGTCTTTTTAAAAATGTTTTAGAATCCAAATTAAATTTAAGTATTATGAAAACTTTAAAAATTGTTTCAAGTTGGTCTTTAAGTCTATTGTCTGCAGTGATTATGATGACTTCAGTTGTCTATGCACAAGACAAGACTCCGGAATTAACCGATGCGGAAATTGCTTCTGTGGCTGTAACGGCGAATCAAATTGATGTAAATTATGGTAAGATTGCGTTAAAAATATCAAAAGATAAAGAGATAAAGCATTTTGCTCAAACCATGATGAATGACCACACGAACATCATTAAAAAAGCAGCTGATTTAGCAAAGGAATTAGGAGTAACTCCAAAAGATAATGCTGTAACACAATCCTTACTTCAAGGGGAGAAAACTACAGCTGCTAAATTAAATCAGTTGAAAGGCAAAGAGTTTGACAAAGCTTATGTTGATAATGAGGTTGCTTATCACCAAGCTGTAATTGATGCTGTTAAAACACTTTTAATTCCACAAACCGATAATGAAAGACTAAAAGATTTACTTGTTCAAGTGTTGCCATTATTAGATCATCACTTAGAAATGGCGAAAATGATGCAGGCGAAATTTAAAAACTAAAAATCAAGTATCATGAGAACATTGTATTTGATTTCTATTGGAATTGTTTTAGGATTAGGGCTTGCTATTTCAGGATGTAATATTGATAACGAAGTAGGGGAGTTGGACTCGGATACGCATGAACTACTGTCTACAGAGTCGGCAACTTATGGAGTTGGAACCAAACTTGGTCGAGATACGATCATAATTAATGGTATGAAATTCCAACCTGAACATTTATCTGTTTATAAAGGTGATACAGTGGTGTGGATTAATAAAGGCTTCGTTGTTCACGATGTTACTGTTGATTCACAAGGGAAATCTTGGAGTTCGGATAGTATTCGGCCAGAAAAATCATGGATGAAAGTCATTGATGAAGATTTTGATTATTTCTGTTCTATTCATCCAACAATGAAAGGAAGGGTGCAGATTTTAGAGAAATAAATAATTGATATTATCCTGTAAAATGTAAAAGCTATGTTCCTTGGGTGGATTGAGTTGAAATGGTTTCATAACAATAGTAAAACTCATATCCACCCTTAACATTGTCGACTGATAGCGTTTTTTAATTGAATTTAATCGTAATGACTTTAGTTGAATTGTTTTAAGACTCTTTCCAAAATCTTTTAAACTGAAATGTCAGTCAAGTTACTTGCTTTGCAGAATTGAGAAAATGAGAAGTGATTTTTTAAGTCAATATTGTTCTGGTTTTTTAATTTTAGCTAGAATTGAATACTGCAAATAAAGTAAAAAGCCTTAGCCCCCCCTATGAATTAAGGGTTTTAAGTTATTCATATATATTATAAAAAGGCATACCATCTAAACGTAAAAATGATAATTTACTTCGTATATAATTCTAATCTCCTCCATCTTTATTTGAATTAAACCTTGGTTTTGGAAGGTTTGTTATTTTATGATATTCTAAATCAGGTAGGTAAAGTGAAATATTTCACTTATTTATATTGGAAAACCAAAAAATATGTTAATCTTTATTGTGTAATCTACTCTTGTGATATGAAAAATATAAAAATCTGTAATTTTTTTGGTCTATAAATTAAAGTAATGATAACTAATAATATATGAGTATTTGTAGATTAGTTTACCGCTTGAGGAAACGATAAATAGATTCTGCGCTTTTTCAAGTGTTTTAAATCATTTAGAATCTGAACTAAATTCAAATATTATGAAATTTTTTAATTTAATATCTATGGTTCTAGGATTAGGATTGTGGATTGCTGTTTCAGGATGTAATGCTGAAGTTAAAGAAGAAGTGGAAAAAACAGAATCCACCTCGAGTGATCATGAATTACTGGCCACAGAGTCTGTAACTTATGGGATTGGAAGTAAATCGGGACGTGATACAATTTTAATTAGTAGTATGAAGTTTGATCCTGAGCACTTTACAGTTCGTAAGGGAGATACTGTTGTGTGGGTCAATAATGATGAGGTTGTTCACAATATAACTGTTGATTCACAAGGGAAATCATGGTCATCAGATGCTATTCAACCTGGTGGTTCTTGGACGAAAGTAATTGATGGAGAATTCGATTATTTCTCATCTTCTCATTCAGCAGCTAAAGGGCGAATAAATCTCTCAGATAACTAAGTATATTTTGAAAAGAATCGAAATTGACATAGCGGTTCTTTTCAAAATTATATAGAATGGGATGATTGATTATTTTTGTGGATTAGGCATCAATAAACCATTACAAATCTCTTGTTTATCAAAGTTTAATAATCATTTCTTTTTAACTGGTTTTTTTGGTAATTAACTTCATCATAAAGATTCAATTACTTAAATTCATTAAGGTCTCCTTGTGTCGAAATTAATTTTTCCTTTACCCATTCTTTTCATCCTCATCTAAAGGAGTTTGTCCTTCTTGAAAATTGAATTCTAATCCCATAATGATTTCTTCATTTCCCGTTGCAGTTCATCTGCTAATTCTTCAATGTTCTTCTCAATGTTTTCGCCATAAATACCTTGATCTTCCAAAACCATATTTTGATTTGTTCTCTGAACTAATCTTCTAGCCAATTCTTCTGCTTTTTTTTCAATCATATTTTCTAATGAGCCGTCTTTTGGTATAAAACCATAAACGAGTTTCAAGTCCATAGCTTCGCCAAAATCTCTTAATGTGTTTAAAGAAATTGTTCCTTTTGCTTCGCTTTCCTCATGGTATTTCACGCCTTGTCTTGTTAGGTTAAGCTTATCTCCAAGTTGTGCCATGGTCATGTTTAAGGCCTTTCTTATTGCAGATATCCACCCTGCAGAAGGAACCGAAATTTCCTTAACATCTTGAAAAGGTGCTATTTTCTTATTCAATTGATTGACTACAAGTTTTCTTTTATTGGTCTCAGAAATAGTTGAAACTATGCACCCTATAAGCCATTGAGATTAGATTCTAAAAACATTTATATCAAACATTAAATATTGAAAAATGAATCTATTTTTCTAATGTCTAACTGTCCAATGTCTATGTTTTGATGTAGTTATAGGAGTTTATTCTCTTATGAACCTATGGCACTTTCAGTCCATGGTGGTTCAGTTCTTATTTTAGAAAATACTTGAGTTTGCTCAATTGTTGTTTTGTATATATAGGTCTATTCCAATAATTCAGGCAATATATATTGCTCAAAAATCAACTCAGGTTGTTGGGTTTTTCCGTTTCTGAAATTTCCAGAAGTAATAACAACAACAGCGTTTAGACTTGGAACTACAAAAATATACTGTCCGCCAGCGCCTATAATTATTAGTTGCTTTCCGTATCTAATACAATAAAGTCTTAATTTCTTATCTGGCGTATCGTACAATGTGCAAACACCATCACCGGGAATTCCTTCTTTGGTTTTGAAGAAACTTTCTCTTGCTCCAGTTTCATTCCCGATAATCTTTAAACGCAATATTACGGTTTTTTATTTCACTTAAAAGTAAACTTTTGTTTTCTTTTATGAAAGAATCGAAGAAAGATTCTTCAAAGTTTCCAGATTCATTTTCTTTAATCACACTATATATTGAAGCTTCATCTCCGCTAAGTTTATCGATTTTTACTAATTTATATTTCATCTCGATGGTGGTTGTGTTGCTAATATATTTCGTTTGTGCGTGAAATTTATTAGCTTGGTTAATATTGTAAAGAATGACTTTAAACATTGTAATTGTTTGTGTTATAATTTAGGTAACTATTAAATATAGACCAACCACTTAAAAATAATAACAAAAAAAAGGAGCCTCATCTCTGAAGCTCCTCCTTTAAATATTAAATAAATCAACCTCTATTTTTTCTCAATCCACTTCCTCGCATTAACAAAAGCCTCTAACCAAGGACTCACTTCGTCTTTTCTACCCTCTGGATAGTTCGCCCAGTTCCATTGGAATGTTGAACGCTCGATGTGTGGCATTGTTACCAAGTGTCTTCCTGAAGCGTCGCACATCATTGCTGTGTTGAAATCAGAACCGTTTGGATTTGCTGGATATTGCTCATAAGCATATTTCGCTACGATGTTGTATTTATCTTCTTCATACGGCAAGTTGAATTTCCCTTCACCATGCGAAATCCAAACTCCTAATGTTGTTCCTTCTAGAGAAGACAACATCACTGAATTGTTCTTTTGAATTTTTACAGATGTAAATCCACTTTCGTGTTTATTGGAATCATTGTAAGTCATTTTTCCATGCTCAGCGTGGTCTGGATTCACTAAATCTAGTTCCATCCATAACTGACAACCGTTGCAAATTCCAACTGAAAGTGTGTCTTCACGTTTGAAGAAGTTTTTCAATGCTGTATTGGCTTTTTCGTTGTACAAGAATGCACCTGCCCAACCTTTTGCCGAACCTAATACATCTGAGTTGGAGAATCCACCCACTGCACCGATAAATTGAATGTCTTCCAAGTTTTCACGACCTGAAATCAAATCTGTCATGTGAATGTCTTTAACATCAAAACCAGCTAAATACATTGCATTCGCCATTTCGCGTTCACTATTACTTCCTTTTTCTCTTAAAATTGCCGCTTTTGGACGTGTTTTAAGGTTTTCTAAATTCGGGAGTTTACCTGTGAATCCTTTAGGGAAAGAGTATTCTAATGGCTGATTTTTATAGTTTTCGTAACGTACTTTCGCTAATCCCTTAGCCGTTTGTTTTTGGTCTAATAAATAAGAAGTCTTAAACCAAGTATCACGTAACTGAGAAATGGTCATTGTGAAAGCGTCCGTTCCGTTGATGATACTTACAAAATCTCCCTCGACAACTTTTCCAATTTCGTGGAATTCAATATTGTTTGATTTTAATTCATTCACAACACTTGTGTCTTTCGTTTGGAAAACAATTCCTGAATTCTCAGCGAACAAGATTTTAAATGAATCTGCTTCTTTTAGTGATGTTAGGTCGTATTCTGCTCCAATGTTATTGTCTGCAAAACACATCTCCAACAATGTCGTAATCAATCCACCAGAAGCCACATCGTGACCAGCAATGATTTGATCATTTTGGATTAAAGATTGAATTGTGTTGAATACTGTTTTAACATATCCAGCATCTTTAACATCTGGTGCTTCATTTCCTAATTGACCCATGATTTGAGAGAAAGAACTTCCTCCTAATTTGAATTGGTCTTGAGAAATATTGATATAGTAAATTGGACCGCCTTCTTTTTTGAAAACAGGTTCAACCACTTTTGAAATTTCATTACAATGTCCAGCAGCTGAAATAATCACTGTTCCCGGAGAAATCACCTCATCATTTGGATATTTTTGTTTCATCGACAAGGAATCCTTTCCTGTTGGAACGTTAATTCCTAAAGCGATAGAGAAATCAGAAACAGCTTGTACAGCTTTGTACAAACGCGCATCTTCTCCAGGGTTTTTACAAGGCCACATCCAGTTGGCAGACAGTGAAACACTTTTCAAACCTTCCTCTAACGGCGCCCAAATCATGTTGGTCAAAGATTCTGTAATTGCATTTCTGCTTCCTGCCGCAGGATCAATTAATGCTGCGATTGGAGCATGTCCAATTGATGTTGCAACACCTTCTTTTCCTTTGTAATCCAACGCCATCACCCCAACGTTGTTGAGTGGCAATTGTAAAGGTCCAGCACATTGTTGTTTGGCTACTTTTCCACCCACACAGCGGTCCACTTTATTCGTTAGCCAATCTTTTGAAGCAACTGCTTCTAATTGTAATAATTGGTCTAAGTAATCGTAGAATTTTTCTTTTTTGTAATCTAAATCAGAATAAACACGTGCAATTGTGCTGTCTGTCATGATTGTTTTTGGCGAACTTCCAAACATATCTGTCAGTGCGAAATCCATTGGTTTTTCACCTGTAGTTTTCGACTCAAAAGTAAAACGAAAGTTGTTCGTAACATCTCCCACAGTGTACATTGGAGAACGCTCACGATCTGCAATTTTCTGAAGTGTTTCTATATGTTTTTCGGCAATCACAAGTCCCATACGTTCTTGAGATTCATTTCCGATAATTTCTTTTGCCGATAGTGTAGGGTCTCCAACAGGGAGTTTATCTAAATCGATTAATCCTCCAGAGTTTTCAACCAATTCACTCAAACAATTTAAGTGGCCTCCAGCTCCGTGGTCGTGAATTGATACGATAAGATTCTCATCACTTTCAACCATTCCACGCACCGCGTTTGCTGCACGTTTTTGCATTTCTGGATTAGAACGTTGTACAGCATTCAATTCTATTCCAGAAGAAAACTCTCCAGTATCAGCACTTGAAACAGCTGCTCCACCCATTCCAATTCGGTAATTTTCACCACCTAAAATAACAATTTTATCTCCTTCTTTTGGTAGTCCTTTTATCGCTTGATCTGCTTTTGCGTATCCAATTCCACCGGCTTGCATAATCACTTTGTCGAAACCTAGTTTTCTTAAATCTGCATCTGCATGCTTATTCTCAGTGTCGTGGTGTTCGAAAGTTAAAACAGAACCTGTAATTAACGGTTGACCAAATTTATTTCCGAAATCAGAAGCACCATTTGATGCTTTGATTAAGATATCCATTGGTGTTTGGTACAACCATTCTCTTTCTTCGAATGATTTTTCCCATGGACGCTCCTTTTCCAAACGAGAATAAGAAGTCATGTAAACCGCTGTTCCTGCTAGTGGCAATGAACCTTTTCCACCCGCTAATCTGTCTCTTATTTCTCCACCAGCTCCTGTTGCTGCACCGTTAAAAGGCTCAACAGTTGTTGGGAAGTTATGTGTTTCTGCTTTTAATGAAATAACAGATTCGAAGTTTTTAATTGCGTAAAAGTCTGCGATATCCGCACGTTTTGGCGCAAATTGTTCAACTTTTGGACCTTTTACAAAAGCAACGTTGTCTTTATATGCGGAAACGATTCCATTTGGATTTTCTTTCGAAGTATCTCTAATCATTCTGAATAAAGATTTTTCTTTTTCTTCTCCATCAATAATGAAAGTTCCGTTGAAAATCTTGTGGCGACAGTGTTCTGAATTCACTTGCGAAAATCCAAAAACTTCAGAATCCGTTAGAGGGCGACCAATGTTTTTAGCAATCTTTTCTAAATATTCAATTTCTTCTTCATTCAAAGCCAAACCTTCTTGTTCATTGTAGGCTGAAATATCCTCAATGTTAATAATTGCTTCAGGCTCAATATGAACATTAAATGAATCTTGGTGAAGTCCATTGTACTTTTCAGAAATCATGGGATCAAAATCCTTAGTATCTTTATCTACCGCTTGAAATTCTTCAATTCGGATGATGTCAGAAATACCCATGTTTTGAGTGATTTCAACTGCATTTGTACTCCACGGACTAATCATAGCTGCGCGGGGACCAACAAAAAAAGCACCCAAAGATGCTTGTTCTATTTTTGGCTGCTTGCCAAATAACCACTCCAATTTAGCAGTGGTTTCAGTTGATAATTCTTTTGTTGTTTGAACAGCAAATACTTTACCGTTTATGTTTCCAAAGAAATGAATCATTATATATGGTTTGAATGTTATTTATGGGTGCAAATTTAAGCTTTTAAAATGATGTTTTACTTATAAAAGAGATATAAAAAGGTGATATGCTTATAGAGTAGGTTAACTCAAATGCGAAGCTCCATTTCTAAGCCGAATTAATTAACTAAAGTCTGATCTTATGATTGAAATAAAACTAATCTACATCGTCATCTTTTAGTCTCCAAATAACTGACTTTATTACTGAAAGTAAGATGAAAAATATGGAAATAGTAATATTTAATAAGGCAATTAGTGACATGGTTTTAGCCTTGCTTTCTAATATTTCTTGTAGAGAACCATAATCAGAGATTACTCCATATTTCAACAGTAAATACATTCCGAAAAGCAACAGTAGTACACTAGCTAAACCTGCTACTAAAGCATTGTTATCTTTTTTTAGGAAATTGATTCTAATTATTTCAATTAGAATATAGAGTATTAATATTCCTGATATTATTATTATTTCTGTGATATAATTCATTTACCCACAATTTTTATTCAACGTCTCTAACTTGATTTTATTGGAAGGCAGTATAAAAAATCTCACCATCCTTTTTCTCCATTTCCTATTTGGTAAGTAAGCTTTTGCCCCATTCCTGAAGTGACGTAACTTATAATTGTTTCACTTTGAGGTTCTCCTTGACTATCCTTATAATATAAGTCAATTCTACAATCTCCAGTTATACTTATCCAAACTGTTTTAGAATCTCCATTCTTTAATGCGTTAATTTCTTTTGTTTCGCATCCTGTTATGACCAATTCCGAAATCTCCTTACCTGTATTGTTCTGTATTGAAATCCGCATAATTCCAATGAAATAGATACCGATTCCGAAATATAAGATTGCAATAGGAATATTAAATAACATCCAATTTATTCCTTTATAGATTTTTTTAGGATTTTCAGATTTTGGAGCTTTAATCAAGAGAAAAATAAGAACAGTAAGGTTGATGACAAAGGCAGAAAGGAAAAAGAAATAGCCGAAGAAACCATAATTTGAGTCTCCAGTAAAAATATGTAGGAGACCTATTAATGAAGCGATTGTAAAAGTTAGAAAAGCAGTCCATCTGCCAAGTTTGCTGTAGAATGAAGATTGTTTTTCAATTCTTTCCATTTCTTAATTCAATTCCTATTCTGCTTTACTCGCCTGACCTCTTTTATATAGGACGTAAATGATCAATACTGCTCCAATAATAATTTGGATGTAGGCTTTAGTGTTCTCTTGAAAACTTGGGTTGTCGAAATCAAGATAGGTGATTCCAAAAGTTAAAAGCAAGATGGCAACAAAATCTAATGTTTTAATTTTTTTCATAATCGAATTGGATTATTTGTGATTAAAAATACAAATATATTTATAGATTCTGATGAATTCTGTAGAATGTTAGTTTTTGCTCATCAACTGATTGGCTTTTTCACGAATAATCTTAATCATTTGAGAGGATTGTTCCAATTGAATATAGTGACCTGTATTTTTAATTATAATTAACTCGCTGTTTTTAAGTTCTTTATGTAGTTTTTCAGTGCTCTTTCTAAAAGTGTCAATTGAATCTTCTTCTGTTATTAGTATCATTCTAGCATCTGTGATTTTGTAGTTTTCTGACAAAGATTTTAAATCATATTGTAGGTTGACAATCTCTTTGGAATTGGAGTAAATCACCTTAGGTTGTGACCAAATCTCTTGTCTTTCTTTGATGTAATAGTTTAATTTATCACCTTCCATAGATTTAAACATTGGTAAAATTCCTTTTTTTATCTCGTGTTTAGCAATTGTATAGGCAGATAAAAAAGCAATTCCTCTGCCCAAAATAGGAGCAGAGACCAATCTGTTAATTATGCTAGGTTGGATTTCGCAAAATGGAGAATCAATAATGACATATTCGCGCTCTATTGATTTTGAGTTTACTGCCATATATGTCGCAACGCAACCTCCATAGGAATGTCCAACAATAAGTGGAGAATTTAACTTCATATTTTCAATTAATTGTTCTGCTAAATCAGCGTTGTCTTTTAGGTGATAAGTGTATTTATTAGCAGAACTATAGCCATGTCCCAATCTATCAAAAGCAGTTACTCTAAAGTTTTGAGATAATGAATCTATTAATTCCTTCCAATCTTCAATTGAACCAGGAGTTCCGTGAATAAACAAAATATCTTTTCCTTCTCCTTTTTGTAGATACCTGATTTTCTCGTCACCAATCGTGATGAAAGTATCCTTATTATTTTCATTTTGAGAAAGGTTTCCAAGATTTGACTGGCCAAGTAGAATGCTCACAAGAAACAGAATGCCAATACTTAGGGAACTAAATTTCAAAACCTTTTTGCTTTTGTGTTTTTTCATTGTTAGTGTTTTTCGCTATAATTTTGGTGATTAAAAGTAGGATATTTTAAATCACAGTCAAAGTAATCGAAAGAAATCAGGTTGATTCTCCAGTTTTTTTAGTTTTATGTTGAAATGGACTTGTTTCATTGTGATTTTTTAGCGATTTATTTATTGATGCGTAAAACAAATGGCATGTATTTTGAGTTATGAAGTGGGAATCATTAAAATTATATAACATGAATAAAATTAAATTTGCTATCCTTGGTTTAAGTATTTTCATAGGATCTGTTGCATTTGCACAAGAAGAAAAAACTCAATTAACAAAGAAGGAGCGCATGGAGCAGCGTATGGCTGAAGAGGCGAAAGAATTGGGATTGTCAGAAGATCAAAAAATACAGTTTTTTGAATTACGTAAATCCTCTTTTGAAGAACGTCAGAAAATAAAAAATAATGAAAGTTTGGATCAAGAGAGTAAAAAAACAGCAATGAAAGCACTTTCTGTTCAACATAAAGAGAGATTAGCTGAGATTTTAACCGAAGATCAACTTCAAAAACTACAAGCTATGAAAGAAGAGCGCCGTGAAAATTATAAAGAAAATCGTCCTGGGAAAAACCACAGAGGAAAAAAGAAAGGGATGAACAAAGAAATGAAAAAGGAAAATAGAGTTCCTGCTGAAAAATAAAATATGTTGTTTTTGCTTGAAAAGCTGCTTGTCTATAGTGATGAGTAGCTTTTTTATTGATCCCGAAAATAGTTAAAATACTCCCGTTAATCAGAACTATTAATCTAGCAGCAACCATCTAACATGAATCAGTCTGCTGTCTAGCGGTCTAACATCTATCAGTCTAACGTCTAATGTCTAACGTCTAACAGTCTAGCGTCTAGCATCTAACAACAACCGTCTAATGTCTAGTATCTAATAGTCTAACATCTAATAATTCTCATTCAATAACTTATCTAATTCTCGTTCAAATTTCCTGTAATTTCTTTTGTTCTTTCCCCAATCAAAAATCTGTGTAGGAAGTGAACATATTGACATGAAAGTAATTTCTGTTTCATTGTTATTCTCATCTACTTTTACTTCAATTTGTTCTGTCCAAGAAGACATCGAAAACTTTGTTTTTGCATAAAACGCATTTCCCTCTTTGTTAAGCGTCACGTTTTTAAAACCTAAATTTTCAAGTGCTTGTTTAATCAAATTTAAGCTTTTAGATCGATCGATATTAATGATTTTAGTTGCTTTATATTTACTAGTTAAAGCCTCTGGATCTTTAGTCATTCTTTTGTAAAGAAAAATCACCGCTACAGTAATAACAATTAAAATCCATCCTATATATGACATTAATATTCCCATGATTTCTACTTTCTAATTCTGAATTTATAAACATAATCAATATTTTCTTTTCAAAAAATGAAAGTTTTATTTCAAAATATAATCAACTAAATGAATTTATATGAATTAAAGTTTGACTCCAAATTTCCAAAAGATTTTTAGAGAATGTAATTTATAAGTTTTAAATACTAAATTAGTAATCAGAAAAACACAATTACAAGATAATGGAACCAGCTTATATTTTTTTCACATTGGTAATTCTTCATTTTTTTGCGTTAATAAGTTTAGTGCTTTGGAAGATTTACAAGAGTAGATAGTTTTATTTACTTGATTTAAAGTAGTAGTATATACCTTGTAAATGAATCGAATAAGATTCTTCTCCCAAACCTCTCGAAAGAAATCAGATAAAAAGGTAAAATTATCTTATATAGTTTTTGGAATTGTAATGCCACACATTTAAGTAAGTAAATCTTATGTGTTTTGGAGAATTTGCAAGAAGAATTAGGCCATTTTATTCCAGGTTGTTCCAATTCCACACTACCACAATCCATTCTGTTTGATCAGCATCTGTATAGGAATGAATCTCTTCATAGCCCGCTTTTTTATGTGCTTTTAGTGAACGGAGATTTGTGGAGGCAATTTCAGTAATTGAAAAGTCATATCGATCTGCAAATTTTGTTTTATAAAGTTGAAAGCAGACTTCAATTATACCTTTACCACGATAATCTTTATGAATGCAGGCTTGACCAACAACCATATATTCATATTCTGAAATTATTTTTCCTTTATATATGATTTTATCAAACTCTTCAAACATTGGGAAAATTATGGGAAGATCAAACCTTGATTTCTTTGTCATGGCTAAAACATAACCTACCACTTTGTCCTCGTCTAGTGCAATGATATGAGGTTCTATTTTAGTGAATTCCACTAGCTTTTCCCATTCATGATCGACAGTAACAAAACCATCTTTCTCAATTTCTTCCTTCGATAAGTTCTTTTTGAGGTTGTCTTTTTGTAAAGCAAAAACTCCTTCTAAATTGACTTTGTTGTTTCTTGCGGTATATGTTATCATGACTGAATTTATTTGACTTGTTGATTGATTTTACCCGAAATGATTTGTGTATTTCATAATTACCTTCCTTAAATTAGAAGACAAGGAAACTAGCCAAATCAGTTGATTACTAACTAAATGCGCCTCTTGTAATTCATGTAAATCTGCCTTTTTTATTTTTAAAAAGCCTTCTTTAATATTGGCATCTCGTACTTCAGATAAAACCTGATAACTTCCTAATAATTTCTGTTTAGCATCTTTAAGATTTCCATGTGCTTGAACTTTAAACTCATATCCCTCATCTAATAAAATAGCTGTTCGCGATAAAGTGTTGGAAATTTTAGAGAATAAAGCCCTGGTTTCTGAAGAGATTGGCGTGGTTTTGTGGCTTTGAATAAAACTTCCAAGTGAAGCAATAGCAGACAGAATTGTTTGATTTAGCGTAACAATATCATAAATCAATCTATATTCAACTTGCTTTGATTTTGGATCTTGAGTAATGCGTTGAAAAGCAGCACTGAGTTCACTCAAGGCTAAAAAAGCTTCTTTTCGAGCAACTTTATAAGGAATATTATTCTTCTCTTTGTCTTTGTAAAACTCTTTAGTTGCATTCAAATATGCGTTGTTTTTCTTTACTGCAAGTAATAATATTGTTTTTATATTCAACACTTCCCAACTCGGGAATAATGCATAAATCGCAGCATAAGAAATAACACCGCCCAAAATAGTATCAACTACACGGTATTGAATTACGGAAAACGCATTGGGGTGAATAAATGAGTAAACAAAAACAACATTCAAAGTGATGAAAGCGGCTGCCCAACGGTAATTTTGTTGCATTAGTGAAAAAGCAAGAATAAGGGAAGTTACCGCAAGAAAACCATAGACATAATCGTTTTGGGTAAGAATAACTATCCCAAAAGCAATTGCACCACCGATTACTGTTCCAATTATACGGTCTTTTGCTCGCTCTTTTGTCAAACCGTAATTGGGTCTAAGAATTACCAAAACGGTCAGCATTATCCAATATGCATTTTGAATTTCATAAATATTACCTAAAACATAGGCGAAAACCATGGCAATTGTCAAGCGCAATGCATGTCTGAAAATCACAGAGTTTAAAGCAAAGTGTTGTAGTAAAATCTTCGGCTTATATTCTTGAAGCGTCAGAAATTGTTTGGCTTCACTTCGTTTTAAAGTAACTTTTGATGTCTTTGTAATATTTGTCAAAGCATAACGAATGGCCTGAACTTCTTGTAATATTTGCTTTTGGAAATCGTGTAAATTACGCAAAACTAAAGCGCCTTCTCGTGCTTGAGGAAGCTTATGAATAGAAATATATTCTGCTATTGTTTTATGCGCTTCTAGTAAACATTCTTCGATTTCTTTGTTGTCTGGAATTTCGTCTTTTGTGATTATTACTTCTGAAAGTATTGCCAATTGCTTGTTCATCGACATATTAAGTTTGCTGAACTTTTCTAAATGCTTGCTTTCTTTTCCAAATAACTCATCAAATTTCTCGTAATCCCAGCTGTTGGCAATTACTAGTTCGAAAATATCTACCAAAGAAATGAATATCAATAAGCGTTTTTCATCAAAATGGGAACGTCCTGAACGCTTTCGGCTAGCCAACAAAAGCTCTCTTAAGGTTTCGTGTTTTTCATTAATTTGAGTCTGTAAAACAAAAGTTTGATTGATCAGCGGTTCTCTGTTTTCCTCTGCTACCAATAGTTTTGCACGAACTTCAAGATATTCTCCTGTTAGTTTTAAAGTTTCAGATAACAACTGGTCATCATCTTTTTTGGGAATTATTTTATGAAAAGCTACCGATGCAAGTAAGTACCAAAGTCCACCAAAAAACATCAATAATCCATGAATCCAAATTTCATAAGGTGTTGTTTTATCTACTGCCAAAGCCAAAACCATAGCCAATAAACCAGAGAAACCAGCCAAAGAACCCCTAAATCCGTAGGCAGATAAAAAGGAAAGTCCAAAAGTGATAATGCTAATGAGCACTAGCGTCAATGCGAAGTTATTGTTGGAAAATGAAATGATGATGGTTATAAACACAGTTAGAAATATGCTTACAATTGTTCCAATGACTTTTCGTCTTAAACTTCCTGGTATATCGCTTGGTGAATTCAGAAAACTCCCAAAAACAAAAGACGGAGCAAGACTCATATAGCCAAGTACATTGAAGGTCAATAATGGAATAATTAACGATAAGGTTATTACTACACCCCTGAAAAAGTGGGAGCTTTTAATGAATAACTCGATTTTTGTACGTTTACTATTTGCCATGGATAGATGTCTAGTTTGCAAAGATAGTATTTTCGGGGTTTTAGTGGGTAGAGAGTGTTGGAGGTATTTGAGAATTTAACTCTACTTTTTCAGTGATGTGACGAAATGGTTGAAGCAAATTAAACTTTGCCATAAATAATTTGTTTGGGTTATCTCTTTAATCCAATCAGGATGCAGAAAGCAATCGTTTTGTTTTCTTGATCAGCTTGTGATTAATTCCTTGTCTCAATTCTTTAAAATACCAATCAAATGTTTTAGTCTATCGGTATGAATAAAATCTACATTATGCTCTACAGCATTAATATTTCTCTTGTGAGAATGTGTATTAAAGGTGGCTACCATAATTCCTTTGCTGTGCGCTAACTGAACTTTTTCGATGGTTATTTTATCTATTGGAACAGTGATTCCTTCAAGATTGTATTGTTCTGCCAGACTTAAAGCCAGGTCATATTTAGCATAAATAAATTGTTTAATATCTGGTCTTGTTTCTTGAAGCTTTACTATAAGCATTTCAGATTTGAATTCTACATAAGTGTTTTCAAGTAAGTTGTATTTGTCGATAAGGTTAATAATCGCAGTATTTAGTTTGTTAAAATATAGGGAGTCTTTATTGGGTTGAAAGTTCTTGAAATCTAAAAAGTATGTGTACTTATCTTGGTTTGGAATACTTTTAAAAACATCATCTAATCGGATAAGTTTGTAATTCCCATAATGAGGATATAGAAACTGACCATTTACTAATTCTGTCCAAGTTTTATCGTAAATATGTCCAGAGAGATTGGTTGACTCTTCAAGCTTTTGATCATGGAAAGCAACCAAAACCCCGTCTTTTGTCATTTGAACATCAATTTCAACTCCATCTGCCCCAAGATTTAAAGCATTTAAGAATCCTTCTAATGTGTTCATGGGATAAGTATGTCCTATCCCCATTCCACCATGTCCGATAACCCCTATTTTATTGCCATTGAGGTTGTTAATGTCAAAATCATGCTTTTTACATGAGAAAAGGAAAGCGAGTAAAATGAGCAAATAAGTTATGTTTTTCATCGTCTTCATATTGTCGTCTTCAAATTAAAATGCGAATCCAAGTGTTAAAGCTCCCCAATGTCTATACACTTCTTGATATTCTAACATTGGGGTATAACTCAATCCTAAAATTAATCTGCCGCCATCTTTTTGATAGCGATATCCTATGGTGATATGTGTATGGAGATTCGTTTCTCTTTCGGGCTTTCCAACTCCGTGACTTGCCCTGACATTGTTTGCGATTAATTGCCCAAAACCTATATGGATTTTATGATCTTTTCCATAGAAGCCATTTATTGTAATAGGGATAAGTACATCTGGGTTGAATTTATTGGTGAAATCATATAATCGAATAGTACCCAAGCCAATTCTTCCAGAAAAAGAAAAAAGTCCTTGAAGCGGAACGACTCGTTCATAATTCAAAGAGCCATAAGCTCCTATTCCACCCGCTTCTGCATGAATAATATTCTTGTAGATAAGGAGACTATCTTTTTGCGTATATCCATTTATTGAAATGAATAAAAATGCAATTTGTAGGTAGTAAATTTTGAATCTCATATATTTTCAGATTCGTGATTAGTAGGATATCACAAAACTAATAAAAAAAGCATTGTTATGGAAATATTACCTTGGTAAATAATTGAAAATTACGTTCCGATAGATCGAAATATCAATTAATTTCAATATCTACTTCAATATAATCTGATACTCCTGATTTAAATTTGAATGTATAAATTCCGGGAATATCTTTTATTTAAACATGAAGGCATTAAGGATCATAAAGTTCTTAGCTTTCCCTCATTTCTTAATGGTTAGTGTTTAAATATGAAGGTATTAAGGATCATTAAGTCCTTTACTTTTCTTCACTTCCTAATGGTTTTAAAATTCTGTATATTTTATGAGAAGTAGGAAATGGATCTTGAAATTTTAAACCTAATATTATAGTCAACTCTAGAAAATCTAACTAGTTTTGCGCCACATTTCGGTTTCACTTTGTGAATGAAAAGGGAATTCTGTGAAAATCAGAAACTGTTCCCGCAACTGTAAAAGTTCTTATAAGATTCATTTTTTAATGAATTAGAATTAATCAAAGACACCACTGACTGTCTCCAGACGATTGGGAAGGTTGATTAATGAGCTAAGTCAGGAGACCTGCCAGAATGTAAATAATTCGCTTTCGGAGAAAAAGTAGAATGAGAGACAGTCTGGCCAGATGTCTGTGCAATCTATCGTTTTTCCATTTTATTAATTTTTAAATCATTATTAAAATGAGAACACAATTTACATTTTTATTATTTTTAATTTTTTCAGCATTTGCTTATGCGCAAACCTATTACAATCTAGAAATCGCAGCTGAAGGAAATTTTGGTACAGCTAATGCCGATGTTTTTCGAGTGACAAACAGTACAAATTCGACTTCTACATCAACTGGATTGTATCAAACAGCCAATGCAAGTGCAGGATTTGATGTCTTGCAAGATTTCGGAGTTTTTGGAAACAAGGCATTGCTCATAGAAAAACCTTCTGGAACTGGAAGAATCGTGATTGTTGATTATCCTGCATTTACTGAAGTACACACTTTCGTAACTTCAGATGCGCCACAAACATTGGTGATGGCAAGTTCAACTAAGGGATATGTGAGTACAGGGAATCCAGCAAAAATTCAATTTGTAGACCTTGCAAATAACACAATCGCGACAGTGACTGATTCAAATGGGGATATTTCGTCCTATTCGTCAAATATGGTTCAAGCCAATGGAGCTATTTATGCTGAAATTGGTTCGAAGATCGTTAAAGTAGACACGTTAACCCAAACAGTTTCTGGTGTAATAACTCCAGGAATTGGTTCAATCAAAGGACTGGTTTATGATGAACAAACAAATTTAGTTTGGGCAATGAATGGTTCTGGAACATTGATTTCAATTGATGTTTTGAATGGCGATGCTTTAGGAATCCAAGTTTTAACAGGCGTTTCTAGTTCTAGTTTATTGCGAATTTATGATTCAAAACTGTATTTCTGGAGGTTGTCAACTAAATCACTTTTTATTTACAATACTGTAACTCCTTCTGCTTTGCCTATGGCATCCTCTTACACAAGCACAGTCGCAGGAGCTTCTTGGTCATTTGGATATGGACGCTCGTTTGATATTGACCAAAACACAGGAGATTTTGCTATTTGTTCAGCTGATGGATTTGTAGCGCCTTCACTTTTTGAAGTGGTAGATGGAACAACTTTTACTGTGATTGATTCTGGTGCTGCGACTGGAGTTGCAATTGCAAATAAGTGTAGACTAAAGATTTTCTCAGCAACTGCCCCTGTTCCAGATTTAGTGAGTTTACCAACCGTTAATGCAGAGTGTGAAGCAAGCTTAACAGCACCAACAGCTGATGGGGGAACTGTAACAGCGACAACTACAGATCCGATTAGCTATACAACTCAAGGAACTTTTGTTGTTACATGGGTTTATACCAATTCAATTGGGTTTACAACTCAAACCCAAGAGGTGATTATTGAAGATATAACAGCTCCAATTGCTGATTTAACGACATTGCCAACAGTAGAATTATCTTGTGATTCTCTAATCACGAATTTTCCAAGTGCAACTGATAATTGCGATGGAGAAATCATTGGAACGACAACAGATCCTTTGACTTATTCTACTGCTGGAACCTATGTTATCACTTGGACATACAGTGATGCCGCAGGAAATTCAAGTCAACAAATCCAAACAATTAACGTGTCTTGTTATACAACTGGTTTAACTGATTTTACAGCAACAAACATAAAAATCTATCCAAATCCAGCAACAGATGTTTTGATTATCAATACTGATGAGGTGAGTTTTGTAGGACAATTAATGAATACCCAAGGTCAAGTGGTATTGAAATTTGAAAATAAAAAGATATTGAATATCGGACATTTGCCAAATGGAGTTTATTACTTGCAAATAAGTAATAAGATTGGAAGAATAACTGAGAAGGTGATTATTAACTAAACTTGATTTAATTTTCTCGTCAAAGTAAAAATAAAGTTAAAAGGGCTGAAGCATATTTGTTTCAGCCCTTTTGTGATTCCGAAATAGTACGAAATCATGGAAACGCATTTAATAATTCAGTTACTCAGTTGTAAGATTTTGCTTTCTATGTTAAACCTTGAAACTATTGTTTAAAAATTCTTCTTTGAGATGTTCGAATATTTTTTCTTTTCTTAGATTTTTAATTCCTTTTTTATTTATAAACTCAGAATATGCCAATGTAGCACGTTTCAATTCTGATTGAATAATATCGGCTTGGCTGTTTTTGCAGTTGACTATGCTTAAAAGATAGTATACACTACGTTTCAACATCTTTTCTGCCAAGTCTAATTCACCCATTGCCTCGAAAGTATAGACTATATTATTACAAGAAATGATGAGTATTTGAACATAAGGAACATTGACTCTTAAACAATCGGTTGAATGAATATTTAAAGCTTCTGCTTTATATGCTTTGTTATATTCTTTAATTGCTGAATTATATTTAGTTTCATTAAATAAAGCATTTGCCGTAACTGTTTTAGTTTTCCATTGATCTTCAAGAGATAATATACAAGAGTCGCTCATTATTATTTAAATGGGTAATCCTTTTATTTTAATAAACTATGTTCATCAATAATTTAATACCTCAAAATATCATTCAAACATTCCTTGATTTCCTTAAGTTGAGCAGAAGAGATGCTCCCAACTGTTTTTATTAATCTTTCTTTCGACATCGAACGGAGATGGAAAGTCAAGATTTCAGATGTTTGATTCAATCCATTCTTGATATTTGGCTCTAAAACAACATTTCCTTTGTAGTTTTTAATTTTGCTTGTTAATGGACAGGTAATTGCAACATCCAAAAGTTCATTCATCAAGTTGCCACTAATAACCACAACATGACGCACAACAGCTTGTTCGCTACCTTTTGCAGGGGTGAGATTGGTGAGCCAAATTTCAGCTTGCTTAATCTTTTTTATCTTCTGCTTCCAGTTGTGAAAGATAGTCCTCCATGCCTTCTTCAGCGATAGCTAATAACTCCTTGTCTTCTGCCATGCGTTTAAAAGATTGGGCATAAGCGCTTTTATTCAGTTGATCCAAATAAATAGTAAGTGCCTTTTCAATCAATTTGTTTTTTAGGCATCCCAAGGCTCTTCGCTTTTTCATCTAAATGCTGAAGCAGATGGTCTGGAAGTGAACTTGTGAATGTTGCCATTGTGTTTCGTATTTATACAATGTAAATGACATTTATTAAAATTCAATAAAATCTAAGACTTTTTTCTTCTGGGAGCCTTTTCTGTCTGCGTTTTCTAGTTGCCTCTTTGCTTTTGCTACGTGTTTATATAAGGTGTTCACGAGCATTCCTTCGGTCGCTGTGACCACCTTAAAACACTGTGCAAGCAAATTCAGCAAGCTATTCATCTCCGCCAGGGCTTGGCGAAGGAAGCAATTTGAAATTATTTAAGATAGAGAGAAACGATTTTTCAAGTTAGTGTTATTCATCCTCCTTCAGTTGACGAAGGAAGTGCTTTGTTTCTTGCTTTTAGTTTTTTAAAGAAGTTTTTATTTCTTCTTATTGCGAAATAATTTCTTCATCCAAACCCAGACTTTTTTAATTGTTCCTATTGACTTTTTCTTGTCATTGTCGTCTTCGTAATACTTAGTTCCAATCAGAAGGGCAATAGGTTTGAGCTCATCGAATTCTTCACAAACTACTCTCAACATTGCTGCAAAAGGCAAAAATAAAATCATTCCTGCGGCACCCCAAACGGAAGCTCCTACAATTATGCTTAAAATGGAAGCAAGGGCGTTGACTTCCAGATTACTTCCCACAATTTTTGGAGTTAGAAAGTTGTCTGTTACCAATTGGACTGCCCAAAATAGAATCACTACTCCAACAGCTATCCAGATGGTGTCATAAGATACCAGTGCGAATACTGCGGGAATTATAGTTCCTATGGTAGTTCCTATGTAGGGTAAGATAGAGAAAGTTGCCCCAAGGAATCCAAAAAAGAAAGGGTTGTCAAGACCTAAAATCCATAATCCTATGCTGTTAATTAATCCCACCAAAGTAATGAGGATAAACATTCCTATGATATACTTTTGCCCAACTTGCTGCACAGATTTTAACATTTTAACTACCCTTGGTCTATCTTCTACTTTAGCAAAACTGGCAAATGCCTTGGTTAAGCCTTGTCTGTAGATTAAGAACAAAAAAGTAAAAATGATGGAAATAATCAAACCTGCGAAAAAAGCACTTGTTCCACTGATGGATTTAGTAACCAAAGAACCTCCAGATTCACTTAGCCAAGTTTTTATTTTATCGATGAGGTCTTCTTTTTCTATATCAGGAAGAAACGGTACATGTTCATTGATGTAAAGCGTGAGAGCAGCAAAAGCAGTTAAGATTTTCTCTTTAAAGTCAGAAAATTCAGAAGACAACTTAATGAATTGAGTAGAAAACAGGAGAATGATGGCACCGATTATGATAAAAACACTAAGAATTGCCAAAAAGACAGCAAGAGATTTATTGACGCCCCATTTCTCTAATTTCTTTACTATAGGAAAAAGAATAAATGAAATCAGCAAGGCAATACTTAATGGGATAAGGACAGTCTTTGCTAAGATCAGAATTGCAAAAATCGCAAAAACAGTAGCAATAGCAAAAAACATTTTTTGAAAGGACAGATTCATTTTTTATAGTTTTAGAGTAAGCATGCTTAGCTCATATCAGATATTTTCTAAATAAAATCTCTTTTATAGTATTGCTGCTAATAAAACTACATTTTTAGTTTGATTTAATCTAATTGTATTGAATGTTTAATTAAAACTTTAAAACACTGTGCAAGCAAAATCAGATAGTTATTCATCTTCGCCATAGCTTGGTGATGGGAGCAGTTTGGATTCAGATTCATTTTAAGAATTTAACATTCCATATTTATGTAATAATACAGCTTTTCTAAAATTAAAAAGTGCCGCTCCAATTTGAAGCGACACCGGGTTATTAAAACTTAAATTTAATTTAAACCTTTATCGAGATGTTTACCATTCCCTGCGTATGTATTTCAAATAATAAATCATGAAATATATAACACTCTTATTCCTGTTTTTTTCTTTCAGCACTTTATCACAAAAGATAGATTGGAAGGAATTATCAACTGATGTTTTAGCACAAGCTCAAGCAGAAAACAAAATAGTAATGCTTAATCTTAAAGCGAATTGGTGCCATTGGTGTCATGTTATGGATGATTCAACATACGCAAATACGGTAGCTCAATCACACATTGTTACGATGTTTGAGGAATGATTCAAGTCAATAAATAAATCACTATCTATGATTTTCACACTAGGTGCTGGCTGTAAAGCACAGTTTTCTCTTAAGGCTATAGATATCGTTAAAGTATCTGATCGAAACTCGTAATTAATTATACGTTCGTTCAGAAAGTCAATGCCATTTTAATCACTGTCACATCCAGACGTATAAAACGATTCGATTTTTTGCGCAAATGAATTAGCAGCAATTGTTAAGATGAAAAATATCGATAATATATATTGTTTCTCGGTTATCATTCTAGTGCATAATTGACTCTATCAGCGGTTGAGGCTTTGCGACGGCCTGTTTTTAAATGTTTTATCGAAGATACAAACATTTCATTTACATGAATGTAAAAATCGGAGGATTTTACTGGCTGGTCGACAAAGGCTGTGCTAGGCTTAGCTTTTTATCATATTGATTATTAATTTAACCATAATATCTCTTTGTTCAGGAAGACTTTGCGCAACTGCTAAAGCGAGTGCTGGTAAAGTAATTTCGTTTATCTTTCTTTCTCCCTTAGAGTTTAAGTGAAAGTCATTTTGTTCTAGGAACCAAACAAATATGAATGATCCGATTCGCTTGTTTCCATCATTGAATGCATGACCTTTAACCACGGAGTAGAGTAATTGAGCAGCTTGTTCTTCTATCGTTGGATAAGCTAATTGTCCAAATACCGTCTGTGAAATACTACCGAGAATACCTTCAAATGATTCGTCTTTTTCATTACCAAATATTTCTGACGCCTCTCCTTTTTTAATTAGGATTTGTTTTAGCTCTTCAATGGCTTCTTTGACATCTACATAATTAATAACGTAAATGATTTCGTTATTTAGTCCATCTGTTGATAGATTTCCAGAGTCATATTTGCTTAATAACTCGAATGATTTAGAATAATCAGAAATGATATTCAAGAATCCTTCTGTTAATATTTTTTGTTCTTGAATTGCTTTATGATGTAATTCCTTTAGAGACCATTCTAGCTCCTTAATCCTTGATTCTTTAGATGTTAATAATTCTGAGTTAATTGAATAACCTTTTATTAAGTACTCTTTTAGTTTACTTGTAGCCCATTTTCTAAAATCAGTTGCAATAGGTGATTTGACTCTGTAACCTACCGATATTATTACATCTAGATTATAGTGTTGAACTATTCTTTCTATTTCTCTATCTCCTTCCATTCGAACTAGTGCAATTTTTGCACTAGTTGAAACTTCTTTAAGCTCACCTTCTTTAAAACTGTTTTTTATATGTCGGTTAATTACAGTTCTGTCTCTACCAAATAATTCAGCAATTTGCTGTTCAGTTGCCCAAACGGTATCATGTTCTCCATCAAGAATAACCTGAAATTCAGTAGTTCCACTTTCTGGCTTAAAAGCAACTAATTCACTATTTTTTATTTCTGGAAAACTCATGATGTAAAATTCTGTTTTTATTATTAAGCCAAAGCTTTGGTGCTTTGTGTTCCAATCACTAAAACGAATATACGAAAAGGCTTGAAGGTTAATGATTATAAGTCTTAAATTATTAAGATAATATTCATGATTTAATCACTTGTTTCAAACTATATACTATCGGTATGAAGAGCCATAGAAACTAAATAAATTAAAAGATAAAGAAAGGATTGTGTGTGTTTCGATGTGGTTAAGCATAATACAACGCTAAAAGCCGTTGAAAAGTTTTTGAAGACAAAACTTAAACTTACTATAAATCGTGAACTTAGCGAAGCGATCTCATGACCAAAGGGAATAATCGTCCTTACTACCACGACAAATGCTTTTTCGCAAGCGAAAAAGAAGGGAATCAACTATTAATATTCCTATTTCCAAATCTGCCTTTTAATTTCTATCTTGTAATTCAATACATTTTATGAATTCGATTTTCTTTATGAAATCTTTAAAACTATAAATATGAAAACAATAATACCTACCGCCCGACTTTTTGGACTAACAACCTTATTGTTTTTAGTACTCCTTTCTTGTAAAAAAGAGAAAACGCCTGCACCTAATCCACAATCTGGTGGAACATCTATAAATTCACCAAATTGTTCATTCAATACGGGTCATTTTAAAATTAACATACACGGTCAAAGCTTTGAATTAGTTGTAGATAGTGAAACACATTATACAAATTTATACAATTGGTCTGGTTATGAAGAAAGCCATTTTGTTATCTATGGAAAGGACCAAAATACTAATCCTATGTATGTTGGATTTGCATTGCCAGGGAAATTTAAATTAGGCAGTACAAGCTATTCAGCAGATTCACTTGGTTCAGATTTCTTTGAAATTGATATTGATACCTTTAGTCTTTATGTTTCAAATGTCGTTTTTAATGTTACGATATCTGATCTTGATGTAGATGGTATTTACAAACCGTTAAAAGCAACTTATACAGGTAAAGCCCATTCATATCCATGGTACAATGGTCAGGCTCCATCAGACACTTTAAACATAAGTGGTAATATTTGTATAAATGGATTCATTATGTAATAAAGTATATTTTTCAATTGTATTTCTTTTTTGAGGAGATGAAATTATCATTAAACTTTGGCTCTATATGGATTATAGTCATGTTCTGCACTCAGAGTTGAATTACAAAAACTTACTTCAAAATCTCAACGTGAAGAAATGCGTTAACCTAGATCGTTACTTCAGGAATAATACTTATTCAAATTGTGCCGTCCTTTC
>Ga0265293_10001136_pt1 | contig 59792 bp, 51 predicted proteins | sample Munlanlewell138R_FD_192505 | JGI IMG/M metagenome (GOLD analysis project Ga0265293, IMG submission 192505) | Leachate microbial communities from a municipal landfill in Southern Ontario, Canada - Leachate well 138R | ecosystem: Engineered > Solid waste > Landfill > Unclassified | place: Canada...
TCGCGCAGGGGTCCGGTGCCGCGGCTCTCGACGGTGGCCTCGTCCAGGAAGCTCGCGTACAGGTCGCCGATGCGCTGCTGATCGGTGTTGGGGGCGGCGTCGGCCGCGGCGGCCTCGGTGATCAGGTCGCGGACCTGTTCCTCGGCGCGGTCGTAGAGGGAGCGGAAGGCGCCGTCGGTGGCCCGGTCGGCCGGGATGGCGTAATCGCTCAGCCAGCGGCCGTTGACGTGGCCGAACAGGTCGTCCTGCGGGCGGGCATGGTCATCGACATGGCTCAGGTCCAGACCCGAGCGGATAGCTTCTACCGTCACACTGCCATCCTTACCAGAAACCGGCGGCCACGATTCCCGATGCGCCCGGCAGGTACCCTCACGCCCATGCCCAGTGGGGATGACGCCACCGAAGATGCCACCGTAGACACAGTCGACGACGTTGCCGCCGGTCCCGCCATCTCCATCTACGGGATCGCCTCGGCGGTGCTGGCGGTGGTGGCCGTGGTCGCGGCGGTGCTCGCGGCCATGATCTGGTCGGGGCATCGCGACCATGCCGACGAACTCGACCACCGCACCCGCGTCATGCAGGCCGCCGTGGACTGGACCAACGTGCTGATCAACATGACCGCCGGCAACGTCGACGCCAGCCTGCAGACCCTGCAAGACGGCACCGTGGGCCAGCTGAACTCCGATTTCGACGCGGCGGTGCGGCCGTACCGCGAGGTGGTCCAGACCCTGCAGTCGCGCACCACCGGACGGATCGAGGCGGTGGCCTTCGAGTCGCTGCACCACGACCTGGACCGCGAGCCGGGGACCCCGCCGCCGCCGTCGCCCTTGCCGCCGGAGATGTCGGCGCGCACCGACACGGTGCTGGTGATCGCGTCCTCGGTCAGCGAGAACGTCGGCGGGCAGCCGCAGACGGTGCGGTGGAACCTGCGGTTGGGCGTCTCCGAGGTGGACGGGCAGTTGCTCATCTCGCAGCTGGAGACCGTGCGATGAGAAATGTCTTGCGCGTCATCGCCTTCGACCTCGCCGCGCCGCTGGCCGCGATCGCCGGCCTGCTGCTGATCGGGATGTTCCTCGGCTGGCCGCTGTGGTGGGTGTCGGCGTGCTCGATCCTGTGCGTGCTGATCGTGCAGGCGATGGTGGTCAACGCGGTGCTGTGGCGCCGCGACGGGGTGACCGTGGGCACCGACGACGACGCCGCCGGGTTGCGGTTGACGACGGTGGTGCTGGCCACCGCGTCCCTGGCCGCGGCGGTGCTGGTCGGCTACACCGGGCTGACGCTGCCCGACGAGCGGCTCGACCAGGACTCGGCGGAGGTGGTGCGGCTGGCCAGCGCGGTCTCGGAGGCCACCGCCACGTTCTCGCCGCAGGACCCCACGTCGTCGATCAACCGGGCCGCCGAACTGATGGCGCCCGAGCAGGCCGAGGCGTTCAAGGCCAACTTCGGCAAGTCCACCGAAGACCTTGCCCGCAAGAACATCTCGGCGCAGGCGCAGACCATCTCGGCCGGGGTGGAGGTGATCGGTCCCGACGCCGCCAGCGTCGCCGTGGTGCTGCGCTCGTCGCAGAACGCGCCCGGTCAGCAGCCCAGCCGGGCGGTGCTGGCGCTGCGGGTGGCGTTGGCCAAGCCGGACGACCGGTGGCTGGTGGTCGACGTGGCGCCCATCAACGCCCCGTCTTGAGTCTTAGCGCAACCGCGCGTGTTCGACCTTGAGGCAGCGGTCCATCACCACTGACATCCCGGCGGCGCGCGCCTCGGCGGCCACCGCCTCGTCGATCAGCCCCTCCTGCAGCCACAGGGTCGTGGGCCGGGTCGGCAGGGCCAGCACCTCGGCCAGCACGCCGGGCAGTTCCTCGGTGCGGCGGAACACGTCCACCATGTCGGGCACGACGGGAAGGTCGGCCAGGCTCGCGTACGCCTGATCGCCGTCGAGTTCGGTGATCGTCGGATTCACCGGGTACAGCGTGTAATCGCCGGTGGACCGCAGATAGCGGTACACCTCGTTGCTGGGGCGGGCCGGGTTCGCCGAGGCGCCCACCACCGCGATGGTCTTGGTGTCGCGCACGATCTGGGCGATGTCCATGTCAGCCTCCCGGCGGCGGTGTGCGGTTCTTGGCGAAGCGATCGGACAGGCGGCGCATCCGGATCATCAGCGAGGCCGGCGGGCTGATCTTCCCGTTCAGATAGACCTCGAGGTCCTCGGTGGGCACCCCGATCCGCGAGGCGAACTCCTGCTCGGAGAGCCCGGAGCGGTCCAGCAGAACCCGGATGTGCCGGGCCGCCTCGGCGCGCTCGGTGGCCTCGAGATGTTCCCGGCTGCGGACGAGTACCTCGTCGAGGGCCTTGGACACCCCGACCGACTCGCGGTGCGAGAGCACCTCCTCGACCTGCCGCGCGGTCCGGCCGTAGGGATCGCGCTTGATCGCCACGACGATCCGCTGCCACACGGTGATGTCGCCGTTCTGCAGCGCGGACCGGATGGCCGACGTCGGCCAGAACTCCACCGGGCGATCCTCCGGCCGGCGCCCGCGCGCGGCGGGTGCCCGCCCGCGGTCCGGGCGTGGGTTGCCCGTCTCTCTCGCGGCCAAAGTCACCTCGCCTCCTCCAACATCGCCACGGCCACCGACAGGCAACGCTGCCTGACCTCGTCCCACCGCTCGGTCCCCGCCGGGCCCGACCACTCGTCGTCGTCCGCGTCGTGCGGCATGGGATCGGCGAGCCGACGAACGAGTTGGGTGGCGACCCATCGTCGATCGGACGTGTGCCCACAGTAATACCTGTCCATACCCGCCAGCACCAGCGCTGCGGTGTCCGGGTTCATCACATCGACCAGCTCGGCGAACTCCGCGAAATCGTGGCTGCTGTTGCGGGACATGATCAGGTAACCCTTGAGCCGCAACGTCTCGGCGCCCGTCGGGATCTGCAGCCGGTCCCCGGTGGGCAGCTGCACGGTGGTGGTCTCCAGCGGGATCTGCCGATGCAGCACCTCGACGTCGTCGTAGCCGACGTCGGCCACGGTTTCCAGCGCGTCGAGCGCCACCTCGAGCCGGCCCCGCCACACGGTCACCGGGTGCACCGGCCGCGCGGCGCGGGCGGCGCTGCGGCCGCGACCGAGCCGGGGACTGCGCGCCCCGTCGCCGCCCTTGACCTTGCCGGCCAGGCCCGCACAGCCGGAGAACGCCAGCGGGTCGGCGACCGAGATCGCGTCCGGGGCCATGTCCTTGAGCCGCGCGGCGGACTTGACCACCATCTTCAGATCCCCGCCGGGGGCCACCAGCGAGGAGATGTCGTCGGGAATGATCACCAGATCGCCCAGATCCAGCTTGGGCAGCGGCTTTTCGAAGTCCACCGCGGGCAGGATGCGCGCCAACCACGACGGCACCCACCAGTTCCACTGATCGAACATCGCCATCAGCGCGGGCACCAGCACCAGCCGCACCACCGTGGCGTCGACGGCGATGGCCACCGCGCACGCGACCCCCAGCTGGGCCACCAGCGGCATGCCGGCGAACGCGAAACCGATGAACACCGCGATCATGATCAGCGCCGCGCTGGTGATGGTGCGCGCGCTGGTGCTCACCCCGTAGGCGACCGAGTCGCGGGTGTCGCCGGTCTGCAGGAAGCGCTCCCGGATCCGGGTGAGCAGGAAGATCTCGTAGTCCATCGACAGGCCGAAGGTCAGCGCCAGCACCAGCGGCGGGATGGTGCTGTCGATCGAGCCCATCGGTTTGAAGCCGAGCGCCTCCAACCAGCCCCACTGGAAGATCATCACCAGGCTGCCGTAGGCCGCGGCCACCGACAACACGGTCATGATGACGCCCTTGATGGCCAGCACCGGCGAGCGGATCGCGATCAGCAGCATCACGAACGCGATCGCGGCGACGAACAGCACCACCCACGGTTCGGTCTCGGCCACCCGGTCGTCGAAGTCCTTGATCAGCGCGGTGGGCCCGCCGACGTCGATCGAGACGTTCTCCGCGCCGGGGGTCTGCGGCAACTGTTCGCGCAACCAGTCGACGGTGCTGCGCGCCGCGGTGTCCTCCGGGTCCACCGACAGCACCCCGGACAGCAGCGCGCTGCGGTCGTCGTCGGAGAACACCGGCGGCGCCACCGACGCGATGTTGATCGCGGCGTCCATCTGCCGGGCCACCCCGTCGACGACGGCGGTGTTGGCGGGCGAGGAGGCGTTGCCGTCGGGGAACGTGACGAGCACCCGCACGGGGCCCAGCGCGCCGGGGCCCAGCGCCTCGGCGGCCGCGCCCACCCCGCCGCGGATCTCGTGCGAGGAGTCGAACTGGCGCAGCATGCTGTTGCCGAGCACCATCGAGAACGTCGGGACCGCCAGCAGCACCAGGAACACCGTGGCCGCGATCGCCGACAGCCACGGCCGGCGCATCACCCCGCCCACCCAGCGGGTCCAGAACCTCGACTGGGTGGCCTCCGAACCGCGGCCCCAGTGCAGCACCCGCGACCGCTTGGCCACCGAGCGGCCGAAGGACGCCAGCACCGCCGGCGTCAGCGTGGTCGAGGTCAGCACGGCCATCGCGACCGCGAGGATGGCGCCGGTGGCCATCGAATTGAGCACCGGGGTGTCGATCAGGTAGATCCCGGTCACCGAGGCGATCACGGTCATGCCCGAGAGCACCACGGCCAGCCCGGAGGTGGCCATCGCCGCGTCGGTGGCCTGTTTGACGTCGCGGCCGGCGCGCAGTTCCTCACGGAAGCGCATCAGGATGAACAGCGAATAGTCGATGGCCAGCGCGATGCCGAACATCGACACCGTCGAGGTGACGAACACCGACATGGTGACCACCGTGGACAGCAGGTAGACCACGCCCATGGTGACCACCACGGTGCAGATGCCGACCATCAGCGGGACCGCCGCGGCCGCCAGCGACCCGAACACCGCCAGCAGCACGATCAGCACGATCGGCAGGTTCCACTTCTCGGCCTCGGCGACGTCGCTCTTGGTGGCCTCGGCCGCCGCCGCACCCACCGCGCCCTGGCCGATGACGTACAGCCGGACCCGCCCGTCGTTGAGTTCGCCGGGTTCCTCGTCGGCAACGCCGACCTTGTCGCGCAGTTGGTTGGCGACGTCGACGGCGCCGGTGTTCTCGAAGTCCAGTTGCAGGGAGACGACGTAGGGGCGGTCCGGGCGCGGCGGCGGTTGCTGCGGGTTGGGGACCATCGTGATGCTGGGCACCTCGCCGGCGATGCGCTCGAGCCTGGCGACGGCGTCGTTCATGTCCGCGTAGGTGGCGTCGGCGCGGGGCGCGGCCACCAGCGCCAGCGGGGATGCGCCCTCGCTGGGGAAATGGTCCTCGAGCTGATACTGCACGTGCAGCGACTGGGAGCCGGCCACCTCGAAACCGCCGCCGGTGAGATTGCCCGAATTCGACAGCGCAAGGTAGATCGACGGCACCAGCGCGAGCAGCCAGGCCGTGAGCACCAACCAGCGAAATCTGCGCAGTTTGCCGCTCAGGCGCATCATGAATTGCTGGATGGTGGATCCCCGATCCTTGGCCGAATTGGGTGGTCGCGAGCCTACCGCAGCACCGGGGACCTGCGCTGACTCTGCGGTGCTCGCGGAAGATCACGAATTCGCCAGGTGCGGGGCCAGGATGGCAACATCGACCCTGGCCGCTGCCCGATCGCCGAAGCTCGTGACCCGTGCAATGAAACGTCGGCGGTCCGCGAACCGATAGATGTTCGCGAACCGTAAGGAGTTTGATTCCCCATGGGTAAAACCGCACCCTCGATCCGTCGCAAGACCGGCGCCGCGCTCACCGCGACCGCGCTCGGCGGTGTCGCGGCCGTCCTGCTGCTCGGCCCCTCCGCGTCGGCGGCGCCCGACCCGTGCGCGGCCAGTTCGGTGGCCCGGACCATCGGCACGGTGGCCAACAACACCGGCGTCTACCTCGACACGCACCCCGAGACCAACCAGGCGCTGACCACCATCTCCAAGCAGCCCGCCGGCCCGCAGTCGCTGGTCGCGTTGAAGACCTACTTCGAGGCCAACCCGGAGGTGGCCGAGGACATGCAGGGCATCCAGAAGCCGCTGTCCTCGCTGGCCAACAAGTGCAAGCTGCCGATCTCACTGCCGCAGGTGATGGGCCTGATGCAGGCCGCGCAGCAGGGCGGCGGACTGGCCGGCGCCGCGCAGGCCGTCTCCGGCGCGGGTGCGGGTACCGCGGCCACGACGGGTACCGGGGCCACGACGGGCACCGGTCCGGCGCCGGGGCCGAGGGCCGCCGTGCCCGCCACCCCGCGGACGCCGGCCGGAACGGCGCAGTAGCGCATTCTCGACTCAGATCAACCGGTTGGGCAGGAAAGAGTGCTACCGATCTGCTTGGATTGGTGACGGCTACTCAACCCACCCCCGAAGGAGTTCGACCATGATGCTTGCTGCCCGTCGCGTAGTTCTCGGTGCCCTGGGCGCCGGAGCGATGACCGGTGCGATGCTCTTCGGCGCCTCCTCGGCCGTCGCCGCCCCGCCGAACTGCACGGCCGCCGACCTGGCCGGCGTCGCCGCCGGGGTGTCCGCCTCCACCTCGGCGTACCTGTTCACCCACCCCGAGGTCAACGACTTCTTCACCGGCCTCGAAGGCCAGGACCGCGAGACCATCAAGTCCGAGGTGCAGACCTACATGGACGCCAACCCGCAGGTGAAGGCCGAGCTCACCGGCATCCGCCAGCCCCTGACGGACCTCAAGAACCGCTGCGGCCACGAGGTCGACCCGGCTGCGGCCAACAACTAGCAGTGTCCGCGGGGTCCGGTGATCCCGCGCGGGAGGCGGGCCGCACGGTACTGATGGTCGACGACGACCCGGACGTGCGCACGTCGGTCTCGCGCGGACTGCGGCATTCCGGGTTCGACGTGCGGGTCGCCGCCAACGGTAAGGAAGCCCTGCGGCTGCTGTCCACCGAGACCCACGACGCGCTGGTGCTCGACGTCCAGATGCCCGAACTCGACGGGGTCGCGGTGGTGACCGCGCTGCGGGCGCTGGGCAACGACATCCCGATCTGCGTGCTGTCGGCGCGCGACACCGTCAACGACCGCATCGCCGGGCTGGAAGCCGGCGCCGACGACTACCTGACCAAGCCGTTCGACCTGGGCGAGTTGGTGGCGCGCCTGCACGCGCTGCTGCGCCGCGCCAGCCACAGCCAGGAACAGACCGACGCGATGGTGGTGGGGCCGTTGACCATCGACACCGCGCGGCGGCTGGTGTTCGTCGCCGGGGAGCGGGCCGACCTGACCAAGCGGGAGTTCGACCTGCTGGCGGTGCTGGCCGAGAACGCCGGGGTGGTGCTGTCCCGCCAGCAGTTGCTCGAGCTGGTGTGGGGCTATGACTTCGACGTCGACACCAACGTCGCCGACGTGTTCATCAGCTATCTGCGCCGCAAACTCGAACGCGACGGGGTGCCGCGGGTCATCCACACCGTCCGCGGGATCGGATACGTGCTCCGGGCCGAGGCCTGATGCGCGCGGTGTTCGCCCGCTGGTGGCCGCGGCTGCGCGCTTCGCTGCGGGTCCGCGTCGCCATCGCCGCGGCGATCGCGGCCGCCGCCGTGGTGGCCGCGCTGATGGTGTTGACCTCGATCGCGTTGGCGGGCAACGACGCCGAGCAGCTGGACCGCCGCCTGGATGCCATCGTCGACGCCAGCACCGAGGTCGGCGCCCCCGGCAACGCGGTGCTGTCCACCGGCCGGTCGCTGAGCACCGGCCAGGTGATCTTCCAGCGCGGGCTGCAACTGCCCAAACTGCCACCCGGCACCGAGACGGTGACGGTCAACGGCGTCGACTACCGGGTCCGCACCCTCCCGATCGAGCCGCAGGGCGTCATGATGTCGGTCGGCATCCGTGCCGACAGCATCCTGCTCAGCCGGGCCCGCGTGCCGATGTACATCGGGATCGGCGTGCTGGCCCTGCTCATCGCGCTGAGTCTGGGCTGGCTGCTCGGCGGCGCGGCGACCCGCCCGCTGCGCAAGCTGACCGAGCAGACCCGCCGGCTGGGCCAGGGCGGCTCGGATCGGATCGACCCGGTGCGCGGGGTCAAGGAGGCCGAGGACCTGTCCGAGGCCATGATCGACACGCTGCGCCGGCTCGCCGCCGCGCAGGAGGCCACCTCCCGCTCGCTGCAGGCGGCCCAGGATTTCGCGGCCAACGCCGCCCACGAGTTGCGGACCCCGCTGACCGCCATGCGCGCCGACCTGGACACCCTGCGCATCCACGACCTGCCCGCCGAGGAGCGCGCCGAGGTGGTCGCCGACCTGTCCCGCGCGCAGCGACGGATCGAGGCCACCATCACCGCCCTGGGGCAGTTGGCGTCCGGGGAGTTGGCCCAGGACGAGGACCGCGAACTCGTCGACCTCGAGGAATTGCTGTACCGGGTGCTGCGCGAGAACGCCCGCCCCGGCGGACCCGAGATCGAGGTGCGCTGCGAATTCGCCACGCCCGCAGAGGGAGTCATCCTGGCCTGGCCGGGCGGCCTGCGCCTGGCGGTCGACAATTTGGTGCGCAACTCGGTGCTGCACGGACGGGCCACCCGCGTGGTGCTGACCGCGCGGCGCGAGGGCAACCGGATGGAGATCATCGTCGACGACAACGGCCGCGGACTGCCCGAGGAGGAACACGATGCGGTGCTGGGCCGGTTCGTGCGCGGCAGCACCGCGGCTTCCGGCGGCTCCGGGCTGGGCCTGGCGCTGGTGGCGCAGCAGGCCGAGTTGCACGGCGGCCGGGTGGAGTTGGCCGACGGCCCGCTGGGCGGACTGCGGGTGATCCTGACGCTGGTCAGCGAACGCCAGTAGCGGCGCGCCAGCCGAGCAGCAGCACCGCCGTCACCGCGGAGGTGACCGCGACGAACGGCGCCGCGACGGTGGCGGAACTGACCTTGCGCAGCACCATTCCGACGATCACCGTCGACAGCCATACCACCAGGCCCGTCGGCCGCAGGGCGCCCGGCGCCCGCCAACCGCGCGACAGCAACCAGCCCACGGCGGTGCCGCTGAGGAACGGCCAGGCGGTCTTGCTGAGGCCGGCGACGTGCACGCCCTCGTCGTGGCTGCGCCGACCCAGCGCGCAGAACGCCAGGATGGCTGCGGTGTCGGCGGCCGCCGCGGCCGCGACATGGCGGGGGTTCACATTCTTCTCGGTCACTGTGCGACAGCGTAATTCATGATGTCGAGCACCAGGGGAGTGACCTCGGTTTCGTCGCGGACGGCGAAGCCGGGCTGCAGCGGCGCCGGCTGGCCCGTGAACAGCCGGTCCAGCCCCGACAGGGAGGCCACCCGCTGATCGAGCCGGAACGAGTCGAACACGAACGGTAACCCGTTGGACGCCAACGGGTGTGGACCGTCCATCACGTGGAAGTGCAGATGCGGTGCATCGGAGTTGCCGGAGTTGCCCATCTCGGCGATCTGCTGGCCGGCGGTCAACTCGTCGCCCTCCTTGACGGTGATGCTGCCGGGTTTGAGGTGGGCGTAGAAGGCGTACTTGCCGTCGCCGAGGTCCTGCACCACGTGGTTGCCGCCGTACTGCTCGAGCGGCAGCCCGACGGGGGTCTTCGAGGGCACCTGCTCGGGCAGGTTGTCGACCACGGTGATGACCTTGCCGCTGCCGACGGCGTGGATGGGCGTGCCGAAGTAGGCGTAGCTCGCCAGCTTGGTCGGGTCCCCGGTGAACAGCCGGTGGTCGTCGGTGAGTTGGACGTAGTCGATGGCGAAGCGCTCCGACATCCACAGCTGCCCGTTCATCGGATTGACGGCCATCCGGTGCGCGGTCATGTCGCAGCAACTGTTGGCGCTCAACCAGTTCGGGCCGTCCAGCGGCGGGGCGATCGAGATGGGCTTGGCGTCGGACACCGTCACGGGGGCGACGTCCTGGGTCAGCCGCGGCGGCACCACGCCGGGGAAGGGCTTGCTGACATTGAGATCCACCGAGTGGGTGATGTCGGTGGGCGGGGCGGCGCCGCCGTCGATGACGACGTCGAGCCAGACGATGGCGCTCTGGCCCGGCGCCAGCACGTTGGTCGGCACGTCGTTGTTGCCCAGGGCGCGGGTCCAGTACTTGAGGTTGTCGCCGGCCAGCGTCAGCAGGTTGCGGTCCCCGGCGCGGGCGGTCAGCGAGTTCAGCGTGGCGTTGCCCGACAGCGTGTTGGTCAGCAGCAGTTCGTAGACCAGGTGGGTGCGACCGTCGGTGGCGGCCACCGGGATCGGCTCGGCGACCGCCGATCCCACCAGCGGCGTGGCGACGGCCGGGGGCACGGTGGGCGTGGCGGTCTCCGATTCCGGGGCCGGCGACGACCCGCCGCAGGCCGCGACGGTTGCCGCGGTCAGCAGCGCGGCGGACAACGGGAGCAGACGGGACAGCGCACGGGGTGCCATTCGCCGATCCAATCACGGTCGGCGAGTTTGCGGGCCGGGTTGTGCGCGGTGCACCGCGAATGCCGCGACGGGAGATTACTCTGGCGCCATGCCGATCCGGTCCGATGCCGCCGACGAGGCCGTGAGTCCGCTGGTGCGGAAGACGGCCGCGTGGGCGTGGCGCCTGCTGGTGATCCTCGCGAGCGCGGTTGCTGTGGTGTGGGTGCTCATCAAGGTCGACCTGATCGTGGTGCCGGTCCTGATCGCCGTCATCCTGACCGCGCTGCTGCTGCCCGCGGTGGATTGGCTGGACAAGCGGGGCTTCCACCGCGGCGGCGCGGTGGCCGTGGTGCTGCTCAGCGGAATGGCGATCATCGGCGGGATCATGGCCTTCGTCATCACCCAATTCATCGAGGGCCTACCCGATCTGGTCGAACAGGTCACCCGCAGCATCGACACGTTCACCGACTGGCTCATCGAGGGCCCCATCCACCTGAGCCGCGATCAGATCGACCACGCCGGCGACACCGCCATCGAGGCGCTGCGCAACAACCAGTCGCGCGTCACCAGCGGTGCGCTGTCGACGGCGGCGACGCTGACCGAGATCATCACCGGCGCGCTGCTGGTGATGTTCTCGCTGATCTTCTTCCTGCACGGCGGCCGCAACATCTTCGCCTTCGTCACCAAGGTGTTCCCGGTCGAGTACCGGGAGCGGGTCCGCGAGGCCGGCCGCGCCGGATTCCACTCGCTGATCGGTTACGTCCGCGCGACGTTTTTGGTGGCGCTCGTCGACGCCATCGGGATCGGGACGGGCCTGGCGATCATGGGCATCCCGCTGGCGCTGCCGTTGGCGTCGCTGGTGTTCCTGGGCGCCTTCGTGCCGCTGATCGGCGCCGTGGTGACCGGGTTCCTGGCCGTCGTGGTGGCGCTGCTGGCCAAGGGGTTCGTGTACGCGTTGATCACCCTCGGGCTGATCCTGGCCGTGCAGCAGCTGGAATCCCATGTGCTGCAACCGTTGGTGATGGGCCGGGCGGTGTCGATCCACCCGCTGGCCGTGGTGCTCGGCATCGCCGCCGGCGGCGTGCTGGCCGGCATCATCGGCGCGCTGCTGGCCGTCCCGATCATCGCGTTCCTCAACAGCGCGGTGCGGGTGCTGCTGGCCGAGGACCCCGAGGCCGAAACCGAGCGCCAGGCCCTGGCGCTGGAACATCAACCGGGGCCGGTGATCACCGCCGAGCCCGACGAGGTTCCGGACTCCGATTCCGACGCTCCCGCCGGGGAGTCCAAGTCCCCACCCGCCACGGACTGAACCGCCTACAGACGACCCTCGCGGCGCAGCAGGTCCGCCGCGCTGAGCCCGCCACCGCGCCGCGGCGGCTTCGTGTCGTCCTCGCTGGGCGCGTTGAGCTTCTGGGTCGCCGCCTCGGTGTCGCTCTGCTGCGGCTTGCTCACCGGGATCGCCCGGGTGGCCGGTTCGTCGTCGCCGGGACGCTGCACCGGGATCGCGGTGGTCGCATCCGACGGTGACGGGCCACGCCCGCCCGGGGGCATTGCCCGGGTCGGCTCGGACGACGGCGCCGACGGCGGCGGGGGTTGTTGCGGCCCGGGGCTTCCCGGCCGGCCGCGCAACTCCCCGAGCCACGACTCGATCTCGCGCTCACCGGCCGGCGGTCCGGGCGGCGGCCCGGGCGGGGCCTGGCGCTGGGTGGCCGCCGCGCCGGTGTTGATGGCGTTGGTCACCGCGTTGCGCATGGCGTTGCGGGCCGAGCTGAAACGCGTTGTCGGAGCCTCACTGTCGGGCTCGGACTGCGGGCTCGGCGGGCTCGGGATCCGCGAGGTGCCGGCACCCGACGGGGCCTCCGGCAGCGCGCGGGTCCGGGCCTCCGAACGCGCCCGGGCGGAGCCCTCCGGTGCCGGATGGGTGGGATCGTGCGGCGGCCGGCGGTCCGGACCGGGGGCACCGGCGCCGACCAGGGCGCCGTCGTCCTCGGGACCCGGGTCCACCATGTGCTTGCGCTCGTCGGGCAGGTGCAGTTCGCCCATGCCGATCTTGTTCTGCAGGACCTTCATCCAGCGCGGCGCCCACCAGCAGTCGTCGCCGAGCATCTTCATCACCGCGGGCACCAGGAACATCCGGATCACGGTGGCGTCCAACAACAGCGCGAACAGCAGGCCGAACGCCAGGTACTTCATCATCACCAGGTCGGAGAACACGAACGCACCCGCGACCACGGCCAGCACCAGCGCCGCGGCGGTGATCAACCGGCCGGTGGTCGCGGTACCGATCCGAATGGCCTCGGTGGTCGACATCCCGCGTTCGCGGGCCTCGACCATTCGGGACACCAGGAAGACCTCGTAGTCCGTACACAACCCGTACACCACGGCGATGATCAGACCGATCACCGGTGCGGTCAACGGTGTCGGCGTGAAGTTCAGGAAGCTCGACCCGTGCCCGTCGACGAAGATCCAGGTCAGGATGCCCAGCGTGGACCCGAGGGTGAGCGCGCTCATCACCGCGGCCTTGATCGGCAGCACCACCGACCCGAACACCAGGAACATCAACAGCGTCGTCGTGGTGAGCAGGATGACGATCATCAGCGGCAACTTGTGGAACAGCGATGAGATGGAGTCCTGCTCGAGCGCGGGCACACCACCGACCGACAGCGACACCCCCTGGGGCAGCGGGATGGCGCGCAACTCCTCCATCTTCTTGGCGGCGTCGTTGCGGACCTCCAGCCCGTTCTGCAACACGGTGACGTCGTCGCGGGTCTTCTCCGCGGTCGCGTTCGGGTTGTCCGGGTCCGGTGCGACCGCGCGTTCGGTCCATTCGTCGGCACTGAAGCCGGGGATCTGTGCGGCGCGCGAGGCGATCTGATCGATCTGCTCGGGCGTCGCATTCTCGATGACCAGCGTCAGCTGCTCGGTGCGGAAGCCCGGGAAGGTGCGGTCGAAGTCCTCCTGCGCCATCCGGACGGGGTTGTTCGGCGGCAGGTACTTCTCGCTGATCCCACCCAGCGCGAGGTTGCCCAGCGGGGTGATCAGCAAGACCATGATGACGATGATCGGCACCGCGAACACCAGCGGCCGCTTCATCACCCGGTTGGCCAGCTTGCCCCAGAAGCCCTTCTCGACTTCCTCACGGGTCTTGGTCTTCTGCGTCTTCTCGGCCAGCCATTCGATGATGGCGCGGGAGAAGCCCCAGTTGCGCAGGAACGGCACCCGCAGCAGGGTGCGCACCCCGAACGCGTCGACGTTGGGACCGAGGATCGCCAGCACCGCCGGCAGCACCGTGACGGACAGGATCGCCGCCAGCATGATCGAGGACATGCCGGCGTAGGTGAGCGACTTCAGGAAGCCCTGCGGGAACAGCAGCAGGCCGGCCAGCGAGGCCACGATGAGCACCGCGGAGAACACCACCGTGCGACCGGCGGTCATCATGGTGCGTCGCACCGCGGCCTCGGTCTGATAGCCCTCGGCGAGTTCCTCTCGGAATCGGCTCACCACGAACAACCCGTAGTCGATCGCGATACCGAGCCCGATCAGCGTCACCACCGGCTGCGCGAAGTAGTGCACCGGCCCGAACTGGGCGACCAGCATCAGGATGCCCATCGATCCGGCGATCGCCAGACCACCGACCATGGCGGGCAGGAATGCCGCGATCACGCCGCCGAACACGAAGAACAACACGACCGCGACCAGCGGGAGCGCCAGCACCTCGGCGCGCTTCTGGTCCTCGGCGATGGTTCCGGTCAGCTCGTTGGCCAGCGGCTGCAGGCCCGCGAGCTCGATGTTGCCGTCGTTGACCTGCTCCAGGTCCTCTTTGACGTGGTCCTTGTAGTTGTTGAGGATCTCGTCGTCGTTGTCGCCCTTGAGCGGCATGATGATGAACGTCCGGGTGCTGTCCTCGGCGTTGAAGCCCGACTTGTCCGGATCGGCGGTCGGATCCTTGAGGTAGCCGGCCCACTGCAGCACCTGGTCCGGATTGTCCTCCTGGACCTGGTCCAGTTCCTCGGCCATCTTCTTGGCCCAGGCCGGGTCGTTGACCTTCTTGCCCTCCGGCGCGTCGAGGATCGCCACGACGTGGCTCAGCCGGTCGCGGCCGTAGACGTCATCGGCGAGCACCGAGGCCTTCACCGACTCGCTGCCGTCGTCGTAGAACCCGCTCTGGGTGACGTGGTTGCCCAGGCTCATGCCAAAGATGCCGCCGCCGATGCACAACGAGACCATGACCGCGATGACGATGAATCGGTACTTGAATACCGTTCGGCCCCACCAGGCGAACACGTAATCTCCTAACGCTCTTTAAAAGTCTGGGTATGCGCTCGGCGCACACTGGCTATGAAAGTTTGTGAAGTTGTCCATCAGCAGGCGGTTGCAGTCATGCCCGAGACGCAAGCAGCGAGGACAACGGCCTGAAAGGCTGCAGCCACGCCCCCTCTTCCGGTAGCGAATCTAGGCCGATTCGCGGGAGCGGCTCCCGAAAGACACCGGGAATGTCTTCCAGGTCGACGAACTCCAAGGTATCCGACGCTAGCGCCCAGCTGGCATGTTCACGAAATCCGAGGACCTGCACGTCGGTGCCGTCATCCCTGGCTATCTGCTCCAGCGGGAGCCGAAACGCCTGACCGTCGGCCGAGGCCACCAACAGGGCGCCGAGCCCCTCGGAGCGCCGCAGCGCGATGTGGTCCAGCATGTCGCTGTCGACATCGCTGTCGTCGTCAACTTTCGGTTTGGCGAAGACAGCGAAACCGACGTTACGCAGCGCCTCCACCCAGGGCCGGACGACATCGGCGCTACCTGGGGCGATATTGGTGAAAACGGTGGCCTCGGGCTCCACGGTGCGGCCCGGGAAATCCGCCGAGATCTCCGCGGTGCGGCCCAGCAACCAGCGGCCCAGCGCGTCGAAACGCGGGCGGTAGGCGGCGGTCGGGCGGCCGCCGAGGATCGCCCCCAGCCCCATGTCCAGATTCGGCGCGTCCCAGACCAACAGGACCCGCAGCACCGGCGGGGCCTCGGACGCGGTCAGCGAATCGTCATCGATGGGCTCGGTGATGTCGGCCTCATCGGGGGCGGCATCGAGGTCATCGTCGATGTCGGCCTGCGCTGCGCTCACGTCCGTGTCGGTCATGGTCACAGTCGCTCCCACAGCAGCTCGGTGACCGCGCTGCCGGCGGTGTGCGCCTTGGACTCGTACTTGGTGGTGGGGCGCTGCACCGAGATGGGTAGCGGGTCCGTCGCCGAGATCCGCCGCAGCCGGGGCTCGGCGTCGCCGACCTCCGCGATCTGCTCGGCGTAGTCGGCATGATCGGTGGCCGCGTGCAGGATCCCGCCCGGACGCAGGCCGTCGGCGATCAGCGCGACGGTGGCGGGCTGCAGCAGCCGACGCTTGTGGTGCCGTGCCTTGGGCCACGGGTCGGGGAAGAACACCCGCACCCCGGTCAGCGATGCCGGGGTGATCAGGTGCTCGAGGACGTCGACGCCGTCGCCGCGGATCAGCCGGATGTTGGTGACCTGCTCGCGGTCGATGGCGGCCAGCAGCTGCGCCAGGCCGCGCTTGTAGACCTCCACGGCCATGACGTCGATGTCCGGTTCGGCCTGGGCCATCGCCAGGGTCGAGGTGCCGGTTCCGCAGCCGATCTCGAGCACCAGCGGCGCCTCGCGGCCGAACCAGGCCGCGGTGTCCAGTCGCTCGGGGTTCTCGTGACCGGTCCGCGCGACGACGCCCAGCTCCGGCCACCGCCGGTTCCAGGTGGCGTGTTGGGCGTCGCTCAACGTCGAACGGCGGGTCCGAAAACTGGTCACCCGGCGGTGCTGAGGTGCTGCTGACCGGTCGTCCGCCTCGGCGGAACGCTCCGCCGGTTCGGTTCCAGGTTGCGCACGCATCCCTATATCGTCTCCCATGCGCGCATCGAGGCCCGCATCGCGGGACGGATTGATACCCAACAGTTGCCTGCGAGCTGTGCACAATCCGGCGGGAAGTGGCTCGCGCGGGGCACGCGCAGGTGCCACGATGGCACCGGGATGAGCGGACAGGGGCAGCAGATCTTCACCGAGGCGCTGAGGCGCTGCGCGGCGCAGACGGACGATCCCGAGCTGGCCGCGCTGGCCGATGAACTGGCCGATGAGGTGGCCGCGCCGCTGCGCCTCGCGGTGCGCGGCCGCCGCGGGGTCGGACGCAGCGCGACCGCGGCCGCGCTGCGCGCCGACGGCCATTCGATCGAACCCGAGGCCCGTGCCGATGTGCGGATCTACGTGCTCGCCGAGGTGTGCAAGCCCGAGGACCGGCGGGCGCTGGCCGACGGCGCCGATCTCGTCGTCCTCAACAAGGCGGACCTGACCGGCCTGGCGCGCGGCGGCCCGATGCAGCGGGCCCGACGGCAGGCCGAGGCGCTGGGCGCCGCCATCGGGGTCCCGGTGCACGCCTTCGTGGCGCCGACCGCCCTGGCCGCCGCGGACCCGGCGGTGCTCGACGACGACCTGCTGGCCGCGCTGGGGCTCCTGGTCACCGAACCGGCGCAGCTGAGTTCGGCCGACGACTTCGTGACCGCGCCGCATCCGCTGCCCGGCGCGCGGCGGCGGCGCCTGCTCGAGGCGCTGGAGCCCTACGGCATCGCGCACGCCGTCGTGGCGTTGCGGGAGACCCCGCGGGCCACCGCCGCGCAGCTGCGCGGGCTGCTCGCGGCCGTCAGCGGCCTCGACGGGCTGCGCGCCGCCATCGAGACCGCCGGGGCCGCGGCCCGCTACCGCCGCATCGTGGCCGCGTGCGAGGCGCTCGCGGCGCGGGCCATCACCGACGTGACGACCGCCGAACTGCTCGCCGGTGACGACGTCGTGCTGGCCCGGATGGCCGCCGCCGGCGACGTCGTGGGTGCGGACGCGGTCGGTGCGCTGGATGCCGGCGGGGTGCCGTCGGCCCTGCACTGGCGCCGCTACGCGGCCGGACCGGTCTCGGCGCTGCACCGCGACTGCGGGCTGGACATCGCGCGCGGGGCGCTGCGGCTCATCGGCGGACGACGATGACGGGCGCCGTCGACGAATTCGTCACGGCGTTGGCACCCGAGGTCCGGGCGCCCGGGGTGCGCCGCCGCGACGTCGTGCTGGTGACGGGCCCCTGGCTGGCCGGGTCCACCAGCGTGGCCCGGCTGCTGGCGGATCGGCGGCCCGACGTGGAGTTCGTCGAGGCCGACGAGCTGGGGCCGGGGGAGGTCCCGGTGGCGGTGGTGTTCGTGGCCTCGGCCGCCGCGCCGCTGACGCGATCGGACTGCGCCGTGCTGGACCTGGCCGCCGCCCACACCGACGTGGTGATCTGCGCGCTGACCAAGGTCGACGCCCACCGCAACTGGTCCGAGGTGCTCGACGCCGACCGCGAGACGCTGGCCGCGCACGCGCCGCGGTATGCGCGGGTGCCGTGGGTCGCGGTGGCCGCCGCGCCCGACCTGGGCGCGCCGCGCTGCGAGGACCTGCTCACCGAACTGGACGCCGCCCTGTCCGACGACACCGTGTCACGACGGAACCGGTTGCGGGCGTGGGAATTTCGACTGCAATCCACCGCCGACCAGTACGACATCGCGGCCGACGGCGCCGGCCGCGAGGCCCGCGTCGAGGCGTTGCGCACCGAGCGCGCCGAGGCCCTGCGCGGCGTGCGGGTGGGCCGCTCGGAACGGGCGGTCGCCCTGCGCAGCCAGATCCAGCAGGCCCGGGTGCAGCTGTCCTACTTCGCTCGCAACCGCTGCACCTCGGTGCGCACCGAACTGCAGGAGGACGCCGGCGCGGTCAACCGCCGCGGCCTGCCCGAGTACCTGGCCTTCGTGGAACGCCGCATCGGCACCGTCGTCAACGAGGTCGACACCGGCATCACCGAGCACCTCACCGACCTGGCCGCCGAACTCGGGCTGCCCGCGGATCCCGGCGCCACCCCGATGGCCAGCCAGCCGGGCGTCGGGCCGCCCCCGCTGAAATCGCGACGCCTCGAGACCCGGCTGACGGTGTTGGTGGGCGCCGGGTTCGGGCTGGGCATCGCCTTGACGCTGAGCCGCCTGTTCGCGGATCTGGCGCCGGGACTGACCGCGCTGGGCGCCGTGGTGTGCCTGCTGCTCGGGGCGGCGGTGGCGGTCTGGATGGTCAACACCCGGTCGTTGCTGCACGACCGGGCCGTGCTGGACCGCTGGATCGGCGAACGCACCGCGGGTCTGCGCGCGGCGCTGGATCAGACCGTCGCGACCCGGGTGCTGGCCGCCGAGATGTCGATGACCTCGGCGCTGTCCCAGCAGGCCGAGGCCGACCAGGTCAGGGTGGCCGAACAGGTCCGCACCATCGACGCCGAACTGCGGGCGCACGAGGCCGCCGGCGCGCAGGCCAGGGCCGCCCGGGACGCGGCCGCGCCCACCCTGGGCGCCGCGCTGGCGGCGGTGCGCGCCGAGTTGGGGGACCCCGATCCCGGGTCCGAGCACAACGGTCGCTCGGTAACTGAGGACGCGGAAGCGGGGACCGAGGCGGTTGCCGGACACGGCTCCGAATCGGACTGAGCGGCGTCCTCGCGGGGCAGTCGATCGGGCTCGCCGGCCGGTCCGCGCGGCCCGGGGAACGGCCTCCGAGCGGCCGGGGTGCCGGTGGGGGGTCTGCTCGACGGGCGGGGCGCGTGCGACGGGTGGCGCGCCGAAAATCCCGTGGTTAGGTGCGCCCGGAGACCCCAGATTGCGACTTGGGTCACAGTTGCGGGGGCGAACCGGCCAGGTAACCCAGTCTGAATCGTTCCTGTGAGTGATCGGACATGCCCTCGATGGTCCGCGGTTCGCTCACCCACGTTAACCTCGTATTAGGGATGGCTGTCGAGACGAGTCGTCCGTCAGATGGGGGCTAGCGTCCTCGAGGGTGATACGCGAATCAACGTGAGCAGGAGATTTTCATGACTTCAGCGACTATTCCGGGTCTGGACACCGCGCCGACCAAACATCAGGGCCTGCTTGCCTGGGTTACGGAAGTTGCCGAACTCACGCAGCCCGATCGGGTGGTGTTTGCTGACGGATCCGACGAAGAGTACAACCGGCTGTGCGAGGGCCTGGTCGAGGCGGGCACGTTCCAGCGGCTCAACCCCGAGAAGCAGCCCAACTCCTACCTTGCGCTGTCCGACCCCTCCGACGTCGCCCGCGTCGAATCCCGCACCTTCATCTGCTCCGAGCGTGAGATCGACGCCGGCCCCACCAACAACTGGATGGACCCGGCCGAGATGCGCGGCATCATGACCGACCTGTACCGCGGTTCGATGCGCGGCCGCACCATGTACGTCGTCCCGTTCTGCATGGGTCCGCTGGACGCCGAGGACCCCAAGCTGGGTGTCGAGCTCACCGACTCCGAGTACGTCGTCGTCTCCATGCGCACCATGACCCGGATGGGGCAGGCCGCGCTGGACAAGATGGGCGACGACGGGTTCTTCGTCAAGGCGCTGCACTCGATCGGCGCGCCGCTGGAAGCCGGGCAGAAGGACGTGCCCTGGCCGTGCAACGACACCAAGTACATCACCCACTTCCCCGAAACCCGCGAAATCTGGAGCTACGGTTCGGGTTACGGCGGCAACGCGCTGCTGGGCAAGAAGTGTTACTCGCTGCGGATCGCCTCGGCGATGGCCCACGACGAGGGCTGGCTGGCCGAGCACATGCTGATCCTCAAGCTGATCTCGCCGGAGAACAAGGCCTACTTCATTGCCGCCGCCTTCCCGTCGGCATGCGGCAAGACCAACCTCGCGATGCTGCAGCCCACCATCCCGGGGTGGCGCGCCGAGACCGTCGGTGACGACATCGCGTGGATGCGGTTCGGCAAGGACGGCCGGCTCTACGCCGTCAACCCCGAGTTCGGTTTCTTCGGCGTGGCGCCGGGCACCAACTGGGACTCCAACCCCAACGCCATGAAGACCATCGCCGGCGGCAACACCGTGTTCACCAACGTCGCCAAGACCGACGACGGCGACGTGTGGTGGGAGGGCCTCGAGGGCGACCCGCAGCACCTGATCGACTGGAAGGGCCGCGACTGGACCCCGGAGTCCGACGAGAAGGCCGCGCATCCGAACTCGCGCTACTGCACCCCGATCTCGCAGTGCCCGACGCTGGCCCCGGAGTGGGACGACCCGCAGGGGGTGCCGATCTCGGCGATCCTGTTCGGCGGCCGCCGCAAGACCACGGTGCCGCTGATCACCCAGGCCCGCGACTGGCAGCACGGCGTATTCATCGGCGCCACACTGGGTTCCGAGCAGACCGCCGCCGCCGAGGGCAAGGTGGGCACCGTGCGCCGCGACCCGATGGCCATGCTGCCGTTCCTCGGCTACAACGTCGGTGACTACTTCCAGCACTGGATCAACATCGGCAAGAACGCCGACGAGTCCAAGATGCCGGCGGTGTTCTTCGTCAACTGGTTCCGCCGCGGCGACGACGGCCGGTTCCTGTGGCCGGGCTTCGGCGAGAACAGCCGGGTGCTCAAGTGGGCCATCGAGCGCATCGAGAACAAGGCCGAGGGTCGTTCGACCCCGATCGGCATCGTGCCGTCGGCCGACGACCTGGACCTGGACGGCCTGGACGTGGACGCCGGCGACGTCAACGAGGCGCTCGAGGTCAGCGCCGAGGAGTGGCGCGCCGAACTGCCGCAGATCGAGGAGTGGTTCGAGTTCGTCGGCGAGAAGCTGCCGACCGGCATCAAGGACGAGTTCGAGGCGCTGAAGCAGCGCCTGGCCTGATCCCTTGGTCTGACTGCTTGGTCGGAATCGCCCAATCCCGTTCGGGATTGGGCGATTCCGCGTTTCGGGCCGCGTTCAGAACCCGGTGTCGAACTCGAGGGGCAGGGCGCTCGGGCCGGTCACCCCGGTCAGCGGCTTCCACGGGGCGCACTCACGGCGGCGCGGATTGGGCATGCGTCGGGTGATCACGGTCAACGCCTCGATCAGCTCCGCGCGGGCCAGGTGCGAGCCCAGGCAGAAGTGCACGCCGCCGCCGAATGTCAGTACCTGAGAAGAGAATTCGCGGGTGACGTCGAACCGGTCGGGGTCGGCGAAGGCCCCGGGGTCCCGGTTGGCGCTGGCGCCGTTGAGGAGCAGCAGTGTCCCGGCCGGGATGGTCACCCCGCCGAGTTCCACGTCGACGGGTGCGGACCGGAACAGGCCGATGCCGATCGGGGAGTAGCGCAACGTCTCGTCGACGGCGTTGGGCACCAGCTCCGGGTGCGCGGCCAGCAGCGCCCACTGGTCGGGGTGTTCGCAGAGCGTTTCCACCGCCGCGGCGACCTGGTTGCGGGTGGTGTCGGTGCCGGCCAACAGCAAGGTGGAGGCGAGCATCAGGACCTCCTCGCGGGACAGGCGGTCGCCGTCGTCCTCGGCGTGCACCAACTCGGAGAGCAGGTCGTCGGTGGGAGCGTGGCGGCGGGCCTCGATCACGTCGCCGAGGTAGGCGTCCAGCTCCCGCCACGAGCGCACGATGGTCGGCTCGGCGGCGGCCGCTTTCCAGCTGAACGTCTTCATGATGTCGTCGGTCCAGTCGGAGAACAGTCTCCAGTCGGCGCGGTCGGTGCCGAGCAGCGCGCAGATGACCGGGATGGGGTACTTCTCGGCGACGTCGGTGACGATGTCGCAGCGCCCGACGGCGGTCAGCGGCGTCACGAGGTCGTCGATGACCCCGGCGATGGTGGGCCGGATCCGGGCGGCGGCGCGCGGTGCGAACGCCTTGGCCACCAGGCGGCGCAGCCGATGGTGGGCCTGCCCCTCCAGGCTCAGCAGGCTGCTGGCCACCCGGTCCCACAACTCGCCGGCGGTGATCCCTTGGGCGGCCAGGGTGAATCCGGGCGGGACGGTGAATCGAGGATCGCGCAGCACGGCGTGGACCAGCTCGTAGGTCAGCAATTCCGGTCCGTGCGGTCCGAGCGCGATAGGTGCCTGCGCCCGGGCCTGGCGAAGGACCGCGTGCGCGTCCTCGGGGCGCGGCAGATGGTCGTACTCGACGGACGGGAATCCGGCGTCGAACACGCTGGGCGGGCGGTCGAGTTCGATGGTCATCACGGCTCCTCGGTGCGGGCTTCCGAGGCGATCGTGACCGGCGCGGCCGGGGGCGGACTAGCGTAATCGGCTACCCGACTCGGGGACGCGCTCGTCGTCCCCCTCGAAGGCGCGGGCGCGTTCCTCGGCCTCCTGGCTGCCGGTGAACACCCCCTCGCTGGCCACCCGCGACGTGGTGACCGCCCGTCGCTCCCGTGGGTCCGGAGTGGGGGCGGGCTCGAAACGCCAACGCGGCAGGGCGGATTCGCGGCGTTGCAGCCAGTTGATCATGGCCTCGCGCACGGCGCAGCGCAGGCCCCACAGGGCGCTGGAGTTCGGCGCGCTGATGGTGATCCACACCCGCACGTAGCCGTTGATGGCGCTGGTGACCTCGAGGACGCCCAGGCGCTCGTCCCACAGGTGCTCGTTGGCGGCCAGGATGCGCTTGAGTTCGGTGCGCATCTCGTCGAGCGGGACGGTGAAGTCCACGTCGAGTTCCACGATGCCCATCACTTCGGTGGCGTTGCGCGTCCAGTTCTCGAACGGGGTGGTGGTGAAGTACGTGCACGGCAGGATCAGCCGGCGCTCGTCCCAGATGGTGACCACGACGTAGGTCAGCGTGATCTCCTCGATGCGGCCCCACTCCTTCTCGATCACCACGACATCGCCCACCCGGATGGCGTCGGTGAAGGCGATCTGCAGGCCCGCGAACACCGCGCCCAGCGAGGTCTGCGCGGCCAGGCCGGCGACCACCGAGAGCACGCCGGCGGAGGCGAACAGCGTGGTCCCGATGTCGGCGAACGACGGGAACGTCATCAGCATCGCGGCGATGCCCAGCAGGACGACGACGGCCACCGCCAACCGGCGCAGCACCGTCACCTGGGTGCGGACCTTGCGGCGGTGCAGGTCGGCGTCGGTCAGGCCGGTGTCGCCGCCGCCGAAGCGGGCGATCATCCGTCGCTCGGCGACCTGCACCAGGTTGGCCAGCAGCCAGGTGACCGCGGCGATCATCAGGATGCGCAGGCTGTGGTCCACCCAGCCGCGCCAGGATGCGTCGGCATCGGAGGTCCGGTCCAGCGCGATGGTCGCGGCGACGATCATCAACATCGCGCGCACGGGTCGGCGGGTCAGCACGACGAGGTCGCGGATCCAGTCGCTGCGCCGGCCGAGGCGCTGTGCGGCCCACGACAGTCCCACCCCGACGAAGTAGGCGGCCACCACCGCCCCGGCCACCCAGGCCAGCATGACGGCGAAGTTTGTCGCGGACTCGAGTTCGAACTCCTCAGGCATAACTGCTTTCAGGTCGGCTTCGTGGTGCATGCGAGACGCAGCCAGTTGCCTACCCGAGAAGCGCGGCGGTCAATCCGCGCACGAGCTGTCGTGACAATTCTGCAGGTTTGTGTAAAGCTCTTCCGGACCCCCGTTGTGCCCGTTGACACCTGTCAAACTTGACGAAGTAGAGTCTCCCCATGCAGATCCGTGAGCACGTCGGCGCCGACAAACCTGCCATTGTCATGTACCCGTCCGGGACCGTCATCACCTTCGACGAACTGGAGGCCCGGGCCAACCGGCTCGCGCATTACTTCCGCAAGAACGGTCTGAAGGAAGGCGATTCCGTCGCCATCCTGATGGAGAACAACCAGCACATGCACGCCGTCATGTGGGCGGCGCGGCGCAGCGGCCTGTACTACGTGCCGATCAACACGCACCTGACCGCGGCCGAGGCGGCCTACATCGTCGACAACAGCGGGGCCTCGGCCATCGTCGGGTCGGTGGCGCTGCGCGAGACCCTGGCGGGCCTGGGCGCCGAATTGCCGCGCGGGCTGCCCAAGACGCTGCTCATCGCCGACGGCGATCTCGACGGCTGGGAGCGCTACCCGGAGGCGGTCGCCGACCTGCCCGACAGCCCGATCGACGACGAGATCGAGGGCGATCTGCTGCAGTACTCGTCGGGCACCACCGGCCGGCCCAAGGGCATCAAACGTCCACTGCCCCACGTGCCGCCGTCCGAGGAGCCGGGCATGATGGCCGCGCTGGTCGGCTTCTGGATGCACCCGGAGGCGGTATACCTGAGCCCCGCCCCGCTGTATCACACCGCGCCGTCGGTGTGGTCGATGCAGGTGCAGGCCGGCGGCATCACCACCATCGTGATGGAGAAGTTCGACGCCGAGGGCTGCCTCGATGCCATCCAGAAGCACAAGGTGACCCACGGTCAGTTCGTCCCCGCGATGTTCACCCGGATGCTCAAACTGCCCGAGGACGTGCGCAATTCGTACGACGTGTCCTCGTTGGAGCGGGTCATGCACGCCGCCGCGCCGTGTCCGGTGGACATCAAGAAGCAGATGATCGACTGGTGGGGCCCCATCGTCGACGAGTACTACGCGTCCTCGGAGGCCATCGGCGCCACGCTGATCACCGCCGAGGAATGGCTGCAGCATCCCGGTTCGGTGGGCAAGCCGCTGCTGGCCGCGGTGCACATCCTCGACGAGGACGGCAACGAACTGCCGCCCGGTCAGGCCGGCGAGGTGTACTTCGAGGGCGGCTACGACTTCGAGTACCTCAACGACGCCGAGAAGACCGCGGCCTCACGGGATTCGCACGGCTGGAAGACCGTGGGCGACATCGGCTACGTCGACGAGGACGGCTACCTGTACCTGACCGACCGGCGGCACCACATGATCATCTCCGGCGGGGTGAACATCTATCCGCAGGAGGCCGAGAACATGCTCGTCACCCACCCGAAGGTGATGGACGCCGCGGTGTTCGGCATCCCGGACTCGGAGATGGGCGAGACCGTCAAGGGCGTGGTGCAGACCGTCGACCCCGCCGACGCCACCGAGGAGTTCGCCGAGGAACTCATGGGTTGGCTGCGAGATCGCCTGTCGCACTACAAGTGTCCGCGGTCCCTCTCGTTCGAGGCGGAGCTGCCGCGCACCGACACCGGCAAGCTGTACAAGCAGAGCCTGATCGAGAAATACGGGTCCTAGTGCGGGTCGTCGACCTCGCCGCGCCGTCGGAGCCGGTGCCGCCCGGCCCGCCCGACGTGCTGGTCGCCGTCGGCGATCCCCGCGCTGCCGAGGCCGAATTCTGGCTGCAGCGCGCGACATTCACCCTCACCGAGGCGGCCATCGCGGACCGGCGGGCGGTGACCGTGCCGTCGGTGTCGGCCGCGGTCGCCGAGCTGGAACAGCGGGTGGAGCGCTGGCCGCAGGCCGCCGCGGTCTGCGACGACGTGCTGCGCGCCGTCGACGTGGCCGGGCCCGCCTTCCCGGGGGTGATCACCGAATCGCTGGCCTACTCGACGCTGCAGTCCGGACCGGAGTTCCGGGCCTGGCTGGCCGAGCGTGGGCCCGCGACGGTGCCCGCCCTGCCCGACCCGGTGCAGTTCCACCGCGACGGCAACACCCTGCACATCAGGTTCAACCGGCCGCAGCGGCACAACGCATTCAGCACCGATGCCCGCGCGGCGTTGCTCGAGGCGCTCGAGTTCGCGCTGCTCGATGACGACATCGACGCGGTGGTGCTCGGCGGCAACGGCCGATCGTTCTGCAGCGGCGGTGATCTCGCGGAGTTCGGCAGCTTCGACGACCCGTCGTCGGCGCATCTGGCCCGCACCCGCCACAGCCCGGCGCTGGCGCTGCACGCCCTGGCCGCGCGGCTGGGCGAGGCCTTCCGGGCCGAGGTGCACGGTCAGGTGCTGGGCAGCGGGCTGGAGATGGCGGCCTACTGCGGCCGGGTGGTGTGCGCGCCCGATGCGGTGCTGGGGCTGCCGGAACTGGCGCTGGGCCTGATCCCGGGTGCCGGCGGCACCGTGAGCATCACCCGGCGGATCGGCCGCTGGCGCACGGCCTACCTGGTGCTCTCCGGGGCGACGATCGACCCCGCGACCGCGCTGGCCTGGGGTCTCGTCGACGCCATCGAGTGATTTCGGTGCGCTGGGTTGCGGCGACCGCAACCCAGCGCACCGAAATCACCGAATATGGAACCGAATGGGCGGGGCTCCCGTCGTAGACAGGTGTGATAGCAGACCTACTCCGAAACCATGACGGTGTCATTACTCTCGCGCAGGCACGGGCCGCCGGGATGAGCAAGGATGCGGTGCATCGACGGGTGCGGTCGGGGCGCTGGCGCCCCATCGCGCGTGGCGTGTACTTCGTCGACGACAGGCCCTTCACTGACGCCGCCCGGATTCGGGCGGCGGTGTGGGGACACGGTTCCGACGCGGTGGCCAGCGGACTGGCCGCCGCGTGGTGGCACGGACTGGTGCCCACCGCACCCGAACTCGTCGACCTGACCTTGCCCCGCACCGCCCACAGCCGCCCGCATCCCGGTTCCCGGATCCGTCGACGTGACCTCGGCGTCCGCGACATTGTGGAACGGCGCGGTCTGCGGGTCACCTCGCTGCAGCTGACGGCGGTCGAGAACCGCGCGAAGGTGATGGACCGTGCGCTCCAGGGCGACGCCGAACTCACCCAGCTGTGGGCCACGCACCTGCGCAACAAGGGTCGGTACGGCTCACCGCGAGCGCGGATCAACCTGCAGGCGGCCGGCGAGGGGAGCCGGTCGAAAGCCGAGCGCCTGGTGGCGCAGTTGCTCACGAGCGCGCAGATCACCGGCTGGATCGCGAACTTCCCGGTCGGGCCTTTCGTCGTCGACTTCGCGTTCCCCGACTCCAAGTTGGTCATCGAGATCGACGGGTTCGCCTTCCACAGCGGCGTCGATGACTTCGTCAAGGATCGCAACCGGCAGAACTACTTGGTGCTGCACCGCTGGAAGGTGTTGCGCTTCACGTGGTGGGACCTGATCGAGCGTCCGGAACGCGTCATCGCCGAGATCCGCCGCGCGATTTCGGTGCGCTAAGTCGCGCCCGTCGCAACCCAGCGCACCGAAATCACGGCTCAACGCTGCCGGGTCGGGCGGAGGATCAGTTCGTTGACATCGACGTCGTCGGGTTCGCCGATCGCGTAGGCGACGGCGCGGGCGATGGCCTCCGGTCCGATGGCGTGGGCCCGGTAGATGCTCATCGCCGCCGCCGCGTCGGCATCGGTGATGGTGTCGGCGAGTTCGGACTCCACCACGCCGGGCGACACCGTCGTGACCCGGATGGCGGGATCGAGTTCCAGCCGAAGGCCCTCGGTGATCGCCCACGCGGCGTGCTTGGTGGCGCAGTACACGGCGCCGGTCGGGACCACCTGGTGCGCACCGATCGACGCCACCGTGACGAAGTGTCCGCGGCCCCGGCCCTGGAAGTGCGGCAGGGTCGCGGCGATACCGTTCAACAGCCCACGCACGTTGACGTCGATCATCGCGTCCCACTGCTCGACCAGTAGCGCGTCCAGCCGGGACAACGGCATCACCCCGGCATTGTTGATCAGGACGTCGACCTGCCCGTGGTTGGCGACCGCGTCGTCGACGAAGGAAGCCACGTCGGCGCGGTCGGTGACGTCGAGGCGGCGCACGGACAGGCTGCCGCCGACGGTCGCGTCGGTGCTCTCGACGAGGTCGCGCAGCCGGTCCTCCCGGCGCGCCCCGGCGATGACGTGATGGCCGGCGCGCGCCAGATGCGCGGCGGTGGCGGCACCGATTCCGCTGCTGGCGCCGGTAATCAGGACAATCTTCGAATCAGTCATGCGCTCCAGCGTCGGCGGCCTGACGGTGGCTCACCAGGACCTACCGCGCCTGGGTGCGCTGCACCCAGGCAGCGCGCTCGGCACGCCCCTATCGTGGGACCATGTCCGAGCTCGGGGAGTACCTGCGCAGCCGACGAGCGCAGCTGAGCCCCGACGTCGTCGGCCTGGTGAGCACGGGTACCCGGCGGGTGCCGGGGCTCCGCCGCGAAGAGGTGGCGTGGCTCGCGGGGATGAGCGTGGACTACTACGTCCGACTCGAGCAGGGCCGGGAACGTTCACCGTCGGTCGCGGTCCTGGATTCGCTGGCCGCGGCGCTGCGGCTGGACCACGACGGGCATCGACATCTGTTCCGCCTGGTCGGTCTCGCCCCCCGCCTCGCCGCGTCCCGCACGCCCGACAGCGTCGATCCGGCCCTGCTCCGGCTGATGGCGGCCTGGCCGGACAACCCCGCACTGGTGTACAACCGCGCCTACGACGTGCTCGCGGCCAATGCCTTGGCGGAGGCGCTCTTCGGCGACTTCGGCGCCGCGGGCAACCTGATGTTGCTGCTGTTCGCGGAGCCGCGCGCGCACGAGTTCTACGTTGACTGGCCCACCGTCGCCCGGGATTCGGTGGCGGGCTTCCGGCTCAATCACGGCGCCGCGCCCGACGACCCGCGGCTGCAGGCCGTGCTCACCGACCTGCTCAACAGCAGTGACGCATTCCGCGAGCTTTGGCAGCGACACGATGCGCGCGGTAAGTCACTGTCCAGCAAGGTGTTTCAGCACACCGAAGTGGGCCGGCTGGCGCTGACCATGCAGACCTTCGATGTGCGATCCGCGCCGGGACAACAACTGGTGGTCTACGACGCCGAGTCGGCCGGCCCGAGTGCAGATGCGCTGAAGATGCTCGGCAGCATCGCCGCGACTCGCGATTTCGGTGCGCTGAGTCGCGCCCGCCGCAACCCAGCGCACCCAAATCACCTAGGGTGAACGGGTGACTTTGTACGGCCATATCGAGGGCGGTCCCTTTTTCGACGACCTGAGCGTGGGGCAGGTGTTCGACTGGGCGCCGTCGATGACGCTGACCTCCGGCGCCGCCGCCACCCACCAGGCCATCATCGGCGACCGGATGCGCCTGCCGCTCGACGAGGGCCTGGCGCACGCGGTGACCGGCGCCGGGGCCGCCCTGGCGCATCCCGCGCTGGTGTGCGACGTGGCGATCGGCCAGACCACGCTGGTGACCCAGCGGGTCAAGGCCAACCTGTTCTACCGCGGCTTGCGCTTCCACCGTTTCCCGTCGATCGGTGACTCGCTGTACACCCGCACCGAAGTGGTTGGCCTCAAGCAGAATTCGAGCAAGCCGGGCCGCGCCCCGACCGGGCTGGCGGCGCTGCGGATGACCACTATCGACCACGCCGACCGCCTGGTCCTCGACTTCCACCGCTGCGCGATGCTGCCGGTGCGCCCCGAGGCCGGCGAGACGGGCCACAACGACGACCTGTCCCCGATTGGCGCCGACGACCTGCCGGTGCCCGACCCCACCGAGTCCTGGAACGCCGACGAATTCCGCCGCCGCGTCCCGGGCCCGCACTTCGACCCGGGGCTGGCCGGCGCGGTCCTGCACAGCACCGGCGACGTGGTCAGTAGCGCGCCCGAACTGGCCCGGCTGACGCTCAACATCGCCGCCACCCACCACGATGTCCGGGTCGGCGGGCAGCGCCTGGTCTACGGCGGGCACACCATCGGCCTGGCGTTGGCGCAGGCCAGCCGGCTGCTGCCGAACCTGGTGACGGTGCTGGGCTGGCAGTCCTGCGATCACACCGGCCCGGTGCACGAGGGTGACACGCTGCACAGCGAACTGCACATCGAGGCCGCCGAACCGCACGACCGCGGCGGCGTGCTGACGCTGCGCTCGCTGGTCTACGCCGCCGGCGACCCCGACCGGCAGGTGCTCGACTGGCGGTTCACCGCTTTGATGTTCTGAGCACCGACTTTCTGAGCACACGGGACAATGGCCCCATGGGTGCCCTGGTCCTCGACGATGCGGTGCTGCCGCGCGCGCGGCGGCGGGTCGCCGACGCCGAGGAGTTGCTGACCGGCCGCGCCGCCCTGTTGGGGCTGGCCTCGCGGGGCCGGATCTCGGCCGGCGGTGCCACCCGGCTGTTTCCCACGATCGACGGCTGGTGCGCGCTGACGCTGTCCCGCGACGACGACCTGGCCTGCGTGCCCGCCCTGGTCGAGGCCGACGACACCGCCGGCTGGCCCGACATCGAACGCTGGGCTGCCGCGCGCACCGCTGAGCAGGTCCGCGACCGCGCCACGCTGCTGGACCTGCCGGTCGCAATCCTGGCCGAGGCCGTCCCGAACCAACCCCGCACGCAGCGGATCGGCCCGCCCGGCGCCCCGCGCGATCCGGCCGGGCTGTTGGTGGTGGACCTGACCTCGATGTGGGCCGGGCCGCTGTGCGCGCAGCTGCTGGCGCGCGCCGGGGCCGCGGTGGTCAAGGTGGAGAGCCCACGCCGCCCCGACGGCACCCGGGCCGGTGATCCGCGCTTCTTCGACTGGATGAACGCCGGAAAGCTCAGTTATGCAGCCGAATTCGACCGGGACCGGGCCGCGGTGGCGGCCCTGCTGCGCGCCGCCGACGTGGTGCTGGAGTCAGCGCGGCCCACCGCACTCGGCGGCCGCGGGCTGGGCCCGCACGATCTGCCCGCCCGCCCGGGCCGGGTGTGGGTGCGCATCACCGGCCATGGCACCGACGGACAGCACGCGGGGCGGGTGGCCTTCGGCGACGACGCGGCCGTCGCTGGCGGCCTGGTCGGCCACGACGGCGACGGCCCGGTCTTCCTGGGCGACGCGCTGGCCGACCCGCTGACCGGCATCGAGGCCTACGGTGCGGTCACCGACGCCCTGGGCCGCGGCGGCGGCGAACTCGTCGAGGTGGCGATGGCGCAGGTGGCCGCCGGCTACCGCCCGACCCGCCCGCGCCAGTCCGCCGTGACGCCGCGCCCGCCGCGCATCGTCGGGACCGCGGCCGCTCTCGGCGACGACAACACCGCCGTGGACGATATGGTGGCCGAAAAGCTCGGAACCCCATGCTGATCCGCAACGGCACCCTGCTCGACGGCCGGGTGGTCGACGTGCGGGTCCGCGACGTCGTCACCGAGGTCGGCCCCGACCTGCCGGCCGCCGCGGGGGAGCAGGTGCTCGACGCGGCCGGCGGCACCGTGCTGCCCGGCCTGCACGACCACCACGTGCACCTGCGGGCCGCGGCCGCCGCGGCGACCTCGGTGCGGGTGGGCCCCGGCGAGGCGCGCGACGCCGCGGGACTGGCCGCGATCCTGGCCGCCGCGGCCCCCGGCGACGACGGCTGGATCCGCGCCGTCGGCTACCACGACGCGGTCGCCGGCCCGCTGGACCGCCGCCTGCTCGACGCGCTGAGCCCGCCGCTGCCGGTCCGCGTCCAACACCGCAGCGGCGCACTGTGGACGCTGAATACGGCGGCGCTGCGGGAGATCGGTCAGGTCGAACATCCCGACGGCCGGTTCCACCGCGCGGACGGCGAGTTGGTGCTGCCCGACCGCGCGCCGTCGCTGAGCGCGCTCGGGAAGCAGTTCAGCCGGTACGGCATCACCGGCGTCACCGACGCCACCCCCGAGCAGAGCCGCCCCGACCTCGAGAACCTCGCCGCCGCAGCGCGATCCGGCGCACTGCGCCAGCGGCTGCACTGCATGGCGCCGGCGGACCTGGCCGGCGCCGCCATTGCCGGGTTGACGCTCGGGCCGGCCAAGAAGATCCTCGACGACGACAGCCTGGATCTCGACGCGCTCACCGCGTGGATCGCCGCGGCCCACGACCGCGACCACCCGGTGGCCGTGCACTGCGTGACCGCAAGCCAACTCGTCGTCACCCTCGCGGCCCTGCGCGCCGCCGGCGGCCACGCCGGCGATCGCATCGAGCACGCCGCCATCGTCGCCGACGACGTCGTCGCGGACCTCGCGGACCTGCGCGTCACCGTCGTCACCCAGCCCAACTTCGTTGCCGAGCGCGGCGATCAGTACCGCGCCGACGTCCCGGCCGACGAACACGCGCAGCTGTGGCGGGTCGCCTCGCTGCGGGATGCCGGTGTGCGCCTGGCCCTCTCGACGGATGTGCCGTTCGGCGCCGGCGATCCGTGGGCGGCCATGCGGGCCGCGGTGACCCGCCGCACGCCCAAGGGTGTGGTGCTCGGCGAGCGCGAGCGGATCTCGGCCGAGGCCGCGCTGGCGATGTTCCTGGGCCACGCCGAGGAACCGGACCGGGTGCGCGCGATCGAACCGGGCGCACCAGGGGACCTGTGCGTGCTCCACGCGGCACCGACGCAGGCGCTGGCCCGGTTGGACGCGGACCTGGTGGCCGCGACCGTCATCGCCGGTGCGGTGGTCTACCGGTCAGTGCGGTAGCTCGCGGAATGCGGTCTCGCGGTAGGGTTCCGGCTCCTTGGGCAGGCCCAGCACCCGCTCGCCGACGATGTTGCGCTGGATCTGGTCGGTGCCACCGCCGATGGAGGTGAAGTAGGCGTTGAGTGCGCGGAACGTCACGCCGTCGCCCACCGGGTTCTCCGGGCCGGCGAGCATCGACTCGGCACCGGTGATCTCGGTCTGCACCCGGGCGGTCTCGTGCAGGATCCGCGACATCGCGATCTTGCTCAGCGCCAGCAGGGCCGCGGCCTGCAGCCCGCCGGTGGCCTTGGCGCGCTGGTTGTTCCAGCGGTTGGCCGCCACCAGGCCGTCGATCCGCGCGATCTGCTGCCGGGTGTGGCTGTCGGAGATCTTGCCGTGGTCGGCGGCCAGCGTGATCAGGCTGTCCCGGCCGGCGTCGGTCTGACCGGAGGACCGGGCGGTCCGCGCCAGGTCGCCCATCAGGCGCCGCTCGTAGCCCAGCGCGGTCTGCAGCACACCCCACCCGCCGTTGAGCGGGCCGATCAGGTTCTCGGCCGGCACCGCGGCGTCGGTGATGAACACCTCGTTGAACTCCGACTCACCGGTGATCTGGTGGATGGGCCGGACCTCGACGCCGGGCTGGCGCATGGGGAACATGAAGAAGCTGATCCCCTTGTGCTTGGGCACGTCCCAGTCGGTGCGCGCCACCAGCAGGCCGTAGTCGGCCTTGGCGGCGAACGACGTCCACACCTTCTGCCCGTTGATGATGAAGCGGTCGCCGTCGCGGTCGGCGCGGGTGCGCAGCCCGGCCAGGTCGGAACCGGCGCCGGGTTCGCTGTAGAGCAGGCACCACTTGGTCTCCCCGCGCAGCGACGGCGGGATCAGCCGCCGCTTCTGCTCCTCGGTGCCGGCGTCGTGCAGCGTGCAGGCGAACAGGTTCGACCGGTCGTGGCCCGTGCCGGGCGCGCCGGCCTCCTTGAATTCGGCTGCCACCACCCGGGATTCGCCGTCGCTGAGCCCGCGGCCGTACCACTCTTGCTCCCAGCTGGGCACGGCCCACCCGTTGTCGAACACCAGCTGGGCCCACTGGCCGCGGTCCATGCCGGGGGTCCAGTTGGCGGCCAGGAACTCTCGGACTTGTGCGCGAATGTCGTCCATCACGCCCCCTTCAGCTGCAGGTAACGTTCGCGGTGCCAGGCCGGGTCGCCGAGCAGTTGGGCATCGGTGCGGGCCCGCCGCAGGTACAGGTGGGCGGGATGCTCCCAGGTGAAGCCGATGCCGCCGTGGACCTGGATGCCGGTCGCGGCGACGGTCACGTAGGCGTCCCCGCAATAGGCCTGGGCCAGCGCGAGATCGGCGGCGCGGTTGGCGTCGCCGGCGTCGTAGGCGGCCGCGACGTGCCGCGCGGCCGACACCGCGGACTCGGCCTCGAGCAGCATGTCGGCGCACATGTGCTTGACGGCCTGGAAGCTGCCGATCGCCCGGCCGAACTGGAATCGGGTGCGGGCGTAGTCCACGGCCATCTGCATGGCGCGGTAGGTGCCGCCGGCCTGCTCACCGAGCATCGCCACGCCGCCGGCCTCCAGGGCCGCGGCGAACGTCGCGGCGCCGGTACCGGGCTCGCCGACCAACCGCGCCGGGGTGTCCGAGAACCGGACGCGGTGCAGCTTGCGGGTCAGGTCCACGCCGGTCAGCGGCAGCGCTTCGAAGCCGGCGGCCCCGCGCTGCACCGCGAACACCGACGGGCCCTGCGGCGTCGCCGCCAGCACGTAGAGCACGTCGGCGGCACCGGCGTCGAGCACGTAGTTCTTCTCGCCGGTCAGCCGCCAGCCGTCGGCGGATTCCGCTGCGGCGGTGGCCGGTTCGGCGGGCGGGGTGGCCGCGGTGCCCTCGGCGAACGCCAGGGCGACCACCGCGCTGCCGTCGGCGATCGTCGGCAGCACCCGGGCCTGCTCGGCGGCGTCCCCGCCGGCGGCCAGCAGCGCGGGCGCCAGGACGGCGGTGGAGAAGAACGGTCCGCACAGCAGCGCGCGGCCCATCTCCTCGCACACCGCGCTCATCTCGACGTGGCCCGCGCCGGCCCCGCCGAACTGTTCGGGCACGGCCAGCCCGAGCAGACCCATGTCGCTCAGTTCGGCCCAGGCGGTCTCGTCGTGGCCGGTGTCGGTGGCCATCAACTCGCGCACCCGCGCCTCGCTGGAATGTTTCTGCAGTAGCCCCGAGACGGCTTCCCGCAGTGCCTTGATCTCGCTGCTCACGAGCTTGCCTCCGGTTGTTTTTCGGTGAAGCGACCGCGCAGGAACTCGCACTGCCGGTCGAAGAAATCCCGTGCCACCAAGGTTTTCTCGGCGATCTGATCGAAGCCGTGGAAGGCGCCGTCGACGACGTCGAGCTCGGCCGGCACGCCGGCGTCGTTGAGCCGTTGCGCGTACTCGATGTCCTCGTCGTGGAACAGGTCGAGGGTGCCGACGCCGATCCAGGCCGGCGGCAGACCCGCCAGGTCGGTGCGCCGGGCGGGGACCACCTGTTCGGGGTCGGCGTCGGCGAGGTAGGCGTCCCAACCGAACACGTTGCTGCGGTGATCCCACAGCCGGAAGCCGGGGTTGTGCCCGGAGGCCGAGCGGTCGTCGAGCATCGGGTACACCAGGTGCTGTGCCACCGGCGTGATCTCGCCGCGGTCGCGGGCCAAGAACGCCAGCTGCGCGGCCAGGCCGCCGCCCGCGCTGCCGCCGGCGATGACGATGCGGTTCGGGTCGACCGAGGGCAGCGACGCCAGCCACAGCAGCGCCGAGTAGCACTCCTCGAGCGCGTGCGGGTAGGGGTGCTCGGGGGCCAGGCCGTACTCGGGGGCGGCGACGGTGATGCCGAGCTGGCGCGCGAACTTGCGGCACAGCACGTCGTCCTGGGCGGCGGTGCCCAGCACGTAGCCGCCGCCGTGGATCCACAGCATGGCCGGCGCGGGCGGACCGACGGTGCGGGGGCGATGCAGGCGCACCTCGACGCCGGCGCTGGTGGTCAACACCGTGACGCCGCGGGCCGGGAACTTCTTCTGCAGCCGGGAGGCGGCACGGAACAGCGGCAGCGTGGCGGCCCGGATCGGGGCCTTCGGGACCACCCTGGCAAGTTTGCGCAGCTCAGGGTGGATATGCGCGGCGCTCATCGGACTGAGAGTACTGGGCGCAAAGTTGACGGGTGTCAAGGGCCCGGAAAAGCGGCTTTGCCAGGGGCGTCCGTGGTTTACAGACAGGCCAAATAGTGTCACCGAGAGACACTTTGCGAAATTTGCTCACTCTGCACCGATCGGCGGGCGCAACGGAGGTACAGTCGCGCCATGACGGCAGGATCGCAGGCCCGGAATCCCGAACCGACGCTGTGGTCGCGGGCGGAGGCGTTGCTGCGCACCGGCCCGGCGGACGCCCTGCTGGCGGCCACCGCCGCGGGCGCGCAACTCCCCGTGATCGGCAAGCACCTCGAACAACTCGGCGGTTACACGGCCATCAGCATGTGGGCCGGCCGGCACGCGCCGGAGATCATCGGTTCGGCCACCAAGTCCTGGTTCACCCCCGGGATGGGCAAGGTGCGCCAGGCCGAGCGCGACCAGACGCACGCGGTGGCCGCCGCGGCGCTGCGCGGCATCGTGGCCGAACAGGACCTCGACGTGGCCTGGCCCGCCCCGGATCGGACGCCGCCGTTGCTGCGGGCCTGTGAGCACCGCCGGCACCTGCACCGGTCCTCGGTGCGCTACGGCGAGGAGCCGACCCAGCTGCTCGACGTGTGGCGGCATCGCGACCTGCCGGTGCAACCGGCGCCCGTGATGATCTTCGTGCCCGGCGGCGCGTGGGTGCACGGCGGCCGCGCCCTGCAGGGCTACGCGCTGATGTCGCACCTGGCCGAACTCGGCTGGGTCTGCCTGTCGGTGGAGTACCGGGTGGCCCCCGGGCACCGCTGGCCGCAGCACATCGCCGACGTCAAGGCCGCGATCGCCTGGGCGCGGGCCAACGTGGACCGCTTCGGCGGCGACCGCGACTTCGTCACCATCGCCGGGTGTTCGGCGGGCGGGCATCTGGCCGCGCTGGCCGGGCTCACCGCCGGTGACCGCGAGTACCAGCAGCATCTGCCGGAGGGCTCGGACACCTCCGTGGACGCCGTGGTCGGCGTCTACGGCCGCTACTGCTGGGAGGACCGCTCCACCCCGGAGCGCGACCGCTTCGTCGACTTCCTCGAACGCGTCGTGGTCAACGGCCGGATGGACCGCGACCCCGAGGTGTTCCGCAAGGCCTCGCCGATCGCGCGGGTGCACGCCGCGGCGCCGCCGTTCCTGGTGCTGCACGGCAGCGGCGACACGATCATCCCGGTGGCCCAGGCCCGCGACTTCGTCGCCCGGCTGCGCGACGTGTCGCGCGCACCGGTCGGTTACCTCGAATTGCCCGGCGCCGGACACGGTTTCGACATGACCGACGGCGCCCGGACGGGGGCGGCCGCAACGGCAATCGGACTGTTCCTCAACCAGATTCACCACGACCGGGCCGTGTCGCGGGCCAAACAGGCCATCTGAGGCCGCCCCCGCTTGTAGGGTTCCTCGCAGGGGGCCGGAGCAGCGAGGGGTGCGGCATGAAGAGACTCACCGGGTGGGACGCCTTTCTGCTGTACTCCGAGGCGCCGAACGTGCACATGCACACCCTCAAGATCGCGATCGTCGAGTTGAGCGCCATCGGCGACCGCACCTTCGGGGTCGACGAGTTCCGGCGCGTCATCGAGGGCCGGTTGCACAAGCTCGAGCCGCTGCGCTACCAACTGGTGGACATCCCGTTCAAGTTCCACCACCCGATGTGGCGGGAGAACGTCGAGGTCGACCTCGACTATCACATCCGGCCGCTGATGCTGCCCGCGCCGGGCGGCCGACGGGAACTCGACGACGCCATCGCCGAGATCGCGAGCACCCCGCTGGACCGCACGCGGCCGCTGTGGGAGATGTATTACGTCGAGGGGCTCGAGGGCAAGCGGATCGCCGTCGTCAACAAGATCCATCACGCGCTGGCCGACGGGGTCGCGGCGGCCAATCTGCTGGCCCGGGGCATGGACCTGCAGGCCGGTCCGGTCGACGAGGGTGCGCTGTATGAAACCGACCCGCCGCCAACGAAATCCGAGTTGGTGCGCACGGCGTTCCGGGATCACTTCCGGCACATGGCCCAGGTCCCCTCGACCATCGCCTACACCGTCGCGGGCATCAACCGGGTGCGCCGCAGCACCCGGCGCCTGGCGCCGGATCTGACCCGGCCGTTCACTCCGCCGCCGAGCTTCATGAACCACGTGCTGACCCCCGAGCGCCGGTTCGCGACGGCCTCGCTGGCACTCGCCGACATCAAGGAGACCAAGACCGCCCTGGGCGTCTCGATCAACGATCTGGTGCTGGCGCTGTCCGCCGGTGCGCTGCGCAAACTTTCGCTGCACTACGACGGCCACGCCGAGCACCCGCTGCTGGCCTCGGTGCCGGTGAGCTTCGACTTCTCCTCGGAGCGGATCTCGGGGAACTATTTCACCGGGGTCATGATGCCCGTGCCGATCCACCTCGCAGATCCGCTGGAGCGGGTCCGGCAGGCCCACGCCGACGCGATCCTGGCCAAGGAGAGCAACCACCTGATCGGGCCGGAGCTGGTCAGCCGCTGGTCGAACTACATGCCGCCGGTCGCCATGGAGGCGGCCTTCAAGCGGCTGTCCGCCATCGACGGGCAGAACAAGGTCCTCAACCTCAACATCTCCAACGTGCCGGGCCCGCGTGAGCGCGGCCGGGTGGGCGGCGCACTGGTCACCGAGCTCTACAGCGTGGGTCCGATCACCGCGGCCAGCGGCATCAACATCACGGTGTGGAGCTACGTCGACCAGCTCAACATCTCGGTGCTGACCGACTGCGACTCGGTGGACGACGCCCACGAGGTCACCTCGGCCATGGTCGCGGAGTTGGTCGAGATCCGCCGCGCCGCAGGGCTTTCCGAACAGCTGACCGCCGTCGAGAACGCGCTGGCCCCGGCGGGCTAGGAATCCTCCTGCCGGCGGGCCTGCACCCAGGACAGGAACCGCTCGATGGACTGCGCGGTGTAGTGCCCGCGCGGGGAGCCGAAGAAGTCGAAGGCGTGCTGCGCGTGCGGGATCTCCGCGTAGGCGACGGTGTCCGACGACACCTCGCGCAGCGCCTCGACGAACTCGCGGCCCTCCGGCACCGGGATGATCGAGTCGTCGGCGCCGTGCAGCACGAAAAACGGTGGGGCATCGGGATGTACGCGATCGATGGGGGAGGCGTCGATGTAGACCTGGCGGTGCGTCCTGATGTCCACCTTGGTCACCAGCCGGCGCAGGAAGCCGAGGAATTCGCGGCGTCCGGCGCCCTCGTCGCTGTACCAGTCGTAGCGGCCGTACACCGGGACCGCGGCGACCACGGAGGTGTCGGCGTCCTCGAAGCCGGGCTGGAACTCCGGGGCGCCCGGGGTCAGCGCGGCCAGCGCGGTCAGGTGCCCGCCGGCCGAACCGCCGGTGATGGCGACGAAGTCGGGGTCGCCGCCGTACTCGGCGATGTTCTCCTTGATCCAGGCCAGGGCGCGTTTGACGTCGACGATGTGGTCCGGCCAGGTGTTGCGCGGGCTGACCCGGTAGGCGATCGACACGCACACCCAGCCGCGTTCGGCCAGGTGGCTGAGCAGCGGATAGGCCTGCGGCCGGCGCATGCCGATCGACCAGGCGCCGCCGGGCACCTGCAGCAGCACGGGTGCCTTGCCGTCGGCGGGCAGGTCGGCGCGGCGCCAGATGTCGGCGAGGTTGGCCCCGCCGTACGGCCCGTACCGCACCGTGGAGGTCTTGGTGACGTAGCGCCGCCGCGACCAACCCGTGCCGAACACCCCGGCGCGGCGACGGGCCTGCGCGGCGGGGTTCGAGGTGGCCGCCACCTGTTGGTAATCGGGGCCCAGCGCGTCGCGCAACCCCTCCTCGAAGTGCGGCTTGGAGGCCACGTTGCGGCGCGCGATGAGCACCAGCAGCGCCCAGCTGATGGTGTGCAGTACCAAGGCAATTCGGCCCTTGACACTGTTGAAGTCCCCGCGCAGGCCGCGGCGCAGCGCGTCGAGTGCCGAGCCGCCCAGGTACAGCGGGGCCAGCTCACTGGTGGGCCAGCCGAACGCGAAGGCGGGAATGGTGCCGTAGCCCTTTCGGCCCAGCGGGCGCACGCCGTTGCCGGCGTTGAGGAGTTCGGCGGCGGCGCGCAGCAGGGTGCGGTTGGAGCGGTTCGCCATCGTCTCAGCCGATCACCGGGAGACGACGCTGCGCGGCCAACTCGTCCAGCGCGCGCTGCATGACCCGGCGCACGTGCGCGTCGACCTCGTCGATGTCGGGGTCCTCGCCGAACTCGGCGACGATGTCGATGGGTTCCAGCACCTGCTGCACGATCTTGGTGGGCAGCGGCACGTTCAGCGGCACCACGGCCGACAGGCCGAACGGGACGCCGAACGACAACGGCAGGATCTTGGCGCGGAACATCTTGTCCAGCCGCAGCGCCTTGGCCAGTCCGGTGCCGCGGGACAGGAACAGTTGGCTCTCCTGGCCGCCGATCCCCACGGTCGGGACGATGGGCACCCCGGCGTTCAGCGCCGCGCGGATGTAGCCGGTGCGGCCGCCGAAGTCGATCTTGTGGCGGGCGGTGCTGGGCCGGTAGACGTCGTAATCGCCGCCGGGGAAGACCACCACCACACCGCCGGAGCGCAGTGCCTCGTCGGCGTTGTCGTGGTTGGCCTTGATGAAGCCGGTCTTGCGGAAGAATCCCGCGGTCGGACCGGTGAACACCAGGTCGAAGGTCAACGTGTAGACGGGCCGCTCGTAGCCGAAGTGGTCGTAGAAACCCGCCGCGAATACCGGGACGTCCATGGCGAGCATCCCGCCGGAATGGTTGGAGACCACCAGGGCGCCGCCGGCCGGGAAGTTCTCCAGGCCGTGGACCTCCGAGCGGTGATAGATCTTGAGGAACGGTTTCAGCACACCCATCACCTGTTCGGTGAGGACCGGATCCCACTTGGTGATCTCGCCGAGGACCTCGGGGTCGGTGATCCCGGCGTCGTCCGTGGTGGAGTTGTCGAGGTCGGACGGGCTCACAGGATCCCCCTGGGGAATGAATTGAAACGTGTTCTAGTTTGAATGTTACCCGGCGGCGTCGACGAGTTCGCCGGGTCGTCACCCGACGGCCTTACCGTACCGTTTACGATGTCGGGCGTGAGCGACGAATCGAACGAACCCGCAGTCCTGGTCGAACAGCGCGACCGGATCCTGGTCATCACCATCAACCGGCCCAAGGCCAAGAACGCCGTCAACCTCGCCGTCAGCCAGGGCCTGGCCGACGCGATGGACCGGCTCGACGAGGACCCCGGCCTGTCGGTCGGCGTGCTCACCGGTGCGGGTGGGTCGTTCTGCGCGGGCATGGACCTCAAGGCGTTCGCCCGCGGCGAGCGCTGCGACATCGAGGGCCGCGGCCTGGGCTTCACCGAGTCCCCGCCCGCCAAGCCGCTGATCGCCGCGGTCGAGGGGTACGCGTTGGCCGGCGGCACCGAGGTGGCGCTGGCGACGGATCTGATTGTCGCGGCGCGTGATTCGGCGTTCGGCATCCCCGAGGTCAAGCGCGGTCTGGTGGCCGGCGGCGGCGGGCTGCTGCGCCTGCCCCAGCGCATTCCGCACGCCATCGCGATGGAACTCGCGCTGACCGGCGACAACCTGTCCGCCGAGCGGGCCCACGAGTTGGGTCTGGTCAGCGTGCTGGCCGAGCCGGGCGGCGCGCTCGACGCCGCGATCGCGCTGGCCGAGAAGATCACCGCCAACGGTCCGCTGGCCGTCGCGGCGACCAAGAAGATCATCGTCGAGGCGCGCTACTGGGGCCCCGAGGAGCAGTGGGCCGAGCAGATGAAGATCCTGGGCCCGGTGTTCATGTCCAAGGACGCCCAGGAGGGTGCCGTCGCTTTCGCCGAGAAGCGCGCCCCCAAGTGGACGGGCACCTGAGCCGAACACCGCCGTGTCGGAAAGTCGCTTGACCTAAACCGAGGTTCAGGCGCGATCATGGTCGGCATGGTCACCCAGACGCTCCGGTCGCAGCCCGCGCTCGACGTCGCTGCCTACCTGGCGCGGATCGGTCACGCCGGGCCGGTCGAACCGACCCTGGCGACGCTGCACGGGCTGGTCACGGCGCATCTGACGCACATCCCGTTCGAGAACCTGGACCCGCTGATGGGCATCCCGGTCGCCGACCTGAGCGCCGAGGCGCTGGGCGCCAAGATGGTGCGGCGCGCCCGGGGCGGGTACTGCTTCGAGCAGAACGGGCTGCTGGCCTACGCGCTCGAGGAACTCGGTTACGCCGTCGAGTCGTTGACCGCGCGGGTGGTCTGGATGCGCCCCGAGGGTCTGGACGCGCCGACGACGCCGCTGACCCATCAGCTGCTGGTGGTGCGCGTCCCCGGGGATCGGCGGCGCTTTCTGGTCGACGTCGGATTCGGCGGGCAGACGCTGACCGCGCCCATCGAGTTCGTCCCGGGGTTGGTGCAGCAGACACCCAACGAGCCCTACCGCATCGGTGTGCGCGGCGACGAGTACTTCCTGGAGACGTTGATCGGCGACGTCTGGCAGCCGGTGTACATCTTCGCCGACAGCCCGCGACCCGCCATCGACCTGCAGGTCGGAAGTTGGTACGTGTCAACGCATCCGGCGTCGATCTTCGTCGTCGGTCTGACCGCCTCGATGATCATCGACGGTGCGCGCTGGAATCTGCGGGGCCGCAACCTTGCGATCCACCGGCCCGGGGAACCAGGAGAGCGGGTGCGATTCGAGAACGCCTCGCAGGTGCTCGCGCTGCTGATGAACACCTACGGTCTGGACGTCGGCGGTATCGGCGACGTGCACCTGCGGATCACCGAGGTGCTCGACACCTGAGGTGGGCCCGGCTGCGCCGAGATCATCGCCAGGGTCGTTGAACCGCCGCCGCCGCAGCCACCATCACCAATGCCGAGGGCTCCAGCCGCGACGTAGCGAGAATCCTCGGCATTGATCGCGACGCCCGCCGTCGATTCGCTCAGCTGGCGACTAGCGCGCCCAGGTCAGCGCGTCCCACAGCGCGCCGTCGTCCCCGCGCGCACCCGCCTCCAGCGCCCGCCGGCCGAGGCGACGCCCGTGCCGGCCGGTGCTGCCGAACTCGCCGATCCAGCTGTGCGCCCGATTGGTCACCGACCACAGCGAATGCTCGAGGGTCACGCCGATGGCGCCGTGCAGCTGATGCGCGGTGGTCGTGACCTCGGGTACGACGCGGCCCAGCACCACCTTCGCCAGCGTCACGGCGTAGTCAGCCTGCGGGCTGTCGAAGCCGTGATCGGCGGCGGCCGCGACCGCCAAAGTGGTTGCGGCCCGCGCGCGTTCGATCTCGCCGGCCATCTGCGCCAGCGCATGCTGGACGGCCTGGAACTTGCTCAGCGCCCGGCCGAACTGCTGCCGCTCCCGGGTGTGGGCCACCGTCATCTCCGCCGCGGCGTCCAGCGCCCCGAGCACCTGCACGCAGCGCGCCCAGGCGCCGCGGCGGGCCAGTTCGTCGGCGACCTCGGCGCCGCAGCGCACCGCGTCGGCCGGTGCCGCGACGCGCACGGTGTCGCGGGGTTCGCCGGCCAGGTTGCGGCCCTCGCCCAGGTCCAGGTCCTCGGGCCGCGCGATCGACACCCGCACCCCGTCGTCGGCGCGGGCCACCAGCACCACCGCCGCGCACGCCCGCGGCCACGCCACGTCCCGCGCGGTCTCGTCGGCGTCGGCGATCGCGACCGTCAGCGGACCGGCCTCGGGCACCGGCAGTCCCGCCACCCCCGCCAGCCACCCGGCCAGCACGTCGGTCTCGGCGATCGGCGCGGCCACCGCGTGGCGGGCCAGTCCGCGCAGCACGATCGCCGCCTCGGTGGGCCCGGCCTCCAAATCGGCAGTGCTGGTCAGCCGGCTCAGGCCGGTGTCCTCGAGCGCGGCCCAGGCCTCGGCGTCGAACGCCTCCGGCAGGGAGCGCTGCCCGATGCGGGCCTCGAAGGACCGACGGCCGATGTCGTCGACCAACTGCCGCAGTTCGGCGTGCTCGTCGTCGGATCCGGCCGCGTTCGCGGCGAAGACGCCGCCCGCCAAAGCCTCGCTCATCGGTGCTCTCCGCTCTTCGCGCAAGCGCTCATCGCAATCCCATGCCTCTAGCCACGACCCCGCGCAGCACCTCGTTCGTCCCGCCCCGCAGCGTCACCATCGGCGAATGCACCCGCGCGACATCGAGCATGCGCTGCAGCCGCGCGTACTCGGCGTAGCCGGGGTCGAGGTGGTCGAGCAGGTCGGTCACCAACGCGACCGAATCCTGCTCGAAGCGAGTGCCGAGGTCCTTGACCAGCGCAGCCTGATTGGCCGCGGATTCGCCTGCGGTCAGCGCGCGGGCCACCGACACCGAAAGTTGCCGCAGCGACACCAGCCGCGCCGCCAGATCGCCGATCGCGGCCTCGGGGGCCGCATCGGCGCGGGCCAGCGCGCGGATCGCGGCCAGGATCACCGTCACCGTCGACAGCACGCGCTCGGGACCGCTGCGCTCGAAGGACAATTCGGCGGTCACCTGATGCCAGCCGTTGCCGATCTCGCCGAGCACGTCGGCGTCGGCGATGAACACGTCGGTGAAGATGGTCTCGTTGAAGTGGTGCTCGCCGTCCATCGACACGATCGGGTCGATCTGCACCCCGTCGGCATCGGTGGGTACCAGGAACTGGCTGAAGCCGGCGTGCCGCCGGTCGGGGTCGGCCGGACTGGTGCGCGCCAGCACCACCACCTGATGCGCCAGGTGGGCCCCGCTGGTCCACACTTTGCGGCCGCCCAGCACCCAGCCGCCGTCGGTCCGGGTGGCCCGGGTGGCCGCGGCCGCCAGGTCCGAACCCGACTGCGGTTCGCTCATCCCGATCGCGGAGAAGAACCGGCCGGCGGCGATGCGCGGCAGGATGCGGCGGCGCTGTTCCTCGTTGCCGTACGTCATCAGCCCGGGCGCCACCTGACGGTCGGCGATCCAGTGCGCGGCCACCGGCGCCCCGGCGACCAGCAGTTCCTCGGTGACGACGTAGCGGTGCAGATGTCCCAGGCCGCGCCCGCCGTACTCGACGGGGATGGTCAGGCCCAGGTAGCCGGCGTCGCCGAGGCGGGCGCTGAAGGCCTCGTCCCACTGCGACAGCCAGGTGTCCACCCCGGGCTCCCAACCGAACTCGGCGCGGTCGGCGGCCAGGAAGTCGCGGATCGAGGCGCGCAGCGCGGCCAGTTCGGGTTCGTTGGCGCACAGCGCGTCGAAGCTGCTCATCCCCTGCTCTCGTGTCCTCCCCGACCGGCTCTCACTATCGCACGGGCGCACAGCAGGAATTGTCATGTCCGTGGTCGCCCCAGCGGACCATACTCGACTGCTGTGAGCGCCGAACCCTCGTCACCGCCGCCGGGCCGCGACCGGTTGCGGGAACTGCTCGATTCGGTGGTGCCCGGCGACGGGGCGGCCGGCGTCGAGGACATGGCCCGCAACTCCTACGTCTCGGAGTTCCACTTCTCCCGCGAGGTGCGCCGCCTGACCGGCGAGCCGCCCGCCGCGCTGCGCCGCCGGATCATGTTGGAGCGCGCGGCCTGGCGGCTGGGCCGCGGCGAGGGGGTCGCCGCCGTCGCCGCCGACGAGGGGTGGTCCTCCCCGGAGGTGTTCTCCCGGGCCTTCCGGCGCAGCTTCGGTATCCCGCCGTCGGCGGTCCCCGCGACGGGCCGCGGCTTCCGGCTGCCCGCACCCAACGGCCTGCACTTCCACCCGCCGCAGTCGCTGTGGATCGACGGCGAGGCGGGCGAGCAGCACACCGCCGGGGTGACCCGGCTGATGATCGCCCACGACCTCGCCGACACCGAGCACCTGCTGAAGCGTGCCGCCGAGCTCACCGAAGCGCAATGGGTGCAGCATGTTTCGCCGGGGCAGGTCGTGCTGGACTGGGACGGCCCGGAACCCAGCGTCGCCGCCGTGCTCGGCGCCATCGTCTGGACCAAGGAAGTGTGGCTGGCCAGCATCGAGGGCCGCGACTACCCACCGCGTACGCCCACCGACCCGGCATCCTCGGACCCGCGGACGTTGGCGGCCCACCACGACATCGTCGCCGCCCGGTGGTCGGCGATGGTCGTGGAGGTCACCGAGCAGGGCCGGCTCGCCGACACCGTGATCGACGCACTGTGCGACCCACCGGAGTCCTTCCAGCTGTTCGGGATCGTCGCGCACGTGCTCACCTATGCCGCGCACCGCCGGGAACTGGCTCGCGCGATGCTGGCCCGCCTCGGCGTGCCGGCCGGGCGCGGCGACCCGCTGGACTGGATGAGAGGAACCGACTGATGGCCACCGTCTACTACACCGCCGCGAGCCTGGACGGCTTCGTCGTCGACACCGACGACAGCCTGGACTGGCTGACCTCCCGAGCCATCGACCAGGCCGGGCCGTTCGGCTACGACGAGTTCATCGCCGCGGTCGGCGCCGTGGTGATGGGGGCGAGCACCTACGAGTGGATCGTCCGCAATCAGCCGGGGGAGTGGATGTACAGCCAGCCGGCGTGGGTGCTGACGCACCGGCCCGAGATCGTCGCGCCCGACCATCCCGTCCGGACCTTCGCCGGTGACGCCGCCGGATTGCACCCCACGCTGGTCGAGGCGGCCGCCGGCAAGGACGTCTGGGTGATCGGTGGCGGCGAGGCCGCCGCGCAGTTCGTCGCCGCCGGTCTGGTGGACGAGATGATCGTCAGCTACGCCCCGTGCAGCCTGGGCGCGGGCGCCAGGGTCTTGCCACTGCGCTCGGAATGGGCTTTGGTGGAGTCCGGGGTCAACGGGGATTTCGTCTGCGCCCGTTGGCGCCGAGCCGCCTGAGGCGGTTGTCCTGCTGCCACTATGTCGCGCTGTGGTTTAATCGGAGAATCATGTTCTTCGATTATGATAACGCCGCTCCCGGACGGTCCCGATGAGTATCTCGCTGCTGCTCGAGATGGCGCTGTCCGGAGACCCGGACCGCGTGGCCGTGGTGTCCGAGGAAACCCGCCTGACCACCCAGGAATTGTCCGACCTCGCCGACGGCGGCGCGGGCGTCATCGCCGGTAGCGGCGCCGAGCATGTGGTGTACGTGGGCACCGGCGGCGCGCTGCTGCCGCTGCTGTTGTTCGCCTCGGCCCGGGCCGCGCGGACCTTCACGCCGATCAACTACCGGCTGTCGGCCGAGGGCATCCAGGCGCTCATCGAGCGGCTGCCCAAGCCGCTGGTGATCGTCGACGAGCGCTACCGCGACATGGTGGGCGACGCCGGCGCGGCGACCATGGAGTCCGCCGAGTTCCTGGCGGCGGCCAAGTCCGCCGAGGCGGTCGCCGAGTTCGCCGATCCCGACGACGTCGGCGTCGTGCTGTTCACCTCGGGCACCACCTCGGCGCCCAAGGCCGTCGAGCTCTCGCACAACAACCTGACGTCCTACATCACCGGCACCGTCGAGTTCGGCGCCGCCGAACCGGACGACGCCGCGCTGATCTGCGTGCCGCCCTACCACATCGCCGGGGTGTCGGCCGCGCTGTCGAACCTGTACGCCGGGCGAAAGATGGTGTACCTGCCCAACTTTGACGCCGCCGAATGGGTGCGGCTGGTGGGCGAGGAGGGCGTCACGTCGGCGACGGTGGTGCCGACCATGCTCGACCGGATCGTCACCGTGCTCGAGGCCGGCGACCATCCGCTGCCCACGCTGCGCAACCTCGCCTACGGCGGCTCCAAGGTGGGCCTGCCGCTGGTGCGCAAGGCCCTCGGTCTGCTGCCGCACGTCGGGTTCGTCAACGCCTACGGCCTGACCGAGACGTCCTCGACGATTGCGGTGCTGACCCCCGACGATCACCGCGAGGCGCACGGCAACCCCGACGAGGCGGTGGCCAAGCGCCTCGGTTCGGTCGGGCAGCCTGTGCCCGGTATCGAGGTGCAGATCCGCAGCGAGGACGGCACCGTGCTGGGGCCGGGCGAGCCCGGCGAGTTGTTCGTCCGCGGCGAGCAGGTCTCGGGCAAGTACACCGGCATCGGCTCGGTGCTCGACGAGCAGGGCTGGTTCCCCACCAAGGACATCGCCACCCTCGACGAGGACGGTTACCTGTTCATCACGGGCCGCTCCGACGACACCATCATTCGCGGCGGGGAGAACATCGCCCCCGCCGAACTCGAGGATGTGCTCATCGAGCACGATCACGTCCACGAGGTGGCCGTCGTCGGCGTCGAGGATCCACAGTGGGGCCAGGCCATCGTGGCCGTGGTGGTGCCGGCCGCCGGCGTTGACCCGGATCCCGAGGAACTGCGCGCCCACGTCCGCAAGCACCTGCGGGGCTCGCGGACCCCGGACCGGGTGGTCTTCCGGGCCGAACTGCCCACCAACGCCACCGGCAAGCTGCTGCGACGCGAGATCGTCGCGAGCCTCAATGACACCGCAACACAACCACAGGGGTAGCAAATGGTGAAGAACGGCACCCGCCTGCAGAGTCAGGTGGACGACACTCAGGTCATCGTCGTGAAGACCTCCGACGCGCTCGACGACCTTCGCTGCGGCGGCACGCCGATGGTCGCGCTGGACGCCGAGAAGTCCGGCGCGGCAATCGATCCGGCGTTCTCCGAGGGCACCGCGATGGGTAAGCGCTACGTCGACGAGGCCGGCGCCGAGGTGCTGGTGACCAAGGCCGGGCAGGGCACGCTGTCGGTGGGCACCACCGCGCTGAGCCTCAAGGAGGCCAAGCCGCTGCCCGCCAGCGACTGAACAGACAACAAAAGCGCCGCCCCGGAATCCGTTCCGGGGCGGCGCTTTTGGTTACTGCAAGCTAGGCGACCTCGATCACCATCGCCGCGCCCATGCCACCGCCGGCGCACATCGACACCACGCCGATGCCGCCGCCGCGACGGCGCAGCTCGTAGATGGCCGAGGTGACCATCCGGGCGCCGGTGGCCGCGATCGGGTGGCCGAGGCTGATGCCCGAGCCGTACACGTTGACCCGCTCCTCGTCGAGGCCGAGCTGACGGGTGCAGGCCACGGCCTGGGCGGCGAACGCCTCGTTGATCTCGAACAGCGTGACGTCGGAGATCTTCAGGCCCGCCAGGTCCAGCGCCTTCGGGATGGCGTAGATGGGGCCGCTGCCGGTGCGCTTGGGCGGCACGCCGACCTGCGACCACGACAGGATGTTGGCCAGCACGTTCTGCGAGGTGTTCGGTGCGGCCAGCGCCACGACCGCCGCACCGTCGTTGGTGCCCGACGAGTTGCCCGCTGTCACCGAGAACCCCTCGATCTCGGGGTGCAGCACCTTGAGGCCGGCCAGCGACTCCAGCGACGAATTGCGGCGTGGGTGCTCGTCGACGGCGAAGGTGATGGTCGAGCCGTCCTGCTGCGGCACCTCGATGGGCACGATCTCGTCGACGAACGAGCCGGCGTCGATGGCCTTGATCGCCCGCTGATGGCTGCGCAGCGCCCAGGCGTCCTGATCCTCGCGGGTCAGGCCGTATTCGACGGCGCAGTTGTGCGCGACGGTGATCGACATGTCGTACGGCGGCGCGTCCGGGGTGTCGACGGGGTTGGCCATCGGGGCCCACCGCTCGAAGTCGCCGGCCTCCTTGCCGGAGGTGAACGCCTTGCGCTTGAGGAACTGCGGCATGTTCGACATGGACTCCATGCCGCCGGCCAGGATGGCGCTGCTCATACCGGAGGCGATCTGACCCGCGCCGAAGGCGATGGCGGTCAGGCCCGAGGCGCACTGCCGGTTCACCGCGGCGCCGGGCAGATCCTCGAAGCCCAGGTCCACCGCGATATAGCGGGCGCTGTCGCCGCCGCCCTGCAGGCTTTCGGCCAGCACCAGGTCATCGAAGTCCTTGGCGCTCAAGCCCGAACGCTCGACCGCGGCGGCCACGATGGGCTTGGCCACCTCGATGGGTTGCATGTTGGCCAGGGTGCCCTTGCGGGCGGTGCCGAGGGCACTGCGGGCTGCCGCGACGATGGCGGCCTTGCTGCTTGCGGTCATCAGGTCTCCGAGATTTCGAGTTGCCGAGAAGAGTCTTCTAGTTTACAGAGAACGATATTACCGTAACGGCGCCCGGCGGAGAACTCCTGAGTAGGCTCCGCGCTCGCGCGCGGGGGCCCGCCCAGCGTTGGGTCAGTCCTCCGGGGTGTAGCCGAAAGGCAGCAGCACGGACTTGGACTCGCAGTACCCCGCGATGCCCTCGGGCCCGCACTCGCGGCCCACGCCGGAGTTCTTGTACCCGCCGAACGGCGCGCCCGGGTCGAAGGCGTACATGTTCACGCCGTAGGTGCCGGTGCGAATCTGGGCCGCGATCTCGAGGGCCTTCTTGTTGTCGGTGGTGTACACCGACCCGGCCAGCCCGTACACCGAGTCGTTGGCGATGCGCACCGCGTCGGCCTCGTCCTCGTAGGGGATCACCGCCAGCACCGGGCCGAAGATCTCCTCCTGGGCGATGGTCATCGAGTTGTCCACGTCGGCGAACACCGTGGGCTGCACGAACCAGCCGGTGTCCATCCCCTCGGGACGGCCGCCGCCGGCCACGATGCGGGCGCCCTCCTCGACGCCCTTCTTGATGTAGCCCTCGACGCGTTCGCGCTGCTTCTCGCTGATCAGCGGCCCGATCACGGTGCCCGGGTCGTCCGGCAGGCCGGCCGGCATCGCCGATACGGCGTTGCCCAACTTCTCGACGACCTCGTCGTAGCGGGAGCGCGGCGCGAGGATGCGGGTCTGACCCACACACGCCTGCCCGGAGTTCATCAGCCCGGAGAACACCAGCATGGGCAGCGTCGAATCCAGGTCGGCGTCCTCGAGGATGATGGCCGCGGACTTGCCGCCGAGTTCCAGCGTGCACGGCTTGAGCCGCTCGGCGGCGATCTTGCCGATCTCCTTGCCGACGGCCGAGGACCCGGTGAAGGTGAACTTGTCGATCTCGGGGTTGTCGGTGAGCGCGCGGCCGGTCTCGGGCCCGCCGGGCACCACCGACAGCACGCCCTCGGGCAGCCCGGCCTCGGCGAACACCTCGGCCATCAGGTTGGTCGTCAGCGGGGTCTCGGCGGCCGGCTTGAGCACGATGGTGCAGCCGGCCAGCAGCGCCGGACCGAGCTTGTTGGCGGCCAGGAAGAACGGCACGTTCCAGGCGACGACGGCACCCACCACGCCGATCGGCTCCTTGAGCACCAGCGTCTGACCGTAGGCGCCGTCGCGGATGTCCTTCCAGGCGAACTTGTCGGCCGCCGAGGCGTAGAACTGCAGCGTCGACATGGCCGCGCCGTACTGCATCATGTCGACGATGGTCTGCGGCTGCCCGGTCTCCAGGGTGAGCAGGCGCTTGAACTCGTCGGCGCGGGCCTCGATCAGTTCGACGGCCTTGGCGATCACGGCCTGCCGCTCGTGCGGCGTCTTGCGCGGCCACGGTCCCTCGTCGAAGGCCTTGCGGGCCGCGGCGAACGCGGCGTCGACGTCGGCCTTGGTGGCCAGCGGCACCTGGCCGACCTTCTCGCCGGTGGCCGGCGAGAACACCTCGATGATCTCCGACGAGGACGGCGCGACCCAACGTCCGCCGATGAACAGCTTGTCGTAGTCGGTCTTGAGGGCAGCTGCCGAAGTCTGTGTCATAGCGCACACAATACCCACTGTCGGGGACCCGATGAGAACCTGTTTCAGTCCGTGGTTTCCGGGGCGCGCAAGACCAGGACCAGGTTGCTCACCAGAAACTCCCGTAGCGCCGGCACCCGTGTCAGCCACCACGCCCATCGCGGGTGGTAGCGCGGGAATGCGGCGATCAGCGCGCCCGTGTTGGCGGCCCAGTCCAGCCCGGCCGCGGCCGAGACGGCGAACAGCGACGACCCGTAGTAATTCTTCGGCGGATGGCCGTGTTTGCGGGTGTAGCGGGCCGCGGCGCGCGCCCCGCCCAAATAATGCGTCAACCCCATCTCGTGGCCGCCGAACGGGCCCAACCAGACGGTGTAGGACAGGATCGCCAGCCCGCCGGGCCGGGTCACCCGCAACATCTCCCGGCCCAGCAACCACGGCTCGGGCACGTGCTCGGCGACGTTCGACGACAGGCAGATGTCCACGCTGGCGTCGGCGAACGGCAACGCCATCCCGGAGGCCCGCACAAAGGTGCTGTCGCCGCGCTGCGCCGGGGTGCCCGCATGCATCTCCCGCGGGTCGGGCTCGACGCCGAGGTAGGACATCCCGCGGGCCGCGAACGCGTCGGCGAAATAGCCCGGGCCGCCGCCGACGTCGAGCACGGTCTGCCCGGCCGGGGACTGCCCGGTCGCGGCCCACAACTGGGCCACCATGTCGGCGGTGTCGGTGGCCAGCGCGCCGTAGAACCGGGCCGGGTCGGACTGCTCGAAGCGGAACTCCGCCAGCAGGCGCACCGACCGGGCCAGCGACGCGCGCCGGGCGAACAGGTCGGTGATGGCCACCGCGCCACCCTACGCAGGCCAGAGGGCGCGCGACGACAGGTCTACCCTGGGACCGATGTCCGCTTCGCCCGTTCGCTCAGTGCTGATGCTGTGCTGGCGCGATACCGGCCACCCGCAGGGCGGCGGCAGCGAGGCCTACCTGCAGCGCATCGGCGCGCAACTGGCCGCCTCGGGCGTCGCGGTGACCCTGCGCACGGCCCGGTACCCGGGCGCCCCGCGCCGCGGCACCATCGACGGCGTACAGATCAGCCGCGGCGGCGGCGCCTATTCGGTGTACATCTGGGCCGGGCTGGCCATGGTGGCCGCGCGCCTCGGGATCGGTCCGCTGCGCCGGGCCCGACCGGACGTGGTGATCGACACCCAGAACGGGATCCCGTTCTTGGCACGGCTGGCCTACGGGCGGCGCGCGGTGGTGCTGGTGCATCACTGCCACCGCGAGCAGTGGCCGGTCGCGGGGCGGTGGACCGGACGGTTCGGCTGGTTCGTCGAATCCAAGCTCTCGCCGTGGCTGCACCGCCGCAACCAATACGTCACGGTGTCGCTGCCCTCGATGCGTGACCTGGCCGAACTCGGCGTCGACCAGCGCAGCATCGCCGTGGTGCGCAACGGCCTCGACGACGCGCCGCCGGCCTCCCTGACCGCGCCGCGCTCGGCGGCCCCGCGGGTGGCGGTGCTGTCCCGGCTGGTGCCGCACAAGCAGATCGAGGACGCGCTGGACGCCGTCGCCGCGCTGCGCCCCCGCATCCCGGGGCTGCATCTCGACGTCGTCGGCGACGGCTGGTGGCGTCGCCGCCTGGTCGACCACGCCGCGGCCCTGGGCATCTCCGAGGCGGTGACCTTCCACGGTCACGTCGACGACATCACCAAACACCAAGTGGTGCAACGAGCCTGGGTGCACGTGCTGCCGTCGCGCAAGGAGGGCTGGGGCCTGGCCGTGCTGGAGGCCGCCCAGCACGCGGTGCCCACCGTCGGCTACCGCTCCTCGGGCGGGCTGACCGACTCGATCGTCGACGGCGTCACCGGGATCCTGGTCGACGACCGCACCGAGCTGATCCAACGCCTCGACGAGTTGCTCAGCGACCCGGTGCTGCGCGACGAGTTGGGCCGCAAGGCACAGGCCCGCACCGCTGAGTTCTCCTGGCGGCAGAGCGCGGCCGGGATGCACGCCGTGTTGGCGGCGGTTCAGTCCGGCCGGCGCGTCAGCGGCGTACTCTGACGGGCCGCGCCCACCGCGCCGGCCAGCAGCACCGCCAACCAGATCAGGTGCGCGGCGATCAGCGCTTCGCGATGCGCCGCGCCGGGTAGCTGCGCCGCGCCGTCGACCCGGTACAGCCGCAGGTCCTCGTCGGCGTAGACCAGCGGCAGGCGGTCCAAAGTGGCTGCGGCCGAACCGTTGTCGCCACCGGCGTCGACCTCCACCACCACCCAGCCCACCCCGGCCGCGGCCAGTGCGGCCGGCTCCGCCCCGGCCAGCAGCAACTCCTGCACCGCGCGGGCGGTCCCGCCCTCGCCCAGCACCGTCGACCCCGAGATCGTCAGGTCGCCCGTGCTGAACACGTCGGCGCGCAGCCAGCGCGGCAGCGGATCGAGCACCGGGGCCGGCCCCGCCCAGGCGAACTGGCGCATGGAATCCGGCGGCAGCACCGCCACCGGGCGCGGGTCGGCGTTGATCCGCGCGGCCACCTCGGCCCAGCCCGGCGGGTAGCGCACCGCGGCCACCTTGCCCCCAACGCCCCACCCCAGATCGGGAAGCACCGCGAGCACCACGAGGCACAGGCCGAGCGCGGCGAGCGCGGGCCTGACCCGCCACCGCGCCACCGTCAGCACCGCGCCGGCCGCGGCGACGGCGTAGCCCGGCATGGCCAGCGCGACCCACTTCTGCCCGTCGCGCAGCACACCGAGGCCCGGCACGGCCTCCGAGACCGCCTGCACCAGCGCCAGACCCGGCCCGGTCGCCGTCAACGCCGGCAGCAGCACCGCCGCACCCGCGAGCACCAGCAGCGGCAGCGCGGGACGGCTCCGCAGCGCGGCGGGCAGACCCAGCGCCACGACCGCCAGCAGCGCGGCGGTGGCCACCACCGCGAAAAGCGTTGTCCGTGAATCCGGTACCGCCTGCGCGTTCCAGATCCCGCCGAGACCGGCCAGGCTGCCCACCGTCGCCAACCCCGGTTCGGCGCGGGCGGCGAACGCGGCCGTGCCCGCGCCGCCGGCCTGATATCCCGACAGCGAATCGGACAGCAGCGCCGCGGCCAGCCAGGGCAGCGCGGCCAACGCCCCGATCAGCACCGCGCCCGCCGCGCACCAACGGCGGGCCACCCCGACACCGGGCGCGGCCACCATCACCACCGCGACGACGACGGCCAGCAGCAGACCCGTCGGGGTCAGCCCGGCGAGCGCGATCCAGAACGCCAGCGCCCACCATGCCGGCTGCCCGGTGCGCAGGCGCAGCATCGCGGCCGCCACCCAGGGCAGCGCGCCGTAGCCGACCAACAGGCTCCAGTGCCCCTGCAGCAACCGTTCGGCGACGTAGGGATTCCACACCGCGACCGTCGTCGCGACGAACTGGCCGGCCGGCCCCGCGGCGGGCAGCGCCGCGGCGGCCAGCCGGGCCGCGCCCACCCCGGCGCACCACAGCCCGGCGATCAGCAACGCCTTGACCACCACGCCACCGTCGATGAGCGACGAGGTCAGCGCCACCAGGAAGTCCTGCGGCAGGGCCCGCGGGGCGGCCTCGGTCAGGCCCAGGGCGGCATCGGTGAGGTAGGACCGCGGCGTGGACACCGCGTCGCGCAGCAGCAGGTATCCCGGCGCCAACAGCGGCGCGGTGATCAGCAGCGACAGCAGCAGCGCGTACCCGGGCACGGCGGCGCGCAGCCAGGGCACGGGGGCGCCCGCCGGGCTCACGTGCGGTCTGGCGGGCCCTGGTCGGGGTGTAGATCCGGGCGCTGCGCGGGCAGCTTCTCGGTCTCGGCCTCCGCGGCCGGCATCGGACCGGTGTCCTCGCCGCGCCGGCTGGCGAACCCGCCGAAGAAGCCGCCCTCCTTGCCGTCGAGACCCGGGTCGATCAGCTCGGCCTCGGCGCGCAGGCTGAACGAGCCCAGCAGCGCGCCGGCCACCAGCGCGATCAGACCGGCGGCGGTGAAGGTGATCGGGAGGATGCGCGACCACAGCGCGATCTGGTCGCGCTCGTCGCGGGCGGCCTCCACTTGACCCTCGATGGTCTCCTCGTTGGAAGTCACCGTGTAGTCGGCCAGCGCGACCTCGGGCTCGAGGGCGTCGCGCGCGTAGTAGTGATTCGCGTGCTCCTCGGCCTTGACGATGGTGCCGGACACCGGATCCACCCAGAACGACCGCTGCGCGGCGTAGTAGCGGGTCATGGTGACCTGGTCGTCGGGCTCGCCGGGCACGCCCCACTGGGAGGCGCGCGCGGTGACCTCGGCGTCCTCGTCGTTGTCGTACAGCGACGAGTAGCGGATGGGCTTGACCAGCTTGCCGTCGGCGTCGTAGCCGACATTCTGGGTGAACTTGTAGGTGGTCAGGCCGTTGACGTCTTCTTCGCCGTCGTAGTTGGCGTCGAAGGGCTTCTGCGCGATCGGGTCGAAGAACGGGTAGGTCTTCTTCTCGGTGTCGAACGGGAAGCGGTACGACAGCCCTTCGTGCGGCAGCGCAATGTTGGTGGGCGCCTTCGTGTCTTCCATCGAGCGCGGCTTCTGCACCGAGCCGCCCGGGTGGGCGTCGTCGGAGACGGCCATGGCGGTGGCCCGGTCGACGGTGACGGTGTCGACCATCGCCAGCAGCAGGCCGTTGTCCTTCTGCTGATCGGTCCGGCGCACCGAGGTGCCCACCTGCAGGGTCACCACGTCGGCGTTCGCCGGGGACTCGACGCTGATCTGTTGCTGGGACACCAGCGGCACGCCCTCGTCGATGACGAAGACCTCGCCGGCCAGCGACGCGGGATCCAGCGCCGTGCCGGTGCCGTCGCTGACCAGGGTGGCGTCCAGATCCAGCGGAATCTTCTTGATCTTGCCCGCCGTGTAGGTGGACAGCAGCAGCGCGGCGATCAACAGGGCGGCGCCCAGCCCCAACAGGCCGCATGCGCCGATACGCAACATGACTGCACGGTTCAAGGTGGGCGTACCTTCCTTCCGGTCCGGGCAGCACAGGCAAACCCGTTCGACCCTAACAGCAGACACCAGAATTCCATGCTTGCAGGCGGGTACCGGTATCCGGTGACGCGGTTACGGCACACTAGGTCGGGTGAGTGAGGTGTCCGGCGGGCGCGGCCGGCCCGCCGAGGTGGGCGGGACGCGCAGTTTCCTGCCCGCGGTCGAGGGTCTGCGCGCCTGTGCGGCGATCGGCGTCGTCATCACCCACGTGGCGTTCCAGACCGCGCAGTCCGGCGGCATCACCGGCCGGTTGTGGGCGCGCTTCGACCTGGCGGTGGCGGTGTTCTTCGCGCTGTCCGGTTTCCTGCTGTGGCGCGGCCACGCCGCGGCGGCGCGGGACCTGCGGGAACGTCCTCGCACCGGGCATTATCTGCGCTCGCGCATCGTCCGGATCATGCCCGGCTACCTGCTGGCCGTCGTGATCATCCTGCTGTTCCTGCCCGACGCCATGGGCGCGAGCCCGACGGTGTGGCTGGCCAACCTCACGCTGACGCAGATCTATGTGCCGCTGACGTTGACGCCGGGGCTGACCCAGATGTGGAGCCTGTCGGTCGAGGTCACCTTCTATCTGGCGCTGCCGTTCCTGGCGCTGCTGGCGCGCCGGCTGCCGGTGCGGGCCCGGGTGCCCGTCATCGCCGGGGTGGCGGTCGCGAGCCTGGCCTGGGGGCTGCTGCCGATCGACACCCCCGAGGGGGTCAACCCGCTGAACTGGCCGCCGGCCTACGCGTCGTGGTTCGCCGCGGGCATCCTGCTCGCGGAGTGGACGGTCAGCCCGATGGGCTGGATGCACCGGCTCGCGCGGCGACGGTGGGTGATGGCGGGCATCGTCGTGGTGGCGTATCTGATCTCGGCCTCGCCGCTGGCCGGACCCGAGGGGATGACCCCGGCCCGGCTGGATCAGTTCGTGGTGCGCACCGCGATGGGGGCCATCATTGCCTGGGGGCTGCTGGCGCCGCTGGTGCTCGACCGGCCCGATACCAGCCACCGGTTCCTGGGTAGCCCCGTCATGGTGACGCTCGGCCGCTGGTCCTACGGGATCTTCGTCTGGCACCTCGCGGCGCTGGCGATGGCGTTCCCGTTGGTCGGCAAGTTCGTGTTCAACGGGGCCATGCCGGTGATCCTGGTGTTGACGCTGGTGTTCGGCATCGCGATGGCCGCGGTCAGCTACGCGCTGGTGGAGAACCCGTGCCGGCAGGCGTTGCGGCGCTGGGAGTACCGCCGCGCCGAACCGATTCCGCCGCTGGACAGTTCGGTCACCGACGAGCCGGAGCCGGCGATCGCGAAATGACCTCGGCGCGCACCGCCGAGCGCCGCGCCTTGCCCGCGTCGTCGCGCAGCGGGCGGTCGACGAACTCCACGGTGCGCGGCACCTTATGCGGTTCGAGCCGGTCGCGCAGGTAGTCCCGGACCCCGTCGGCGTCCAGCGCGTCGGGGGTGGCGAGTTGCACCAGCGCGTGTGGCACCTGCGCGTGTGGCACCTGCCCGAGGTCCTCGTGCGGGAGGCCGACGACCAGGCAACTCGACACCTGAGGGTGGGCGTTGAGCGCGTTCTCGATCTCGGCGGGGTAGGTGTTCTTGCCGCCGACGGTGAACATGTCCACGCGCCGGTCCGACAGGTACAGGTAGCCCTCGTCGTCGAAGTAGCCGAGGTCGCCCAGCGAGTCCCAGCCGTCGCGGCTCTTGGCCGTCGCGCCGATGTAGCGGTAGGTGGGCGCGCTGCCCGGGTTCGGGCGCATGTAGATCTCGCCCTCCTGCCCGGGCGGGCATTCGTTGCCGTCGTCGTCGAGCACCTTCATCTCGCCGGCCACCACCCGGCCCACCGAGCCGCGGTGGGTCAGCCATTCGGCACCGGAGATGAACGTCAGCGCCTGTAATTCGGTGCCGCCGTAGAGTTCCCACACCGCATCGGCGCCGACGAGTTCGATCCAGGCGGCCTTGATCTCCGGCGGGCACGGCGCGGCCAGGTGCCAGAGCCGGCGGATCGAGGACAGGTCGTAGGCGTCCGGGTCGGCGCGGTAGGCCGCCAGCGCGCGCTGCAGGATGGTGGGCACCGTGGCCAGGAAGCTGACCCGGTGCTCGGTGATCAGCCGCAGGAAGTCGTGCGGATCGAAGCGCGGCATCAGGATCAGGTGCTGGCCCAGCAGCAGGCCCGCCACCGCGACGGAGAACCCGGTGTTGTGGCTCATCGGTACGTTGATCAGCTGCACGTCGTCGGCGGCCGCACCGAGCGGATAGCCGATGGCCGCGGGCACGCGGCTGTCGCCGCCGGTCTCGATCAGCTTGGGGCGGCCGGTGCTGCCGCCGGAGTCCATCGCCTTCCACACCGGCGACACCGCCTCGGGCAGCTCCGCGGCCGAGACGTCCGGATCGGGGGTGAAATCGGCTGGGACGCTGTCTACTTGGCCGCGCGGGTCGGCGCGCCCGACCAGCAGCGCGCGCTCGCGCAGGTCCAGGATCTCGGCCAGCTCCGCATCCGGCAGCGTCGGAGTCAGCGGCTGCGGCACCGCGCCGAGTTTCCAGCACGCGATGACGGCCTGGATCCATTCGATCGAGTTCGGCATCAGGATTGTCACGTAATCGCCGGTGGCGACGCCCTTTTCGGCGTAGACGCGGGCCAGCCGGTTGGTGGAGGCGTCCAGTTCCGCGCGCGTGACGGTGCGGCCCTGGCAGGTCAGGGCGGGGGCGTCCGGGTCGGCACGGGCGAGTGCGGCGAGTTGGGTGGGAATCGGCGGTGTGCTCGGGTCGGTCATCAGTAGCCGCCCCTGGTGGCGAAGATCTTGCGGGGGTTGTCCACCAGCATGGCGCGGATCTGCTCCTCGGTGACCCCGCGCTCGCGCAGCGCCGGCAGCACGTCGTTGTGGATGTGCAGGTAGTGCCAGTTGGGCAGCACCACCGGGACCATCTCCTCGGGCAGCCAGTCGATGAAGCACGACGCGTCGTGGGACAGCACCATCTTGTCGGCGTGGCCGCGTTCGCACAGCCGCGCCACGGTGTCGACGCGTTCCGGGGTGGGCAGGTACACGTCGGCGCCGAAGCGGTCCATGCCGATGTAGGAGCCGGCCGCGATCAGTTCCTCGAGGTAGTCGAGGTCGGTGGTGTCGCCGCAGTGCCCGATCACCACCCGGGTCAGGTCCACCCCCTCCTCGGCGAAGACCCGCTGCTGATCGAGGCCGCGCCGGGTCGCGGCGTGGGTGTGAGTGGAGATCGGGACGCCGGTCTGGCGGTGGGCCTGCGCCACGGCGCGCAGCACCCGTTCGACGCCCGGCGTCAGGCCCGGTTCGTCGGTCGCGCACTTGAGGATCGCGGCCTTGACTCCGGTGCCGGCGATGCCCTCGGTGATGTCGCGGACGAACAGGTCGATCATCGGGTCCGGCCCGCCGAGCGCGGTGTCGGGGCCGGTGAAGTGGAAATACATCGGGACGTCGTTGTAGGTGTAGACGCCGGTCGCGACGACGATGTTGATCTCGGTGGCCGCGGCGATCTCGGCGATTCGCGGGATGTAGCGACCCAGCCCGATCACCGTGAGGTCGACGATGGTGTCCACACCGCGGGCCTTGAGTTCGGTCAGTCGGGCGATCGCGTCGCGCTTGCGGGCCTGCTCGTCGCCCCAGACCTGCGGGTCGTTCTGCATCATCTCCGGCGACAGTACGAAGACGTGCTCATGCATCAAGGTGGCGCCGAGGGTGTCGACGTCGATGACGCCGCG
>Ga0265293_10001137_pt1 | contig 59752 bp, 59 predicted proteins | sample Munlanlewell138R_FD_192505 | JGI IMG/M metagenome (GOLD analysis project Ga0265293, IMG submission 192505) | Leachate microbial communities from a municipal landfill in Southern Ontario, Canada - Leachate well 138R | ecosystem: Engineered > Solid waste > Landfill > Unclassified | place: Canada...
TGGCGTTCACGGCGGCGGCGGGGTTCGCGGCGCTTGTCGCTGGGGCGCTGGGGAGGAAGATCGTCCCGGGGCGCGGCGGTTTCGGCCTGCTCGACGACGGCGTCGGTGGTCTGTTCCTCCACCACCTCGCGGCGGGGTGCGCGCTGGTCGCGGCGCCGGCCGCCCCGCTCGTCGCGGCGATTGTCGCGGTTGCCTTCCTCCCGGGACGGGGCGGAACGATTGCCGTCGCCGCGGTTGTCGGCGCGGGGAGCGGCGTCGCGCTCGGCCCGTTCGCCCCGGTCCTGGCGGTCACCACGCTCCTGGCGATCGCCGCGCTCCTGACGCTCGGTGCGCTCGCCCCGCTCGGGGCGTTCCTGGCGCTCGCTCCGGTCGTTGCGGTTGCGCTGGGAGCCACCGCGGCGATTGCCGCTCGATTGGTCGCGACCGCGGCGGTTGTTGCTGCGCTGGCCGTCGCGGCTGGTGCGGGTGCTGGTCTCGGGCTTGGCCTCCGGCGGGGCTTCCACCGCCTTGGCGGGGGCGGAGCCGCTCAGCCAGCCCATGACCCGCTGCAGCAGCCCGGCCTTCTTGGGGCTGACCGGCGCGAGGGCGGGCGCCGCGGCAGCGGCCGGTGCCTCCTCCACCACCGGGTGGGGCGCGCGCCCCTGGGGGGCGGGGGAGGCGGGGGGCAGGTGTTGAACGGCGGGCTGTTGCGCCGGGGGCACTACCTCCGGGGCCAGGGCCTCTATGCCCGGGTCGCTGGTGAATTCCTCGGTCAGCTTGTAGCTGGTCACGCTCACCAGTTCATCCTGCTGGCGGAAGCGCTGAACTTCGTAATGGGGGGTTTCCATATTGGGGTTGGGCAGCACCAGGACCCGCAGCTTGTTGCGGCGCTCGATGTCGGCGATTTCGGCGCGCTTTTCGTTGAGCAGGTAGGTGGCCACTTCCACCGGGGTGATGGCGCGGACTTCGGCGCTCGACTCCTTCTGGGCCTCGTCTTCCACCAGGCGCAGGATGGACAGGGCGAGGGAGCGGGTGCCGCGGATGGTGCCCTGGCCGCTGCAGCGGGGGCAGACCTTGAAGATGGTCTCCTCCAGGGAGGGGCGCAGCCGCTGGCGGGACATCTCCAGAAGGCCGAAGCGGGAGATGCGGCCCACCTGGACCCGGGCGCGGTCCAGTTCGAGGGCCTTGCGCACGCGGTTTTCCACCTCCCGCTGGTTCTTGGCGGCGGACATGTCGATGAAATCGATGACGATCAGCCCCCCCATGTCCCGCAGGCGCAGCTGGCGGGCAATCTCGTCGGCGGCTTCCAGGTTGGTCTGGGTGGCGGTCTCCTCGATGTCGCCGCCCTTGGTGGCGCGGGAGGAGTTGATGTCGATGGAGACCAGGGCCTCGGTGACGTCGATGACGATGGAGCCGCCGGAGGGGAGCTTGACCTCCCGCATGAAGGCGGTCTCGATCTGGTTCTCGATCTGGTAGCGGTTGAACAGGGGGATGCTGTCCTGGTAGAACTTGACCTTGCTGGAGAAGGACGGCATTACCTGCTGGATGAAGGCGGCGGCGAGGTTGTAGGCCTCGCGGCTGTCGACGATCACCTCGCCGATGTCGGGGCGCAGGTAGTCGCGGATGGCGCGGATGATGACGTTGCTTTCCTGGAACAGAAAGTGGGGGGCGGAGGAGGCGTCCGCCTCGGTCTTGATGGTGTTCCACAGCTGCAGCAGGTAGTCGAGGTCCCACTGGAGCTCCTCGGTGGTGCGGCCGATGCCGGCGGTGCGCACGATGGCGCCCATGCCGTCGGGGATTTCCAGCTCCCGCAGGGCCTCCCGCAGCTCGCTGCGCTCATCCCCCTCGATGCGACGGGAGATGCCGCCGGCGCGTGGATTGTTGGGCATCAGCACCAGGTAGCGGCCGGCGAGGCTGACGAAGGTGGTGAGGGCCGCGCCTTTGTTGCCGCGCTCTTCCTTGTCGACCTGGACGATGACTTCGGTGCCTTCCTTGAGCACATCCTGAATGCGCACCCGGCCCTGGTCGCCGGGGGATTTGGTGAAGTATTCGCGGGCGATTTCCTTCAAGGGGAGGAAGCCGTGGCGCTCGGCGCCGTAGTCGACGAAGGCGGCCTCGAGGCTGGGTTCGACCCGGGCGATCTTGCCCTTGTAGATGTTGGCCTTTTTCTGTTCGCGGGCGCGGTTTTCGATATCGAGGTCGTAGAGGCGCTGACCGTCGACCATGGCGACACGCAGTTCTTCGGGCTGCGTCGCATTGATTAACATTCTTTTCATCGTATGTTGTCCTGTTATTGCACGAGGACCGCACCGATGCCACAAACACTGATGTGGAGGTTCAGGGGCAGAAAAAGGGACAGGCCGGGGCGTGCGCGCCGCGCGGCTAGGGTAGCTTCCTGATATTTCTGCCTTTATTCATCGAACTATATCCAGTGGATAGATAAATTGACGACGTCATCCTGTAATGCTGATGCCGGGGCGGCCGGACGGTCCCGTGGACGGGAAACGCCGCGCTTGGCTGTGACGGCCGGGCCGGCATGCGGAATTCCTGGTAAACCTTGTTCAGTGTCTCTTGTGGCAACGCTGCGATATCGGCGAGGTTGCTGGGGAGGGCTTCGTCACGGTGACAAAGCCCGGGATAACTCATTCCTGGCAACGGAGTGTTGCCTGCCGCGCCTGCAAAATCCGGCTATCTAGGGGTCGGGGTCCGCACGGCCGCGCAAGCATAGCAAGGTTTCTCTTTTCCATCAATGACATAGAAAGTCCTTTGTGCGGTATCGATAAAATGCGCGCGGCTGGTAGAATCGCCGCCTCTTGGCAGGGGGTTGGGTCAATGGTTGAAGTCACCGGCACGTCGCCCGGCGTGCGGTTTTTCGATGTGGGCAGTGACGAGGCCGGGCAGCGCATCGACAACTTCCTCGTGGCGCGCCTGAAGGGGGTGCCCAAGTCCCGTATCTACCGCCTGTTGCGCAAGGGCGAGGTGCGGGTCAACAAGGGGCGGATCAAGCCGGAATACCGTTTGAACCCGGGGGATCGGGTGCGGGTGCCGCCCATTCGCCAGGCCGATGCGCCGCCCCCGCCGGTACCGGGCGCAGGGCTGCGCACCTTGCTGGAGGGCAGCATTCTGCTCGAAACCGATGCCCTGCTGGTGGTGGACAAGCCGGCGGGGCTTGCGGTCCATGGCGGCAGCGGGGTGTCCCTGGGGTTGATCGAGGCCCTGCGGGCATCCCGCCCCGACCCCTTCCTGGAGCTGGTGCATCGCCTCGACCGGGGCACCTCCGGATGCCTGCTGGTGGCCCGCAAGCGCTCGATGCTCCGGCATCTGCAACAGGCCCTCCGGGAGGGTCAGGTGACCAAGACCTACCTCTGCCTGGTGGTGGGCAGCTGGCCCAAGGGCCTCGATCGCATCGACGCCCCCCTGTTGAAGACCACCGTGGGTGACGGCGAGCGTATCGTCCGCGCCGATGTGGCGGGCAAGCAGGCGGTGACCCACTTCCGCGTGGTGAAGCGCTTTGCCGCCGCCACCCTGTTGGAGGTGGGGCTCGAAACCGGCCGTACCCACCAGATCCGGGTGCACTGCCAGTTGGCGGGCCATCCGTTGCTCGGGGACGACAAGTACGGTCGCGACGACGATAACGACCGGGCCCGGGCGGCGGGGCTCAAGCGCATGTTTCTCCACGCCCACCGGCTGCGCTTTGTCGATCCCTCGGGGGAGGCGATCACCGTGGAATCGCCCCTGCCGGATGACCTCGCCCACTTCCTGGAGCGCCTGCCGTGAGCGTCCGCCCCGCGCTGTTGATCTTCGACTGGGATGGCACCCTGTCCGATTCCCTGGCCCGTATCGTTGAGTGCCTGCAGTTGTCCGCGAGGGACAGGGGGCTGCCTCCCCCGACGCCGGAGGCGGGGCGGGAAGTGATCGGGCTCGGTCTCGGGGAGGCCCTTGCGGCGCTGTTTCCCGCCCTCGATGGTGGTGAGCTCGCGGCGCTTCGGGAGAGCTACTCCCGCCACTATGCCGCCCTCGACCGGGAGCCCGCGCCCTTCTACCCGGGGGTGATGGACAGTCTCGTCCAGTTGCGGGAGGCGGGTTATCTGCTCGCCGTCGCCACCGGCAAGAGCCGCCGCGGCTACGACCGGGTGGTCGTGGGCCATGGGCTTGCGGATTTTTTCCACGCCAGCCGTTGCGCCGACGAGACCGCCTCGAAGCCCGACCCGCTGATGCTCAGGGAGCTGCTCGCCGAGTTCGGGCGGGCGCCGACGGAGGCGCTGATGGTGGGGGACACGGAATTCGACATGGCCATGGCCAGGCGGGCCGGGGTGCCGCGCATCGCGGTGAGCTACGGCGCCCACTCGGTGTCGCGGCTGCACCCCTACGGGCTGGTGGCGGCGGTGGACCGCTTCCCCGACATTCTTTCCAGTCTTTTATAGCTCCTGCCTTTTATAGGGGCTCAGATCGCCGATACCCCGAACTCCCGCAGCAAGCGGGCCAGGGCGATCAGTGGCAGCCCCATCAGTGCGGTGGGATCGAGGCTTTCAATCTGGCGAAAGAGGGCGATGCCGAGGCCCTCCATCTTGAAGCTGCCGGCACAGTCGTAGGGCGCTTCCCGAGCCAGATAGCGGCGGATTTCATCGTCCGAGAGGGTGCGAAAGGTGACCAGGGTTTTGTCTGTGGCGAGCTGGTAGCGACCGTTGGCGCTGTCGAGCACCGCCACGCTGGTGTAGAACCTGACCGTCTGGCCCGACTGGCGGCGCAATTGCTCGAGGGCGGTGTCGGGATCGCCGGGCTTGCCGATAATCCCCTTGTCGAGCACTGCCACCTGGTCGGAGCCGATGATCAGCTGCTCGGGATAATCCTCCGACAGGGCCCCCGCCTTGCACACCGCGAGGCGCTCGGCGAGGGATTGCCCCGGCTCGCCGGGGAGGGGTGTTTCGTCGGTGTCCGGGCTCACCGCGACAAAGGGCAGGCCGAGCCGCGCCAGCAGGGCCTTGCGGTAGGGGGAGGAGGAGGCGAGGACGAGGGTGGCAGCCATGGGAGCGTCTCGGGTGGGTTTGCGGCGGGCGATTATCCGCCGAATCTCGGGCAGTTCGCCAGTCGGGGGTGGGAATGCCCCCTTCCATGGCGCAAAGTTGGCGAAAATGCCTGTTAACGCTCAATATTTTTTGACAGGGCCATGGCATGTCCCTAGAATTGCGCGCCTATGTCGACCCCCCCCGAGCGGAAGCTGCTGCCCCGCCAGGTGGACCCCCGCAAGCTGGTAGCCCAGGGGACCATCCTGAGCGGCGACGTTCCCACTGCGCAGATGTCGCGGTTGGCGGGCGCCGTGGTGGCGATGGAGGAGGTCGGGCATGCCGAGTTGCGGTTCGAGCGCGATGAGGATGGCCATCCCGCGGTGGCGGGCAAGGTGGCGCTTGGGGTTTCCCTGGAGTGCCAGCGCTGCCTGAACCCGGTGGATATCCGCCTCGCTGGCGAGTCGCACCTTGGCATCGTGTGGGATGAAGAGCAGGCCGGGAAGCTGCCCAAGCGGCTGGACCCCTGGATTGTCGACTCCGACGCCGCCGACCTGTACGACATGGTGGAGGATGAGCTCCTCCTGGCATTGCCCCTCGTGGCCTACCACGATACGGATGAGTGCCGGGCCAAGGGCTCCTATTCCACCGGAGATGTTTCGGACTCTGCGGAGAATCCTTTCGGAATTTTGGCGCAGTTGAAAACCAGGCAATAACTGCCAGTGACAAGTGCGAAAGCACAGGAGTGAAAAATGGCTGTTCAACAAGATCGTACCACCCGTTCCAAGCGCGGCATGCGCCGTTCCCACGACGCCCTGACCGGCCCCACCCTGTCGGTGGATCAGGTCAGCGGCGAGAAGCACCGCCGTCACCACATGAGCGCCGACGGGTTCTACCGCGGCCGTAAGGTTGTCGAGTCCAACGACGACTGATCCGCTTGCTGACAGACAGTTGCTGTCTGGCGGTTGATGCCATGGGCGGGGACTTAGGTCCCCGTCTCACGGTGCCCTCCGCGATCGATGTCCTGAAACGCCATTCCGACCTTCGCCTTCGGCTCTTTGGCGACGCATCCGTTGTCGAGCCCCTTCTCCAATCCCTCCTTGTCCATTCCCCGGCGCCGCTGCGCGACCGCGTCGAGCTGGTGCACTGTCCCGATGCCGTCGCCATGGACGAGAAACCCGCCCAGGCGTTGCGCCGCAAGCGGGATTCCTCCCTGTGGCACGCCCTGAAAGCGGTGGCCGATGGCGCCGCGGATGCCTGCGTCAGTGCCGGCAACACCGGCGCGCTGATGGCCATGGGCATGGTTCTGGTGGGTCGCCTGCCCGGTATCGAACGGCCCGCCATCTGTACCGCCGTGCCCACCCTGGGGGGGCGCGCCTACCTGCTGGACATGGGTGCCAATATCGACTGCGATGCCGACCAGCTGGTGCAGTTCGCCCGGATGGCGAGCGCCATGGCCCAGGTGGTGGACGGCCTTGCCAGTCCCCGGGTGGGGCTTCTCAATGTCGGGCAGGAGGAAAGCAAGGGCGGCGAGGTGGTGCGGGAGGCGGCCCTGCGGCTGGCGGCGGACGGGGGGCTCAACTACCGCGGCTTTGTCGAGGGGGACGGCATCTATTCCGGCGACTTCGACATCATCGTCTGCGATGGTTTTGTCGGCAATGTCGCCCTCAAATCCAGCGAGGGGGTTGCCCGCATGATCGCCACCCTGCTGCGGGACAGCCTGTCCGCCTCCCTGGCCGGTCGCCTCGGGGCGCTGCTGGCGCGGCGGGCCCTTGCCCGTTTCGCCGCCGGGATCGATCCTTCCCGCTACAATGGCGCGAGCCTCCTGGGGCTTGACGGCGTGGTGGTGAAGAGCCATGGCGGTGCCAGCGAGGCGGGCTTTGGCCACGCCCTGGAGGTGGCCATCACCGCCGCCCGCCAGCAACTCCCGAGTCGAATCGCCCGCCATCTCCCGCCGGCGGCCCAGTGACGGCGGCCAGTCCCGCCAGGTTTGAATTCCTACTGACAGGTGAACCATGAAAAAAACCGATCTTGCCTTTATCTTCCCCGGTCAGGGCTCCCAGAAAATCGGCATGCTGGCCGAACTCGCCGGGCAGCATCCGCTGATCGGCGCCACCTTCGAAGAAGCGTCGGCGGTGCTTGGCTACGATCTTTGGGATCTGTCCCAGAACGGCCAGCAGGAGGACATCAACCTCACCGAGCGCACCCAGCCCCTGTTGCTCACCGCCAGCGTGGCCCTGTGGCGGGTTTGGGAGGCGCGGGGCGGCGCCGTCCCGACGCTGATGGCGGGCCACAGCCTCGGTGAGTGGTCGGCCCTGGTGTGCAATGGCACCGTGGCATTCGCCGATGCGGTGAAGCTGGTGCGGATGCGCGGTGCCTTCATGCAGGAAGCGGTACCGGCGGGGGAGGGGGCCATGGCCGCCGTCATGGGGCTCGACGATCAGGTGATTCGCGACATTTGTGCCGAGTCCGCCCAGGGCGGTGTGGTGTCGGCGGTGAACTACAATTCACCCGGCCAGGTGGTGATTGCAGGCGATGCCGCCGCCGTCGGTCGCGCGGTGGAAGCCCTGAAGGCCGCCGGTGCCAAGCGCGCCCTGCCGCTGCCGGTGAGCGCGCCGTTTCACACCTCACTGATGAAGCCCGCCGGCGATCGTCTCGCGGCCCATATCCGCGCCACCCCGTTCAATGCCCCGGCAATCCCCGTGGTCCACAACGTCCATGCCCGGGTGGAGCACGATCCGGAGGTCATCAAGGAGCGGATGATCGAGCAGATCCACAACCCGGTATTGTGGGTGGACTGCATCAAGGCCATGGTGGACATGGGCATCACCACCCTGGTGGAGTGCGGTGCCGGCAAGGTGGTGAGCGGCCTCGCCAAGCGCATCGACAAGAACCTCGCCGTGTACGCCACGGAGGACAGTGCAAGCCTTGAAGAAGCGCTGTCGTCCACAAAATAAACAAGGAGTTAGCAATGAGTCTTAATGAAAAAATTGCATTGGTGACCGGCGCCAGCCGGGGTATTGGCGCGGCCATTGCCGATCTTCTCGGCGAGCAGGGCGCCACCGTGGTGGGCACCGCCACCAGCGAGGCCGGGGCGGCGAAAATCACCGAGCGCCTGGCCGCCAAGGGTATCAAGGGGCGGGGCATGGTGCTCGATGTCACCAGCAACGACTCCGTCGCCGGCGTGCTCAAGGCCATCGAGGACGAGTTCGGCCCGCCGCTGATCCTGGTGAACAACGCCGGCATCACCAAGGACAACATCCTCATGCGCATGAAGGACGAGGAGTGGTTCGATGTGATCGACACCAACCTCAATGCCATCTACCGGCTGTGCCGCCAGGCGGTGCGGGCCATGACCAAGGCGCGCTGGGGGCGGATCATCAATATCAGCTCGGTGGTGGGTGCCATGGGCAATGCCGGCCAGTCCAACTACGCCGCCACCAAGGCGGGGGTTGGCGGCTTTTCCCGGGCCCTGGCCCGGGAGCTCGGATCCCGCAACATCACCGTCAATACGGTGGCGCCGGGCTTCATCGACACCGACATGACCCGCGACCTGCCGGAGGCCCACAAGGAGACCCTGCTGACCCAGATTCCCCTCGCGCGGCTCGGCAAACCGGAGGAAATCGCGGCCATCGTCGCCTTCCTGGCGGGGGATAACGGCGGCTATATCACCGGCGAGACCATCCACGTCAACGGCGGCATGTACATGGCTTAAGCCACTGATCCACAACGAGAATCGTAGAGTTGGACAAAACCGGTTACGAATCCGGCTTTTTACGATAGAATGCGCGGCGTAATTACCGCCTGGCACAGGCCCTATGTCCAGCCGCTGGCTTGAGGCCGCGGCCACATAAAAGAAAATCTCTAGAAACAGGAGCACTGAACATCATGAGCAGCATTGAAGAACGCGTTGTTAAAATGGTCGCCGAGCAACTGGGCGTAAAAGAAGAAGACGTGAAGCCCGATTCTTCCTTTGTCGACGATCTGGGCGCGGACTCTCTGGACACCGTCGAGCTGATCATGGCTCTTGAAGAAGAATTCGATACCGAAATCCCGGACGAGGACGCCGAGAAAATCACCACCGTTCAGCAGGCGATCGATTACATCAACAACAATCTGAAGTAATCGCCGCCGGCGTCAGCGGCGTATTTCCCCAGGGGGTGCGCCGCGAGCTAACGCAAGGGCCGTGCTGTCATCAGCACGGCCTTTCTTTTATCATCGTCCCCCCAATAAATGACGAAACCGGTTGTGATGGCGACTCCCCTCACCTTTATCAACGGCGCCGCCGGGGACAGCCTGTCGAGCCATGATCGGGGCCTCGCCTATGGCCACGGGGTGTTCGAGACCATGCGCCTTGGCAGCGGCGATATTCCCCTCCGCGCCCATCACTTGGCGCGCCTGGCCGAGGGGCTTCGACAGCTCGCCATCCCCTGCGACCCCGGAGCCATCGAGGCCCAGTTGCTGGCCCTGTTGCCCGCCATGCCGGCGGATGGCACGGTCAAGCTGGTGGTGACCGCGGGCATCGGCCCCCGGGGTTACCGACCCGCGGCCAGGGGCCATCCCTCCGTCATCGTCCACTGGTATCCACCCGCCGCGCCGGTGGCGTCCGCGCGGCTGCGCCCCTGTGAATACCGCCTGCCCGTCAACCCCCGGCTGGCGGGCATCAAGCATCTCAACCGCCTCGACCAGGTGCTGGCCGCCACGGAGCTGGCGGAGGGGGAGCAGGGCCTTTTGATGGATGTCGACGACCGGGTGATCGAAGCCCTGAGTCACAACCTGTTCGCCCTGATCGACGGCCAGTGGCGGACACCGCGCCTCGATCGCTGCGGTGTCGCCGGGGTGATGCGTCGCTATCTGCTCGATACCCTGCTGGGGGAGGAAAGGGCGGTGGAGTCCACCCTTACCCTGGCGCAATTGGCGGACGCCGACGAGATGTTCATCTGCAATGCCGTTGCCGGCATCGTGCCCGTGGCCGCCATCGTGGGGGTGGCGAATTGGCGCTCCCACCCACGCAGCGACGGGTTGCGCCGTCGCCTGGCCGAGAGGTTGCCGTGTTTCGCCCAGTAGCGGTGGGGGCCCTGCTTGCGGCTATCCTGGTGGCGGCGACATTTGCCGGCTTTCGCTGGTGGATGGATGCCAGCCTCCATCGCCCCCTGGCATTTCCGGGTGAAACCTACACCCTGATGGTGGAGCGGGGCAGTTCCCTGTCGGCCCTGGCCCGGCGCCTCGCGGGGGAGGGCCTGACCCCGGGCCCCCTGCCGCTCCAGATCCACGCCCGCCTGGCGGTCGACGGCACCATCCACGCCGGCGAATACCGCATCGAGCGCGGTGAAACCCTGCTGGATCTGGTGGACAAGCTGCTGCGGGGGGACGTCATCCTCCACCGCGTCACCTTTCCAGAGGGCCGCACCCTCGACCAGTGGCTCGCCATCCTGGCCGCCCATCCCATTCTCGGCGCCCAGCCCCCCCCGAGCAGCGAGGCCGTCGCCGCCATCTTCGGCGATGGCGATATCCTGGCGCCGCCGCCCGGGGACGACCTGGTCCTCGGCAGGGCGAGCGGGGAAGCGCCGGAGGGCTGGTTTTTCCCCGACACCTACAGCTTTCCCCGGGACCGCCCGGCCATCGAAATCCTTCGCGAGGCCCACGTGCGGATGAAGCGCATCCTCGCCGAGGAGTGGCGGGCGAGGGCGCCGGACCTGCCCATCGATACCCCCTACGAGGCACTGATCCTGGCATCCATTGTCGAGAAGGAAACCGGCATCGCCGCCGAGCGGGGCCAGATTGCCGGGGTGTTCACCCGCCGCCTCGACCTGGGCATGCGCCTGCAGACCGATCCCACGGTGATCTACGGCCTTGGCGAGCGCTTCCAGGGCAATCTGACCCGCGAGCACCTCGGCGAGGATACCGCCTACAATACCTACCGCATCGATGGCCTGCCCCCCACGCCCATAGCCAATCCCGGCCGCGAAGCCATCCGCGCGGCCCTCAATCCGGAGCCCGGCTCGGCGCTGTACTTCGTCGCCCGGGGGGATGGCAGCCACCAGTTTTCCGATACCCTGGCCGATCACCAGAAGGCTGTCAGGGAATATCAGCTCAAGCGGCGTCAGGATTACCGATCCTCTCCCGCACCCGCCACCAAGGAGCCATGATGTCCGGACGATTCATCACCCTGGAAGGGGGGGAAGGCGTCGGCAAGACCACCAACCGGCAATTCATCGAGGCCTGGCTGGGGGCCCGGGGCATTCCCGTGGTCGCTACCCGGGAGCCCGGGGGCACACCCTACGCGGAGAAGATTCGCGGCCTGTTGCTCGATCACCAGGCGGAGGCCGTCGACCCCATGGCGGAACTGTTGCTGATTTTTGCCGCCCGCGCCCAGCACCTGGCGGGGGTGATCCGCCCGGCCCTGGCCCGGGGCGCCTGGGTGCTGTGCGACCGCTTCACCGACGCCACCTACGCCTACCAGGGGGGTGGCCGTCAGCTCGGCATGGCGCCCATCGCCGCGCTGGAGACCCTGGTGCAGGGCAGCCTGCGCCCGGACCTCACCCTGGTGCTGGATATCGACCCCGCCGTCGGCATGTCCCGCGCCGGAGAGCGCGGCGAACTCGACCGCTTCGAGGTGGAGAAACTGGCGTTCTTCGACCGGGTTCGCGACACCTACCTGGCGCTGGCGGCGGCCAATCCCGGGCGCTACCGGGTGGTCGATGCGGCCTTGCCCCTGCCGGAGGTGCAGCGTCACATCGCCGCTGCCCTGGAGACGCTGCTGTGACCCCCGGGCAGCCACTGCCCTGGCAGCAGGGGGTGTGGGCGAGCCTCACCAGCCAGATCGACCTCGACCGTCTTCCCCACGCCCTGCTGCTGAGCGGGCCCGCCGGCATCGGCAAGAAACACCTGGCCCTGAGCCTCGCCCAGCGGCTGCTGTGCGCCACGCCTCTGGCGGGCAAGGCCTGCGGTCAGTGTCGGCAATGTCTGCTGATGGCCGCGGGCAGTCACCCGGACTTTCTCCTGGTGGAACCCGAGGAGGCGGGCAAGGTGATCAAGATCGACGAGATTCGGGCGTTGGCGGATTTCGCGGTGAAAACCGCCTCCCAGGGCGGCTGGCGGGTGATGGTGATCTGCCCCGCCGAGGCGATGAACATCAACGCCGCCAATGCCTTCCTGAAAACCCTGGAGGAGCCGGGTCGCCAGGTGTCGATCCTGCTGGTCAGTCACCAGGCGAGCGCGGTACTGCCCACCCTCCGCAGCCGCTGCCGCATCGTCCCCCTGGCGGAGCCGCCCCGGGCCAGCGCCCGCGACTGGTTGCGGGGTCAGGCCCCCCCCGATGGGGAGGTGGAGGCTGCCCTCGATCAGGCCGGGGGGCGGCCCCTTCTGGCACTGCGCTTTCTCGACCCGGAGGTGCGGAAGCAGTTGCGCCGCTTCGAGGGTGTGCTCGGCGCCCTGGAGGACGGTACCCTGTCGGCCCTCGATGCCGCCCGTGAACTCCAGGATCTGCCGGGCCGCGACCTGGTGGGCTGGTTGCAGCACCGGGTCTACCGGCGCCTGCGGGACGCCGAACTGGTGGCCAGCCCGCGCGCGTGGCGGTTTTTCCGCTTCCTCGATCGCCTCACCCTGGTCCGGCAGCGCCTGTTCGGCACCGCCAATCCCAACCCCCAGCTGCTGTGGGAGGAGGTTTTAATGGATTGGAGGTCGGTGTTAGACTTCGATCGGCGACACTCAACGCAGATCGACGGGAGACAGTAGGGCATGGATATTTCAGGTGGTGGGCTGCGCCACGGCATTCTCACGTTGAGCATCCCCGACGTCGACGAGCTCTATGCCTGCTACATGCCGTTCATTCAGGGTGGCGGTATTTTCATCCCCACCAGCAAGCCCTTCGTGCTGGGTGATGAGGTGTTCGTGCTGCTCGACCTTTACTCCGAGGCGGACAAGATCCCCCTCGCCGGCAAGGTGGTGTGGATCACCCCCGCCGGCGTGGTCACCAGCCGCAAGCAGGGCATCGGCATCCAGCTCAACAGCGATGCGGCCCCTGTGGTCCACAAGATCGAAAACCAGCTCGCGGGCCTGCTCACCACCGACCGCCTCACCCATAGCCTCTGATAGCTTCCGTGCTGATCGACTCCCACTGCCACCTCGACCGGATAGACCTTGCCCGTGCCGGCCGTGATCTCGATGGTCTGCTCGACGCCGCCAGGGCGCGGGGCGTCGGCGCCTTTCTCACCGTGGGGGTTGATCTCGAATCGTCCCGGGGGCTCGTGGAGCTCGCCGGGCGATACCGGGATGTCTTTGTCTCGGTGGGTGCCCACCCGCTTCAGGAGGGGGAACTGCCGGTGCCGGCGGTGGAGCAACTGGTGGATCTCGGCCGCCACGCTCGGGTGGTGGCCATCGGCGAGACCGGCCTCGACAATCATTACTCCGCGGATACTGCCGGCTGGCAGAGGGAGAGTTTCATCAATCACCTGGAAGCGGCCCGGGTGCTGGCCAAGCCGGTCATCGTCCACACCCGGGAAGCCCGCGACGAGACCCTCGATCTGCTCAAGCACCACGCCTGCCGGGACAGTGGCGGGGTGCTGCACTGCTTCACCGAATCCTGGGAGATGGCCAGGGCGGCCATCGACATGAATTTTCACATTTCCTTTTCCGGCATCATCACCTTTCGCAACGCCGAGGCATTGCGGGAGGTGGTCAAAAAGGTACCCCTCGATCGCCTGCTGGTGGAGACCGATGCCCCCTGGCTCGCCCCGGTGCCCCACCGCGGGCGCCAGAACGAGCCCGCCTTCGTGGTGGAGGTGGCCGCCGAGGTGGCGAAGCTCAAGGGCCTGCCCCTGGAAGAACTGTCCGCCATCACCACCGCCAACTGCCGCCGCCTGTTTCGCCTGCCGGGTTGAGGGGGTAGAATCCCGGCTCCTTTCACCATCCGGGGGATCCATGGATAAGCCCGCCGCAGAGCGTATCGTCGTCCGCACCTTTCCGGTCGGCCCCCTGCAGTGCAACTGCTCGATCATCGGTGACACCCTCACCGGCCAGGCGCTGCTGGTGGATCCGGGCGGCGATGCCGACCTTATCCTCAATGAACTCGACGCCCTGGGTCTTCGGGTGGTCGCCATCATCCACACCCACGCCCACCTCGACCACATCCTTGCCGCCGGGGAGATCAAGAGAGCCACCGGCGCGCCGATCCATCTCCACGAGGGGGATCTGTTCCTGTGGGAGGGCGTCGAGGAGCAGTGCCGGCGTTTTGGCCTGCCGTCCGTCAGGCTGCCCCGGCCCGACCATTTCCTTCAGGACGACCAGGATCTCGGCTGCTGCGGTGGCGTCGCCCTGCACACCCCGGGGCATACCCCCGGGTCCATCAGTTTCTGGTTCGACGACTGCAAGACCCTGGTGGCGGGGGACACCCTGTTTCGTGGCAGCATTGGCCGCACCGACCTGTGGGGCGGCAACTTCGAGCAGATCGTCAGCTCCATCCGCGATCGCCTCTACACCCTGGACGACGACGCCCTGGTGATCACCGGGCACGGGCCCAGCACCCGTATCGGCGCCGAAAAGGAAACCAACATGTTCGTTCGCGCCTGAGGGCTGGATCATGGAGCAACAGATCATCGCCATGCTGGAACTGCAGGACGGCATGAACACCAAGGTACACCCCGACTGGCGCAACCAGGGTTATGCCTGGCACCGGGCCATCTGGGTGGAGTGCGCGGAGCTCATGGAGCACCACGGCTGGAAGTGGTGGAAGAAGCAGTCCCCCGACCGGGACCAGGTGATCCTGGAGCTGGTCGATATCTGGCACTTTGGTCTCAGCATCCTGCTGCTCGAAGGCCGCTCCAGGGCGGACATCGCCGCCACCGTGGCCGCCGCCATCGACGCCGCCCCCGAGGCCGGGGACTTCCTGGCGGATGTGGAGCGCTTTACCCTCGCCACCCTGGCCAACCGGCGCTTCGAGGTGTCGCTGTTCGCCACCCTGATGAAGGGCGTGGGGCTCGACTTCGATGACCTCTACGCCCGCTACGTGGGCAAGAACGTCCTCAACCTGTTCCGCCAGGACCAGGGCTACCAGAGCGGCGGTTATCGCAAGACCTGGCAGGGCAGGGAGGACAATGAGCACCTGATGGAGATCCTCAACGAGCTCGACCGCGCCAGCCACAGCTTCCGGGACGATCTCTACCGCTCACTGGAGCTGCGCTACCGGATTTCGGACGACACCTGACCTCGAGCCCCGGGCGAACGGCGGATTCCCACCCCCGCGCCGCCGGGGGTGAAAAACCCCCTCGTTTCCGTATAATGCGGGGCCCTAACCCATCAACCTCCCTACAACGACGCGGAGAGAGCCTGTGAAAGCACCTGTACGTGTTGCCGTGACTGGCGCGGCCGGACAAATCAGTTATTCCCTTCTGTTCAGAATCGCGGCTGGCGAAATGCTCGGCCCCGACCAGCCGGTCATCCTGCAAATGCTCGAAATCACCCCCGCGCTCGAGGCTCTCAACGGTGTCGCGATGGAGCTCGACGACTGCGCCTTCCCGCTGCTGGCGGGCATGGTGCAAACCGACGACGCCAATGTCGCCTTCAAGGACGCCGACTACGCCCTGCTGGTGGGCGCCCGTCCCCGGGGCCCCGGCATGGAGCGCAAGGACCTGCTGGAAGCCAACGCCGCCATCTTCTCTGTGCAAGGCAAGGCCATCAACGACAATGCCAGCCGCAACATCAAGGTACTGGTGGTGGGCAACCCGGCCAACACCAACGCCCTGATCGCCCAGCGCAACGCGCCGGACCTCGATCCCCGCCAGTTCACCGCCATGACCCGTCTGGACCACAACCGCGCCCTGACCCAGCTGGCCCAGAAAACCGGCACCAGCATCAACGACGTCACCAACATGACCATCTGGGGCAACCACTCCTCCACCCAGTACCCCGACATTCACCACGCCAAGGTGAAGGGCCAGGCCGCCATCGGCATGGTGGAGCAGGACTGGTACGAAGGCACCTTCATCCCCGATGTCCAGCAGCGCGGCGCCGCCATCATCAAGGCCCGCGGTGCCTCTTCCGCCGCCTCCGCCGCCAACGCCGCCATCGGCCACATGCGCACCTGGGCCCTCGGTTCCCCCGACGGTGACTGGGTCAGCATGGGGGTCTACTCCGACGGCAGCTACGGTATCCAGCAGGGCCTGATCTACTCCTTCCCCTGCGTGTGCAAGGGCGGCGACTGGCAGATCGTCCAGGGCCTCGAGATCAACGACTTCTCCCGGGCGCGGATGACCGCCACCGAGACCGAGCTGGCCGAGGAGCGGGACGCCGTGAGCCACCTGCTGCCCTGACAGCCAGGTTGCGACAAAAAAAGCCCCCGCGACCCGGGGGCTTTTTTGTGGGCGCCATCAGCTGAACAGGCGCCCAATCAGCACCGGTATGGCGGTTTCGACACGGAGGATACGGGGGCCGAGGGTGACCGCCTCGAACCCGCACTGGACCAGCTTGTCCACCTCGTAGGGGATGAAGCCCCCCTCCGGCCCGATGGCCAGGGTGAGGGGCGCGTCCCAGGCGATGGGGCAGGGCGCGTCGCCGTAGGGGTGGGCCACCAGGGCCCGGGTGCCCGCCACGATGGCGGGCAGTTCATCCTCCACGAAGGGTTTGAAACGCTTGTGCAGGTACACCCTTGGCGGGCGGGTATCGCCGCCCTGTTCGAGACCCAGGCGCAGTTGCTCGCCGACGGCGGTGTCCTCCAGCCAGGGGGTCTGCCAGTAGCTCTTTTCCACCCGGAAGCTGTTGACCAGGTGCAACTGGTCGACGCCGAGGGTGGCGACGGTCTGCAGGATACGGCGCAGCATCTTGGGGCGGGGCAGGGCCAGGATCAGGGTCAGGGGCCTTGGGGGTGGCGGGGCGCGGTCGAGTTGAACCTCGATCTCGATGCCCGCCGGGCCGTCACCGATAACCCGCCCGGTGCCGAGCAACCCCCCGATTTCACCGACCTTGAGGCTGTCCCCGGGCTTGACGGCGAGGTACTGGCGGAGGTGATCCCGCCTCGCGCCCCGCACCCGCACCCGGCCGTTGGTGTCCCGCTCGCTGGGGTCGAATAAGAGAAAATTCACGGTGTGTCCGGCGGCCTTGAGGCTGGCAAATCTAGCACAGTTCGGCCGTACCGACGGTGTCGGCCAGGGTGGGTTTCAGTGCTCCCCGTCGAGCAAGCCGGCCAGCACCCGCAGGGCGTCGATCTCGGTGAAGATGCCGGCGAGCTCCCCCTGATTGAGGACGATCACTGTCCCCACGTGGCGCTCGGCCATCAATGCCACCACCCGGTGGAGGGGGTCGGCGATGTCCGCCGCAAAGGTGCGGGCAGGGGCGATGTCGCTCACCAGCATCTCCTCCTCCTCGCTGATGGGGTGGGCGGGAAGGGTAAAGCGCTCGATATCCCGGGCTGAAATCACCGATTCCACCAGGGTGCCGGCCATCACCGGCAGATGGTTCACCCCGAGACGGTGCATCAGCGACTGCGCCTGGGTCAGGGTGGCATCGATGGCAATGGTGGTGGGGGAGGGGGTCATCACGTCCCCCAGGGTCAGCGTCGGGATTGGTTTCATGGCGATCCTGGGTCCTGTCATCACGAATCGAACGGGACAATTCTGGTGTACCAGGCCTGTCCCCGCAAGGCGGCTCCCCGTCGATGGCGACGTGCCTTGCCGGGGGGCCTGACGCCTGACGCAAAAGGCAGGCGCCAGGCCTGCCTTTTGCGTGACGATGTACCCCGGTGGCGCTAGTCCGCCTTCTTCAAGGAGGCCTTGAAGGCCTTGGCTTCCTCGTCCGTCATCGGGGCGAAGGTGCCGAGGCCGCAGCTGCCGCCGGGATAGTAGCCGCCGCCGTAGGTCTCCAGCACGGTGACGACATCCAGGCTGCACAGCTGGCTGATGGAGGTCTTGTACATGATGGGTTTGTTGCGGTTGAGGCCCGGGCAGCTGTTGGGCAAGGTGTTCAGGTAGTTTTTCTTGCCCTGCATCTTGAACAGCAGGTGCTGCTTGTCCAGCACTTCAATGCTGTCGATCCGGGTGATGGGGATGCATTTCTCGGCCTCGGCGGCGCTCTCCTCGGCCCTGGCGAAGCCGGCGGCGAGGAGCGTGCCGAGGATGGCGGTGACGGCTAATCGGTAAAAAGAACGCATGACATTCTCCTTGGCGAAGGGGTAACGGACAGGGCCCTCTCTCGGGGGCTGATTCTATGGACAACTTGGGGGGGCTTATTGCTCCACCCGGCGTGAAATTCCCTGGTGGGCACTCAGGTGGTGGATGGCACGTCATTGAAAATGGCGTCCCCGAGAGGATTTGAACCTCTGACCTGCCCCTTAGGAGGGGGCCGCGCTATCCAGCTGCGCCACGGGGACGGAATAGGGCACTCGTTTACAGGGCGGGGATTCTAGTCCCATGGACGGGCCATGTAAAACCCGTTGTCCGCTCCCCTTGGGACGCGCGGCCCCATGGGGGGGCGCCAGTGGTGGCGGCGCGCCTTTCCCGGCGTCGGTGAATTTGCTATAACCTCGCCATGCCCCAGCCGTTGCGAGATCGATAACAACCCATGGCACGCCTGATAGTCTTTGTCGCCGTTTTTCTTTTCCCCGCCCTGGCCACGAGTGCGCCCTTCCCCCGCCCGGCCGAGCTCCAGACGGAGGTGAATTTCTGGGTGCGCATCTATTCCGAGGTGGATACCAACAGCGGCCTGCTGCACGATCCCTGGAACCTCGGGGTGGTGTATGAGCGCCTGGCGCTCCCCGCCCACGCCAGCAATGCCGAGCGCCAGCGCCTGATCGATCGGGGCAAGGCCCGCTACCAGGCGGCGTTGCGCCAGCTGGCGGCGGGCAAGCGGGCGAATCTGAGCGCCGAGGAGCGCAATGCCCTGAACGCCTGGCCCAAGGGCACCTCGTCGGAGCGCTTTCGCCAGGCCGCGGGCGAGGTGCGTTTCCAGCTGGGCCAGTCGGACCGCTTCAAGGCGGGCCTGATCCGCTCCGGGCAATGGCGGGCCCATATTCGCCAGACCCTCGCGGAGTTCGGCCTGCCCGAGGAGCTCGACGTGCTGCCCCATGTGGAATCGTCGTTCAACCCTTCGGCCTATTCGAAGGTGGCGGCGGCGGGGATGTGGCAGTTCATGCCGGCCACCGCCCGCCAGTACATGACCGTCGATCACCTTATGGACGAGCGCATGGATCCCTACGTCTCGACCCGCGCCGCCGCCCAGCTGCTCAAGACCAACCTGCGCATCACCGGTACCTGGCCGTTGGCGCTCACGGCCTACAACCACGGCGCGGGGGGTATCAGCCGAGCGGCCAAGGCCATGGGGACCACCGACATTGCCACCCTGGTGCGCCACTATCGGGGGCCGGCCTTTGGTTTTGCCTCCCGCAACTTCTATGTGTCGTTTCTCGCCGCCCTGGAGGTGGACCGCAACGCCGAGAAGTACTTCGGCCCGGTGGCCATGGCCAAGCCCATCGACTACGACAGGGTCACCCTCGATCAGTACGTCCATGCCGCCACCCTGGCCCGGGCCCTCGGCACCGGTGTCGACACCCTGCGCAGCTACAATCCCGCCCTGCTGGACCCGATCTGGCAGGGTGAGAAGCGGATTCCGAAAGGCTTTCAAGTGAAGTTTCCCCGGGATCAGCTGAAAGAGCCCCTCGCCCAGGCCATCGCCGCCATCCCCGCCGACCAGCGCTTTGCCCAGCAGCAGCCCGACGTGCTGCACCGCATCGCCCGGGGGGAGACCCTGTCCCATATTGCCCGGCGCTACGGTGTCGGCGTCAAGGAGTTGATGGCCATCAACGGCCTGCGGGGCCACAACATCCGCGCGGGCCAGACTCTGCGCTTGCCGGGTCGCGCGGGTGTCGACGGGGGAGCGGCGGTGGCAGGTCGCGTCGGCGGCAGTGGTGCCCGGGACGCGGGCAGTGGCATCTACGTGATCCAGCCCGGGGATTCCCTCTGGGGTATCGCCCGGCGCTTCAACCGCACCGAGAAGGAACTGGTGGCCTGGAACGGCCTCAGCAACAAGCACCGCATCATGCCGGGGGATACCCTCAAGGTGGCGCGGAACGACCTCTAGGTTTCTCGCTCCACAAGCCGATCCCGGGCGGCATTGATCTTGGCGGCCAGGTAGTCGTTGCCGCCCCGGTCCGGGTGGAGTTTCTGAATCAACCGCTTGTGGGCGCGCAGTATCTCCTCCCGGCTGGCACCGGGCTCGAGCCCCAGGATCCGCAGGGCCTCGTCGGTTCCCATCACCTGTTCAGTGGTCCCGGTCCCTTCCCGGTTGGAGTCCCCACCCAGCCCTGAAAAGCCGCGCCGTGCCAGATAGGCGCGCAGCAACATGGCGGACTGAAAATCCTCCCTGCGGAAAAAATCCAGCTGGGCGCGCAGTTGCTGCTCGTCGAGGCTGGCGATCATGGCGCCGGCGTGGGGGCCGCTGAAGAGGACGCCATCCATCTCGCCGGTGGCGAGATTGACGGTCAGCTCCATCCCCCGGGTGCGGATGCGGGAGGGCCCGCCGGTCCTGCCCTGCCAGAGGCGGAGCAGGGGCAGGGCGCGAAGGCCGAGACTGAGCATCACCTTGATCAATGGAATGGCGGCGGCGATGGCGGCGCCCACCCAGTGCATCCGCCCCGAGGCCACCAGCACCACGGCGATGATCAGCAGCAGGGCCGACCCCCACACCCAGAGGGTGCGCTTGCGCTGCTCCGGCGAGCGGGTCTTGAGGTGCTGCCATCCGTACCAGAAGGCGAGGATGATCAGCACCAGCAACAGGATTCTCGGCATCGCGGCTGGCTCTGTGGTGGCGGAAGTCAGGAGTGTGCAAAACCCCGCCGCCCGGTGCAAGGCGCCCTGCTCCCCGCGGGCGCATCCCCCGACAGGGCGGTTGCCTCAGCCGATATGGCGCATCAGCATGGCGTACTGACTGTTTTCGCCGCCGTTCACCTGGCGGGGCAGGGGGATGCGCACCACATGGCCGGAACCGGGGGCGGCGCCCACGGCGATACCGTCGCGGTTCTCGATGGCTTCGAGGGCAAAGGTGAGGTTGCCCTCCGGGGTGATCAGCTCCAGGGTGTCGCCGGTCTCGAAGCGGTTCTTGACCTCGATGGTGGCCCAGCCCCGCTCGCCGTCGATCTCCCTGACCTCCCCGACAAACTGCTGGTTGGGATTGGTGGACACCCCGCGCTCGTAGTTCTGGTAGTGCTCCGGCACATGGCGGCGGTAGAAGCCCTCGGTGTAGCCCCGGTTGGCCAGGTGGTCGAGCTGGGCCATGAGTTCCATGTCGAAGGCGCGGCCCGCGGCGGCCTCGTCGATGGCGCGGCGGTACACCTGGGCGGTGCGCGCCACATAGTAGTGGGACTTGGTGCGGCCCTCGATCTTCAGGGAGTGGATGCCCATGGCCACCAGTTGCGGCACGTGCTGCACGGCGCGCAGGTCCTTGGAGTTCATGATGTAGGTGCCGTGCTCGTCCTCGTAGGCGGGCATCAGCTCCCCGGGGCGGTTCTGTTCCTGGAGCAGGAAGATGGGCGCCTCGTCGCCGCCCCGGTCGTCCATGTTGCCCTCGATGCGCGGGGCGCTGTCCGGGGTCCAGATCTGGGCGGCCTGGACCGCGGCACTTACCGGCACGATGTCGCCGGTCTCGGTTTCCCGGGCCTCGTGGGCATCGTACTTCCAGCGGCAGGCGTTGGTGCAGGCACCCTGGTTGGGGTCGCGGTGATTCATGTAGCCGGACAGCAGGCAGCGCCCGGAGTAGGCGATGCACAGGGCGCCGTGGACGAAGACCTCGATCTCCATGTCGGGGCACTCCTCGCGAATCTCGCCGATCTCCTCAAGGGACAGCTCCCGGGACAGGATGACCCGCTTGACCCCCTGCCTCCCCCAGAATTTCACCGTGGCGTAGTTCACCGCGTTGGCCTGCACCGACAGGTGGATCGGCATCTCCGGCCATTTCTCCCGCACCAGCATGATCAGCCCCGGGTCCGCCATGATCAGGGCGTCCGGTTGCATGGCGATCACCGCCTCCATGTCCCGCAGATAGGTTTTCACCTTGTTGTTGTGGGGGGAGATATTGCTGGCGATGTAGAACTGCTTGCCCTGGGCGTGGGCCTCGGCCACGGCGTCGGCCATGATGTCGAGGTGGTTGAACTCGTTGTTGCGCACCCTGAGGCTGTAGCGGGGCTGTCCGGCGTAGACGGCGTCGGCGCCATAGGCAAAGGCGTAGCGCATGTTCTTCGCTGTCCCGGCGGGGGACAGCAGCTCGGGTTTGAACGGCTGGGGCATGGGGTCTCCTGGCACCCGCTTGCAGGGCGGGGCTGGTGATGCGTGGGGCCGGGATTCTAGCCGGTTTGGTCAAAAGATGCACAGCGGACGTGGCATCTTCCGAGGCCCCGGCCCCGGGATGACCCTTTCAGCGGGCCGCCATCAGGGGCGGGTGCCGGCGAACAGCGGGTCGAGTTCGTCATCGCTGGCGGCGAGTACCTGTTCCAGCCAGTGGTGGTAGTGTTGCAGGCCCACCTCGTTGCGGCCAAATTGCACCCGGGGCAGCAGCCCCGACGACAACACCCGCTGTTGCTTGCGGGACATGGGCAGGTCCTCCTCCCCGACCACCCGCTGGATGAAGTCGACGAATTCCCGCACGGTGGGCTCGCTCTCGGGGCCTGGGCGCTGTTCGGTCAGAAAGGTCTGGATGGTGACTGAGCTCTCCGGGGTGTCCCCCGGGATGATCTGGGAGATCACCATCACCCGCTCGCCGGCCATGAAGCAGTTGAGGGAGACATTGGGAAAGAGGATCCACTCGCCGAACAGCAGGCTGTGCATGGGCCAGTCGGCCTCCGGCAGTTGTTTGAGGCCAAGCAGATCGTCTTGCTCCACCGTATTGGCGGACATCAACCCCAGCCGCTGGTGGGGGCCGTGGAAATAGTATTGGGCCAGGTTGCTGATGGCGGGCCCGAAGGTGTTCCGGTGCAGCACCGGCAGGTGATAGAAGTCCATGTGGGCATCGAAGGCCAGCTTCCAATTCGCGCCGGGCAGGCTGCACTGGTGGTAGGGCCGCCAGTTGCCGAGGTCAAAGCCCGCCAGTAGCTGGTCGACATCGTGGAGAAAGCCGCTGATGTCCAGGGTGGAGGCGGGGTTCAGCACCACCCAGATCAGCCCGGCGCTCTCCAGGGAGGGAAGGGCCACCAGGTCGAGGGTTCGTTTGTCCACCTCTCCGTAGCACTCGGCGGAGGCGATCCCCATCAGCCGACCCTCGCCGGTGAAGGTCCAGCCGTGATAGGGGCAGGTGAAGCGGGCCGCGCAGCCGGTGCCCTCGGCCAGCTGGCTGCCCCTGTGGGTGCAACTGTTGACGAAGGCCCGCACCTGGCGATCGGCGCCGCGCACCAGCAGCACCGGGATGCCGGCCACCTCCAGGGCCTTGTAGCAGCCGGGGTCGGGGAGTTCGCAGCTCGCCGCCAGCATCAATGGCAGGCGGCGAAACAGCCCGGCCTTTTCCCGCTCGAAGCGGTCCGGGTCCCCGTAGATGGCGGCGTCGACGGTGAGGATGTCCGGCGCCAGGTCGATGGTGCGGTGCTCCAGGTGATGGAGCATGTCCCGGGCGGTGCGGACCAGGGTCTGGCGGTGGCGGTGGTTCATGGTGGCGATCCTCGATGGGCGGCATGCCGCTTTATTTATAACTATGTTGTATAAAAATACAACCCCTCCACGACACCCGTCGGTTACCATGGGGGCCTTCGTCAAACTGTTTGGGAGGATGCTCCGTGCCCCGTGTGGTCAATCACGATGAACGCCGCCAGCAGGTGGCCCGCGTCGCCCGGGATCTGATCCTGCGCCAGGGTATCGAGCGGGTGACGGTGCGGGAGATCGCCACCCTGGCGGGTTACAGCACCGCGGTGGTGTCCCATTATTTTCGCGACAAGAAGGAGCTGATGTTTCTGGTGTTCACCGACACCCAGCGCCGGGCCGAGGCGCGCTTCCGGCGCGCCATCGATGCCGGTCTTCCCGTGCTCGAAGGGCTGGAGTCACTGTTGCCCCGGGACGACGAGAGCCGGGATTTCTGGCGGGTATGGTTTGCGTTCTGGAGCATGACCCTGACCCATGAGGATTTTCGCCGCGAGCAGGTGGTGCAGGCGCGCAGGACGGTGGACATGATCGCCGAGCTGCTGGGCCGGGCGGGGCTCGCGGCCGCCACCGCCGAGGCTCGGCTGGTGCAGTGCCAGCGCCTGTTCGCGCTGGTCAGCGGCATCGCCACCCAGGCCACCCACGATCCCCGGCAGTGGCCCCTGCGGCGCCAGCGGGCGATCCTCAAGGCGGAACTGGAGAGCCTGGATTGACCCGTCCCCAGGGGTTGTTTTTAATTGTGACGGTGTTATAAATAAAACGGCGCCGACAGGGCCGCCATCCCGCCACCCTTGCCACCGATGACAGAGACGCCATGAAACCCGACGCCGCAGCCGCCATTGCCGAGCAGATCCGCTACGAACAGGAGCGGGACCATTACCCCGAGGGCTTCCCCCCGCTGCCGGAGATTCCCGGCGGCCGCTACATCAGCGACGAATTCCACCAGTTGGAGATGGATCACCTGTGGCGCAAGACCTGGCTGTGCGCCGTCCGCGCCGACGAGATCGAGTCCCCGGGCAGCCACAAGCTGTTCAAGCGGCTGGGGGTGTCGGTGGTCATCGTGCGGGGCAAGGACGAGCGGATTCGCGCCTTCCACAACACCTGCCGCCATCGCGGCGCGCCCTTGGTGGAGGGTGACGGCAAGCGCAATGTGCTGATGTGCCGCTATCACCTGTGGAGCTACGATCTGGAGGGCCGCTTGATCAATGTGCCGGAGGAGCATGACTTCGGCGATCTGGACAAGTGCCAGCGGGGCCTGTTGCCGGTGCGCTGCGAGCTGTGGGATGGCTGGGTGTTCATCAATCTCGACGACCAGGCGCCGCCCCTGGCGGAGCACCTCGCCGCCATCGGCGAGGATCTGAAACCCCTTGGCATGGCGCATCTGCGGGTCAAGGGGCGTCTCCACTATCGCATCCCCTGCAACTGGAAGGCGGCCCTGGATGCCTTCCTTGAGGCCTACCACGTCAAGGCCATCCACCAGGACACCGTCGCCAAGCTGCTCGACGCCAAGGGCACCGCCATCGGCCTGTACCCCGGCGGCCATTCCCGGATGGCCCTGCCCAAGCTGTTCAACCAGTCCGGCGGCACCTGGGGCACGGACGCCGCGGCCTACGATATCCCCTCGGTGCCCCAGGTGTTTCGCGCCAACAATGTGGCGTTCGGGGTGTTTCCCAATTTTGTCGCCCCGTTCGACTCCGCCGGCTTTCCCTTTGTGCTGTTCTGGCCCGATGGCAAGGGTGCCTGCGAGTGCGAGCTGATTTTCGTCGGCGCCGGCGACCCGACCGAGACCGCGGAGAATTCCGATTACTGGCAGACCTTTGTTGCCAATTACGACAGGATCCAGCGGGAGGATTTCCAGTTTCTCGCCGGGATTCAGGAATCTCTCGAATCCGGCGCCTTCACCGGCATGGTGCTCAGCTATCAGGAGCGGCGCATCTATTGGCTGCACGAGGAGATCGATCGCCGCATCGGTATCGAGCGTATCCCGGCGGCGTTGCGGGTCACCCAGTTGCTCGGCCCCTTTGCGCTGTCGTAGGGAGGAGAGGGTGGTGCCCGGAGACCTCGGTCGGCCTCCGGGCACGGGCGGTCAGCGGCGGTCTTCCAGGTAGTCGTTGATGACCTCGTGGAAGCGTCGAACCCGGGTTTCCTGGTCGGCCAGGTAGCAATCCTCGAAGGCCATCGAGCGCAGGCCCCGCTGCATGGTTTCCGCCAGGGACAGATCCTGGGAGAGGAAATCCCCCTGGTCGAGGGCCGCTTCATAGTCGGCGAAGTCGTCGGTTTCGTGTTCCGATTCCTCGATGGGCCGCATGCCGTACAGGGTGGCCACTGCCTTGAGCCCCCGCACCCTGGGCACCAGATACCAGTAGTCGAAGGTGGACCAGTTGGGATCCTCGGCGTCGGGCTCGGTGCGGAAGACATGCAGGCCTTCCGGTGTGCCGGTGATGGTCAGGTTGGGGAAGCAGGTATGGTGCATCTGATCGGTGAGTTCATCGTCGGTCAGCCGGGCGTACAGGTCCCAGCCTCGCTCTGGCCCCAGCTTGCGCCGCGCCTGCTGTAGCGCCAGCCGCGCCTCCTGGGCTCGCCCCTGGTACTCGTCCGGGTTGATGTCCCATTGCCTCAGCACATCCGCCCACAGGGCTTGCACTTCATCCTTCACCGGATAGCGGCTGGATGGCTGCAATTTCTCGATCATGCGGTTGTGGCCTGTGGGGTACATCTCGAACAGGGTGGTCGAGTAGTGGTCGTCGATCATCGGCGCGAACTGGGGGTGAACCGTGGGAATATGGTAGGCCTCGTTGAAGTTGTCCGACGCGAATTTCCAGTTGGTATTGACCCGCAGGGTGCGCCACACCACGCGGACATGGTCCTCCAGGCCGCGATTTCCCAGCAGGGTGGGAATAGGGTCCAGGTAGTCGAGGAGGGGTTTGGCATTGGGGTTGAAACTCCAGAAGACAAATCCGCCCCAGGTGTCGCAGGGCAGCTCCTTCAAGCGCAGCTTGCCGCAGGGGCTGCCCTGGGAGAAGTCCTCTTCGTCCTGAACCCATTCGAGTTCGCCGTCGATGCCCCATCGCCAGCCGTGGTAGGGACAGCTGAAAGCGCCCAGGCTGCCTTCTTCGGCGCCGCTCACCAGCTGGTTGCCGCGGTGCAGACACACGTTGTAGAAGGCGCGAATGCCTCCGTCCCGTTGCTTGACCATCAGCACCGATTCGTGGCGAAACCGGTGGACGATGTAGTCGCCAGGTTCCTGGAGTTGCGAGATTCGACCCCCGAGGTGCCAGATCTTCTTCCACATTTTCTCCCATTCACGATCGGCAAAGTCCTTGCTCCAGTAGCGGTCCCCGGTAATGGCATCGCCCCTTGCCCGGGGTGGCTCGGCAGCGGGGTGGGTGGGGTAGGTGGCGGTTTGGGCAATATCGGTCATTTTGGTGTTCATTGGTGTAACCCCTGAATTGCGGTTATTGGATCAACGGTCGTTGTGGATCTGGGTGAGGGAGTCGGGCAGGGGCATCCCTTTGCGGATGTAGTAGGTCTTGCACTTCCAGGCGTCGCCAGCCTTCACGCAGTCCATCTGGTAGCGCACATGAACGAGCACCTCGCCACCGTCCTTGGCCCGCCCCAGGCCCTGCACGTAGGCGGTCATCACCGCCTCGTCGCCACTGTAGGACTGGACGCGGAAGTTGCTGATGTAGTGCTGGTGGTCGCTCATGTCGGCGAATACCCCTTCATAGAACTGCCGGAACCGCTCCTTGCCCGGCATGGCCGGCAGGCCAATGTCGGAGAAATCCAGAACGGCGTCGTCCGTGAACAGGTCAAGCAGGGTATCCAGGTCGGTCAGCTTGTCCACGGCGTAGCAGTAGTCGGTCATCAGGTCCTGCAGGGCTATACGGTCCTCGACGGGTACTTTCATTCAGGTTCTCCTCCGGGTGGGTGGGGCTTGTTGGCCCCGCCATGGGTTTGGGCTGGGTCTTATTTAGAATTTAATTCTAAACTGGTGAAAAAGCTAGACCAATGCCGCAGGCTTGTCAACGGGATTTTGGTGTTGGCGGCAGGCGGCCCGCGCCGGGGCCCTGGTGGGGGGATGATCTTTGCGCTGGCAACGGCTGATCCCGGGGGTACACTATGGCCCGCCGCCGTGCGCGCGGCGGGGCGATCAACAGGAAAACAGTGGGATGACCATGGCCGAAGACTTAGCGGACTTTTCGTCGATATCCTGGGTGGACGGTGCGGATTGGGTGACGACCCCCAGCCAGCGCCGCAGCCGAGAGACCCTGCAGAAAATTCTAGTCACCGCTCGGGATCTGTTCGTGGGCCAGGGTTTCGAGGAAACCACCATCGCCGAAATTTCCCGCAGGTCCGGGGTGTCGGTGGGATCCATCTACAATCTGTTCGCCGACAAGCATTCGATTTTTCTGGCGCTGTACGAACATTACCGTACCGCCCGTGAAGCGCGGATTGCCGAGATGGTCCTGCTGCCCCGCTGGCAAAGCGCCACGGCCGTGGATGTGATTCGCTTCCATATCGAGATCGTGTTCAGCTCGTCCCGGGATGACGCGGGGTTTTTGCGCCTGGTGGAACGCCGGCGCGCCGTCGACGCCAATTTCCACCATACCCTGGCGAGGGCCGAGGAGACCTTCTGTCGGGCGATGCACGGGCTGTACAGCCACCACGGGAGCGCCTTCGATCACTCTGACCTGGAGACCGCGGTGCGCTATCTGCACTATGTCATCCGCGGCTCGGCGATCTGGTCGATCATGCCGCCGGAGCCGGACGACCCCTTTTTCAGCGTCGAGAGCCGGCGCTATCAGGAGGAAACCCTGCGCATGGCGTGCCGCTATATGGGTTGTGACGTCCCCAAGGGGGAGGTGGATTCGCGCCAGTGAATGCGCTGGTTGCCGTTGCCATCGGCCGGATACGACAGCGCCCCGCAAAGCGGGGCGCTGAAGAGCCTTTCGGCCGGCCCGGCCCCGCTGTTCAGCGGGCCGGGGGAGTGCATCCGATCAGGCGACGTCGACGATCAGCTCGGCGGCGATGCGCTTGCCGTCCTCCGCCGATTTCTGGAACGACGCGATCTGGTCGAAGTTCATGTAGCGGTAGATTTCCGCCGCCATGGAATCGATGGTTTTGGCGTATTCCAGGTATTCCTCCACCGTCGGCAGGCGACCGAGAATGCCCCCCACCGAGGCGAGTTCCGCCGAGGTGAGGTAGACATTGGCGCCGTCCCCGAGACGGTTGGGGAAGTTGCGGGTGGAGGTGGACAGCACGGTGGATTTGGGCGTGACCCGCGCCTGGTTGCCCATGCACAGGGAGCAGCCAGGCATTTCGGTGCGGGCGCCGGCCTTGCCGTAGATGCTGTAGTAGCCTTCTTCCATCAGGGTGTGCTCGTCCATGCGGGTGGGCGGGCAGATCCAGAAGCGGGTGGTGAGGGCCGGGGCCTTGGCCAGCAGCTTGCCGGCGGCGCGGAAGTGGCCGATGTTGGTCATGCAGGAGCCGAGGAACACTTCGTCCACCCTGTCGCCGGCCACGGAGGACAGCAGGCGGGCGTCGTCCGGGTCGTTGGGGGCGCAGACGATGGGCTCCTTCACCTCCGCCAGGTCGATCTCGATAACGGCCGCGTATTCGGCGTCCTTGTCGGCGGCCATGAGGCTCGGGTTGGCCAGCCACTCCTCCATCTTGCGCACCCGGCGCTCGATGGTGCGGGGGTCACCATAGCCCTCGGCGATCATCCAGCGCAGCAGGGTGATATTGGAGCGCAGGTACTCCGCCACGGAGTCCTCCGACAGCTTGATGGTGCAGCCGGCGGCGGAGCGCTCGGCGGAGGCGTCGGAGAGCTCGAACGCCTGCTCCACGGTGAGGTGGTCGAGGCCTTCGATCTCCAGGATGCGGCCGGAGAAGATGTTCTTCTTGCCCTTCTTCTCGACGGTGAGCAGGCCTTCCTGGATGGCGTAGTAGGGGATGGCGTGCACCAGGTCCCGCAGGGTGATGCCGGGCTGCATCTTGCCCTTGAAGCGCACCAGCACGGATTCCGGCATATCCAGGGGCATGACGCCGGTGGCGGCGGCAAAGGCGACGAGGCCCGAGCCGGCGGGGAAGGAGATGCCCATGGGGAAGCGGGTGTGGGAGTCGCCGCCGGTGCCCACGGTGTCGGGCAGCAGCATGCGGTTAAGCCAGCTGTGGATGATGCCGTCACCGGGGCGCAGGGAGACACCGCCACGGTTCTGGATGAAATCCGGCAGGGTGTGCTGGGTTTCGATATCCACGGGCTTGGGGTAGGCGGCGGTGTGGCAGAAGGACTGCATCACCAGGTCGGCGGAGAAGCCGAGGCAGGCCAGGTCCTTGAGCTCGTCCCGGGTCATGGGTCCGGTGGTGTCCTGGGAGCCCACGGTGGTCATGTGGGGCTCGCAGTAGGTACCGGGGCGCACGCCTTCCATGCCGCAGGCCTTGCCCACCATCTTCTGGGCCAGGGTAAAGCCCTTGCCGGAATCGGCGGGCTGCTCCGGGGTGCGGAACACGGTGCTGGGGGCGAGGCCCAGGGCTTCCCGGGCGCGCTTGGTGAGGCCGCGGCCGACGATCAGGTTGATGCGGCCGCCGGCGCGGACTTCGTCCAGCAGCACCTCGGACTTGAGGGCGAACTCAGAGAGTACCGTGCCGGACTCGTGGTCGGTGATCTTGCCGGCGTAGGGGAAGATGTCGATGATCTGGCCCTGGCCGATATCGTCCACGGGGGCTTCGAATACCAGGGCGCCGGAGTCTTCCATGGTGTTGTAGAAGATGGGGGCCACCTTGCCGCCGATGCAGATGCCGCCGGCGCGCTTGTTGGGCACCCCGGGCACGTCCTCGCCGAAGAACCACAGCACCGAGTTGGTGGCGGACTTGCGGGACGAGCCAGTGCCCACCACGTCGCCCACGAAGGCCACCTTGTAGCCGCGGGCATTGAGTTCCTCGATCTGCTTCATGGGGCCGACGGCGCCGGGCTCATCCGGGGTGATGCCATCCCGGGCCATCTTGTACATGGCGCGGGCATGGAGCGGGATATCGGGGCGCGACCAGGCGTCGGGCGCGGGGGAGAGGTCGTCGGTATTGGTTTCGCCGGTGACCTTGAACACGGCGGTGGTGATCTTCTCCGGCACCTCGGGGCGGGACAGGAACCACTCCGCCTCGGCCCAGGACTCGAGAACGGCCTTGGCATTGGCGTTGCCGGCCTTGGCCTTCTCCTCCACATCGTGGAAGGCGTCGAACATCAGCAGGGTGTGCTTGAGCTGCTCGGCGGCGAGGGCGCCCACCTCGGCGTCGTCCAGCAGGTTGACCAGGGTGGCGATGTTGTAGCCGCCGAGCATCATGCCGAGCAGTTCCACGGCCTTGGCGCGGCTGATCAGGGGAGAGCTGGCCTCGCCGGTGGTGATGGCGGTGAGAAAGCCTGCCTTCACATAGGCGGCGTCGTCGACCCCGGGGGGCACGCGATTGGTGATCAGGTCCAGCAGAAAGGTTTCCTCGCCGGCGGGCGGGTTCTTCAGCAGGTCCACCAATTGGGCGGTCCATTCAGCGGAGAGGGGCTTTGGGGGCACACCTTCGGCGGCGCGTTCTGCTACGTGTTGGCGGTAGGCTTCAAGCACGGAAATTTCCTCGTGTAGGTAGGGTTACCCGTTCCGGTGGTAGCCGAAAGCGGGACTATCGATGACACACATCGATGGGGGGCCGGCAAGCCCGGCGGGCATTTTACTGGAAACGGGGGGGGGACTCCATGGGGGGCAGGTTCAGGTTGCGCTTTGCGCGTTGCAGGGTTCAGGTTGCAGGTTGCAGGTTGCGAGCTCGAGAATTCCCCCATCAGGTCGTGGCTGTCAGCTGTGCACAGCGGCAATGTGGGCCTACTCACACGGATGATCGATGGTCGTTTCCGTCTCCTGCACTCACGTGAAACCTGCACCCTGAACCCTGAACCCTGAACCCTGAACCCTGAACCCTGCAACCCTGCAACCCGACCCCCAACCCAGGCTAAAATCCCTGCCCCGCACCCCAACCGCCGCCGACGAGCCCAGATAACGCCATGACCCAGTCCGCCCTTGACGAGATTCTCGCCTTTCTGCCCTGTGCCACCCCCGACGCCTGGCTGGCGGCGGCCCTCGACAATCAGCCACTGCTGCTGATCGATCACGCCAACTGCGAGAAAAAGGCGGCGAGCACCGCGCTGTCGCTGATGTACCGCTATGTGGATGACCTGGAGCTGCTGCATCTGATGTCGCGGCTGGCGCGGGAGGAGTTGCGTCACTTCGAGCAGGTGCTCGATATCATGGCGGCGCGGGGCATTGCCTATGGCCAGGTCAGCGCGTCCCGCTACGCCGCGGGCCTTCGGGACCGGGTGCGCCCGGCGGAGCCCCACCGGCTGGTGGATACCCTGATCGTCGGCGCCTTTATCGAGGCCCGCTCCTGCGAGCGTTTTGCCCGCCTGGCACCCTTGCTGGACGCGGAGCTGGGGAAGTTCTACACCTCCTTGCTGAAATCCGAGGGGCGCCACTACCGGGACTACCTGGGCCTCGCCAAGGCCGCCGCCGGGGGGGATATCAGCGACCGCATCGCTGCCATCGCTGCCCGGGAGCGGGAGTTGATCGAGGCGCCGGACCCGGAATTTCGCTTTCACTCCGGGATTCCCCTCTCCGCCTGATGGCCCGCTAGAGATCGAAGGACAGCTGGCTGCCCCCGTCCCCTTCGTCGCTGGCCTGACGCCGGCTGGGTTTGGCGGGCGAGGGGGGCGGGGGTGTCGGGGTGGCGGAGGATTGCTCCCTCGGCTGGGCCCTGGGCGATGACAGCCAGTCGCCGGCGGCTGTGGGTGGCGGTTGGGGCGGCGGTGTCGGGGCAGGGCTGATTCCCTCCCGGAGCGACGGTGTCCCGCCCCCTTCAGCTGCGGGCTTCTCGCCCCCGTCCCCGCCGGATTTTGGTGGATCAACACCAATAGGGAAGTCAATTAAATCAAGGGTTTCTCCCTCGATTCTCACAAACCACCCGAGTTTTTCCCAATCCCCCAGCACCACCCTGTCACCGGCTCCGTGGCGGTGGACACCGGGGCGGTGGGTGTGGCCGTGGATCAGCACCCGGGCGCCCCGGCCGGCGAGCTGGCGCTCCACCTCGGCGGGGGTCACGTCCATGATGTTGGCGGGCTTGTTGCTGTTGGCGGCGAGGCTCCTGGCGCGCCAGTCGGCGGCGATCTTCAGGCGGCGCCTGAGGGGCAGGTGGGCCAGCAGCCAGCGGTAGAAGGGGTTGCGCACCTTGCGGCGAAAGCGCTGGTACTTTTTGTCTTCGGTGCAGAGGGTGTCGCCGTGGCAGAGGAGGATCTTCTGGTCGCCGTTGCTGATCAGGTGGTAGTCGGGCAGCAGGGTGCAGCCGGTCTCCCGGGCAAAGCGCCGGCCCACCAGAAAGTCCCGGTTACCGTGGAGAAAGTAAAGCTTGGTGCCACCGTCGCTGAGCTTGCGCAGCCCGGCCACCACGGCGCGGGCCAGGGTCTCGGGATCGTCGTCGCCGATCCAGGCCTCGAACAGATCGCCGAGGATGTACAGCTCGTCCGCCCCGGCGGCTTCCTCCGCCATAAAGCGAAAAAACGCCCGGGTGATGGCCGGGCGTTCCTTCGAGAGGTGCAGATCGGAAATGAAAAGACGGATCATCTCACCCCATCATTTGCCGTCGTAGGCGGGGGAGATGGTGACCCGCTCGATCACCACGGTTTCCCGGGGCACATCCTGGTGGAAGCCGCTGCTGCCGGTGGGCACCGCCTTGATCTTGTTGACGGTGTCCATGCCGTCGCTGACCTTGCCGAACACCGCGTAGCCCCAACCCTGGGGATTCTTGCCCTTGTGGTTGAGGAAGTGGTTGTCCGCCACGTTGATGAAGAACTGGGCGGAGGCGGAGTGGGGGTCCTGGGTGCGGGCCATGGCCAGGGTGCCGGTGTCGTTGGACAGGCCGTTGTCCGCCTCGTTCTGGATCGGCGCGCGGGTGGTTTTTTCCTTCATGTCGGCATCCATGCCGCCGCCCTGAATCATGAAACCGTTGATCACCCGGTGAAAGATCACCCCTTCATAGAAGCCATCCCGGCAATACTGCAGGAAGTTGGCGGCGGTGACGGGGGCCTTGTCGAAGTCGAGTTCCACGGCGATGTCGCCGTAATTGGTATGGAGCGTGATCATTGCATCGTCCTTTGAAAAACAGGGGGGCAATGATAAGGACTTTGCCGGCGGATTTGAACGAAAACTTGGCGCCGGGCAAGTTGCCGCTCCCCGGGGGCAGGTTGCAGCCAGCGGGCGCTTGGCCGCGAGCCGAGACGGGCTACTTCTTTATAAACATGGGCCGATGGCTATAATGCCCCGTTTTCACCCCCGCCGCCGCACCCAGCACAGGATCCCAATGGACGAGTCCAGACCCCCGCATTTCATCCAGCAGATCATCGCCAAAGACCTCGAACAGGGCGTCGTCAGCGGGGTCGTCACCCGCTTTCCGCCAGAGCCGAACGGGTATCTCCACATCGGCCACGCCAAGTCCATCTGCCTCAACTTTGGCCTCGCCCGCCAGTTCGATGGCCAGTGCAACCTGCGCTTTGACGACACCAACCCGGAGAAGGAGGAGGACGAGTACGTTCAGGCCATTCAGGCGGACGTCACATGGCTCGGCTTCCAGTGGAGCGGGCCGGTGCATTACGCCTCCGATTATTTCGAGCAGCTGTATCGCTGGGCAATCCACCTGATTGAGCAGGGCAAGGCCTATGTGTGCGAGCTGAGCGCCGAGGACACTCGCCTGTATCGCGGCACCCTGACCGAGCCGGGCAAAAACAGCCCCTACAGGGACAGGCCAGCGGCGGAAAGCCTGGCGTTGCTGGAAAAAATGCGCGCTGGCGAAATCGAAGAGGGAAAAATGACCCTGCGTGCCAGAATCGACATGGGCGCCGCCAACATCAACCTCCGCGACCCGGTGCTGTACCGCATCAAGCGCATTCCCCACCACCGCACCGGGGATGCCTGGAATATCTACCCCTCCTACGACTTCGCCCACGGCCAGGGGGACGCCATCGAAGGGGTCACCCACTCCATCTGCACCCTGGAGTTCGAGGATCACCGGCCCCTCTACGACTGGTTTCTCGACAACCTGCCGGTCCCGGCGCGGCCCCGCCAGTATGAATTCGGCCGTCTCAACCTCAACTACACCATCACCAGCAAGCGCAAGCTCAAGCAGCTGGTGGACGAGAACCACGTGGACGGCTGGGACGATCCCCGCATGCCCACCCTCTCGGGCCTGCGCCGCCGCGGCGTGACGCCGGCGGCGATCCGCAATTTCTGCGACAGCCTCGCCGTGGCCAAGACCGACGGGGTGGTGGACATGGCCCAGTTCGAGCACTTCATCCGCGACGATCTCAACAACAGCGCCCACCGCGCCATGTGCGTGCTGGACCCGCTCAAAGTGGTGCTCACCAACGTGCCCGCCGGCGGGGTGGAAATGCTCGCCGCGCCGGTGCACCCCAACCGCGACGATCTGGGGAGCCGTCAGCTGCCCTTTACCCGGGAAATCCATATCGACTTCAGTGATTTCAGCGACGATACCAGCCTGTCCCGCAAGAAATTCAAGCGCCTGGTGCTCGGTGATTATGTGCGGCTGCGCTCCGCCTATGTGATCCGCGCCGACGAAGTGGTGCGGGACAAGCAGGGCAATATCCTCCAGATCAACGCCAGCATCGTGCCCGGCACCGTGGGGGAGAACCCGCCGGAGGGCATCAGCCCCCGGGGGGTGATCCACTGGGTGTCCGCCAGCCACTGCGTCGACTGCGAGGTGCGGCTCTACGACCGGCTCTTCTCCGCACCCTTCCCGGGGGCCGGCGGCGGCGATTTCCTGGCCGACATCAACCCCGATTCCCTCAGGGTGATCCGCGGCTGCAAGGGGGAGATCGGCCTTGGCGAGGCCAGTCTCGCGCGCCACTATCAGTTCGAGCGGGAAGGCTATTTTTACCTGGATGCCCGCTACAGCCGCGCCGATGCCCTGGTGTTCAACCAGACCATCGGCCTCAAGGACAACTGGACCAAAGCCGACGGCTGACCTTTCGGAGACCGGCAATGACATTGCAGATCCACAACACCCTGACCCGCCGCAAGGAGCCCTTCAAGCCCCTCGAGCCCGGCAAGATCCGCATGTACGTCTGTGGCAACACCGTCTACGACTACGCCCACATCGGCCATGCCCGGGTGATGGTGTCCTTCGATGTGATCGTGCGCTACCTGCGCTTCGCCGGCTGGGACGTCACCTACGCCCGCAACATTACCGACATCGACGACAAGATCATCAACCGCGCCAATGAGAACGGCGAGCCCTTCACCGCCCTGACGGCGCGGATGATCGACGCCCAGCACGCCGACGAGCGCGCCCTGGGGATTGTGCCGCCGGATATCGAACCCCGCGCCACCGACCATATCGACGACATCATCGCCATGGTGCAGATCCTGGTGGACAACCACTACGCCTACGTGGCCGACAACCTCGACGTCTACTACCGGGTCAAGCGCTTCGCCGAGTACGGCAAGCTCAGCGGCCGCAATCCCGACGAGCTGCTGGCGGGGGCCCGGGTGGAAGTGGGGGAGAGCAAGGAAGACCCCCGGGATTTCGCCCTGTGGAAGGCGGCCGGGCGGGACGAGCCGGGCTGGGAGTCCCCCTGGGGTTGGGGCCGCCCCGGCTGGCATATCGAGTGTTCCGCCATGTCCACCTGCCACCTGGGGGACAGCTTCGACATCCACGGCGGCGGGCCCGACCTGGTATTTCCCCACCACGAGAACGAGATCGCCCAGAGCGAGGCGGCCACCTGCAAGCACTACGTGAACTACTGGATGCACGCCGGGGCGGTGCGGGTGGACAACGAGAAGATGTCCAAGTCCCTCGGCAACTTCTTCACCATCCGCGAGGTGCTGGAGAAGTACCACCCGGAAGTGGTGCGTTTCTTCCTGATTTCCAGCCACTACCGCAGCCCCATCAACTACTCCGAGGACAACCTGGTGGAAGCCCGCAACGGCCTCGCCCGGTTCTACACGGCCCTCAGGGACTTTGGCGACGTGACCCCGGCGGAACCCGCGACCCTCAGGCAAGGCGCCGTTCACCAGCGCTTCGCCGCCGCCATGGACGACGACTTCAATACCCGCGAGGCCCTGGCGGTGCTCTACGATCTGGCCCGCGACCTCAACGCCGCCCAGCGGGAGGGCCGGGGCGACGAGGCCCGCGCCCTGGCGGCGACCCTCAAGGGTTACGGTGGGATATTCGGTATTCTCCAGGTGAATCCGGAGAGCTATCTCAAGGGCGCCCCCGGCGGCGACCAGGAACTCGACGAAGCGGCCATCGAGCAACTGATCGCCGACCGTGCCGCCGCCAAGGGGAATCGCGATTTCGCCCGTGCCGACGCCATCCGCGACCAGCTGCTGGCCGCCGGCATCGTGCTCGAGGACAGCCGCAAGGGCACCAGCTGGAAACGGGCCTAGGCCGTCCACGCAGGCACGGCGTCCAGATTCCATCCGACAACAACGACAATCAGAGGAGATGGCAGTGATTGACAAGGCAGACTACATCATCGTGGGGGCCGGCTCCGCCGGCTGCGTGCTGGCCGCCGAGCTGTCCAGCAATCCCGCCAACCGGGTGCTGGTGATCGAGAGCGGCCCCATGGACAGGAGTTTTCTGATCGACATGCCCCGGGGTATCGGCAAGCTGCTCGCCCCGGGCAACCCCCATGTGTGGGCCTACGAGATCGACAAGGGCGGCAACCGGGGCAAGGAAACCTGGCTCAAGGGCCGTGCCATCGGCGGCTCCAGCAGCATCAACGGCATGGTCTATTCCCGGGGCTTTGCCTACAACTACGACCGCTGGGCCGAGCTCGGTTGCACCGGCTGGGGCTGGGCGGACATGCTGCCCCACTTCATGGCCCACGAGGATCACCAGTTCGGCCCCGGCCCGGAGCGGGGTGTGGGCGGCCCCTTGAAGGTCACCGGCCACCCGGTGGCGGAGGCCGATGCCGACGCCCGGGGGCTGTGCGAGGCCTTCCTCGCCGCCGCCGAGCAGGCGGGCTTTCCCCGGGTGGACGACACCAACAGTGCCCTCGGCGGTGGCGTCGGCTACCAGCCCCGCAATATCCACGGCGGCCGGCGCCAGAGCGCCGCCAAGGTGTTCCTGCACCCCGCCATGGCCCGCAAAAACCTCACGGTGATTCACAGTACTGACGTATTGCGGATTGTTTTTGAAGGAAAAAGAGCGGTGGGTGTGGAGATTCAGGACGGTGCCGCCAAGCGCCAGATCCGCGCCGAGCGGGAGCTGATCCTGTCCGCCGGGGCGATCCAGTCCCCCAAGCTGTTGCAGCTGTCGGGGGTCGGCCCCGCCGAGCGACTCAGGGCCCTCGGCATCCCGGTGGTTCACGATCAGCCCGCCATTGGTCAGAACCTGCGTGAACACTATTATCTATCCCTCAGATTTCGCGTGAAAAAAGGTAGCCTCAACCATGAATTTCAGGGGGGGCGGCTGGTGCTCAATCTGCTGCGCTACCTGTTCACCCGCAAGGGGCCCATGGCCAACGCCGCCCAGGAGCTGATCGGCTACATCAAGACCCGGGAAGGGCTCGCCCATCCGGACTGTCAGCTGGGGGCCGGGCTCTACTCCCTCGAAAACGGGCCCAAGGGCCCGGTGCTGGACGCCGAGCCGGGCCTGACGGTGGGTGGCTACCATATGCATCCCCGTTCCCAGGGGGAGCTGTACATCACCTCCGCCGACCCCGCGGCGCCCCCCCATATCGTCGCCAACTACCTCAAGGACCCGGAGGACCAGGCGGCATCCATCGGGCTGGTGCGGGCCATCCAGCGGGTATTGAAGCAGCCGGCCATCGCCCCCTGGATCGTCGCCGAACTGGATGGCGACATGCCCATGGACAGCGACGAGCAGATCCTCGAGGCCTACCACGCCCACGGTGGCACCGCCTACCACGTCTCCGGCACCTGTCGCATGGGATCGGACCCGGCCTCGGTGGTGGATACCCAGGCCCGGGTGCGGGGTGTCGACGGCCTGCGGGTGGTGGATACCTCCATCTTCCCGGAGCTGATCGCCGGCAACACCAACGCCCCGGCCATGGCCGCCGGGCGCCATGTGGGCAAGATGATCCTGGCGGGAAACTGACCGATGGGCCTCGATCCGGAGCTGGGGGTATTCGCCGGCTTCCGGCTGCCGGACCTCGCGGACATTGGCGCCGCGCGGCGTTGGGAGCAGGCCCTGAAGGCCAGTGCTCCGGCCCCCGATCCGGCCCTGTCCGAAGACCTCGCGGTCGCCGATTTCACCATCCCCGGCCCCCCTGGCGCGCCGCCCCTGGCGGTTCGCCTGTACCGTCCGGACAGCCCCCGGGCGCTGCCGGTACTGGTCTACTTCCACGGTGGCTCCTTTGTGATGGGCGACCTCGACACCGACCACCGCGCCTGTCTGCGCTACGCCGGGGAGGCCGGCTGCGCGGTGCTGTCGGTGGATTACCGCCTGGCCCCTGAAAATCCCTTCCCCGCGGCATTACAAGACGGCCACGCCGCCCTTCACTGGGTGGCCCACGGGGGCGCCGGGCGGGGGCTCGATCCCGGGCGCCTGGCCCTGGGCGGCAGCAGCGCCGGGGCCACCCTGGCGGCGGGCCTTGCCCTCCTGGCCCGGGACCGGGGCGAGGTGGCGGTGGCCTTCCAGTTGCTCCTCCACCCCGCCCTGGACAATCGCCTGACCAGCCCCTCCATCAATGCCCCGGGCCAGGATTTCGGCGTGACCCGGGAACTGGTGCGCCAGATGTGGGTGCATTACCTGGGCGGCGACGGTCGCGCCCGGGAACCCTGGGCCGCCCCGGCCCGGGCCGAGGATCTCGCTGGCCTGCCCCCGGCCTATCTGGAAACCGCCGAACTCGATCCCCTGCGGGACGAGGTGCTCGACTACGCCGGCCGCCTGCTGGCCGCCGGAGTCTCGGTGGACCTGCGCCTCTTTGCCGGCGCGCCCCATGTGTTCGAGATGGTGGCCGCCGCACGGATCAGCGAACAGGCCTTCGCCAGCCGCACCCTGGCCCTGCGCCGGGGCCTGGGGTTGCCGTGAGGGGCGCGGCGCAGGCCTGCCCCTGCGGCAGCGGCGCCCGCTACGGGGATTGTTGCCAACCCCTTCACCTTGGCCTTCTGGCCCCGACGCCGGAGGCGCTGATGCGCTCCCGCTACAGCGCGTTTTGCCTTGGCCTCGCGGATTATCTGCTCGCCACCTGGCATCCCTCCACCCGGCCCCGCCACCTCGACCTGGCGGGCTCGCCCCGCTGGGTGGCGCTTCAGTTGTATTCCGCCGGTGAGTCCGGTGACCGGGGCACCGTCCATTTTCGCGCCATCCATCGCACCCAGGGCCACTGGGAGTACCTGGAAGAGCATTCCGATTTCCTGCGGGAGGACGGGCGCTGGTACTACCTGGCGGGTAAGACCCGGCAAGGACGATTGCAGCCGGGGCGCAACGATCCCTGCCCCTGCGGCAGCGGTCGCAAGGTCAAGGCCTGCGGTTGCCAGCCCTGAGGGCTTGCCGTACATTCTGGCGTTCCGCTCCCAGCCTGCGCACGAGGTACCACCATGGCCAGCGTTTCCGTCCCCGATGATCTGCCCGAGTTTCTCCGCGACCACATTCGCCGCTACCTGGAGACGGATGGCGCCGACGGCCACCTGTGGGATTCCACCGTGGCGGGCGGTCCGGGCCCGGTGCCGACCCTGCTGCTCACCACCCGGGGGCGGAAAACCGGCAAGCCGCGGACCCTGCCGATGATCTACGACAGGACGGCGACGGGCTTTGCGGTGATTGCCTCCAAGGCCGGCGCCCCCACCCATCCCGCCTGGTACCTCAACCTGGTGGCCGAGCCGGTGGTGGATGTGCAGGTGGCGGACAGGAAATTCCGCGCCCGGGCGCGCACCGCCGACGGGGCGGAGCGGGAGGCCATCTGGCGGCGCATGGCGGCGATCTACCCGCCCTACGTCGATTACCAGGCCCGTACCGAGCGGGTGATACCGGTGGTGGTGCTGGAGCCCCTGGCGAATTGAGTCACGGGGCCGGCCCGCGCCATCGCCCCCAAGCTTGCCAATCAACCGTTGAACCGAGGGAATCCGTCATGGCCGACACCGTGGCCGCGAACAAACAACGGGTCTGGGCCTGGTTCGAACACGCCCTCGCCGGCGAGTTGGACAAATCCATGGCCCTGCACCTAGATGACTGCCGCTTTTTTGTCTCCGGCGACATGCCCTACGGCGGCTGGATGGATAAAACCGCCTACATGAACCAGACCGGCGTGCTGCAACTCGCCGGCCCCATCACCATGCGCTTTGGGGATATGGTGGGAGAGGGGGACAAGGTCTGGCTGGAGGCGGAGAGCGAGGCGCGCCTCGCCAACGGCAACGACTACCGCAACCACTACCTGTTCCAGTTCCGCTTCGCCGAGGGCGGCATCGTCGAGTTGAAGGAGTTCGTCGATACCCTGCACGTCTACCGGGTGATCGACAGCGAGGCGGTGCGGGGCGCGCCGCGACCCCGGGACCACTTTGTCACCCGGGTCAGCCGGACGCTCACCAGCGGGGACGGTTGACGGGGTATTGAGCGGGGAGGGGGCCAGGGCGGGGTTTTGCCCGACCCTGGCGGTGGTGGCTCAGAGGGCCACGTCGTGGTAGACGTTCTGTACGTCGTCGAGGTCGTTCAGGGCGTCGATCAGCTTGTTGAACTGGGCGACGTCGTCATCGCCGAGGACGACGCTGTCCTTGGGCAGGAACTGGATCTCGTCGACGCTGAAGTCGATCTCCCCAAAGGCATCCGTGAGCGCCTGCTTGGCCTTGAAGTACTCTCCCTGGGGGATGAACACGGTGACCTTGTCGCCGTCGTTTTCCAGGTCGATCACATCCACATCGGCCATCACCAGGGCCTCCAGCACCGCTTCTTCATCCTGACCGCCAAAGGCGAGAATACCGGCGTGGTCGAACATGTGGATAACGGTGCCCTGGGTGCCGATCTTGCCCTTGCCCTTGTTGAAGCACACCCGCACATCGTTGAAGGTGCGGGTGGGGTTGTCGGTGAGGCAGTCGACGATGATCTTGCTGCCACCGGGGCCAAAACCCTCGTAGCGGGCCACCGAGAAATCCTCGCCACCGCCGCCCTTGGCCTTGGCGATGGCCTTCTCGATCACATGGCTCGGCACCTGATCCTTCTTGGCCCGCTCGATCAGCCCGCGCAGGGCGAGGTTGCCCGCCGGGTCGAGGCCGCCGGCCTTGGCGCAGACGTAGATTTCCCGGCCATAGCGGCTGTAGACCCGGGCCTTCATGTCCGAGGTCTTGGCCATGGATTCCTTGCGGTTCTGGTAGGCTCTGCCCATTGGTTTACCCCTTGAAATTGTGCAAGTCGCGAATTCTAGCCACTGGCGGGGTGGTTGGGAATTTTTTTGTGGTCAGGGTGGAACCCCGGCGGATGACGCCTTCGGCTCTTCCGCCCTACACCCAGTCCGCCGAACTCCTCCCCAACCGCATGGCACCAAAGGCGCACCCGTCATCCGCCAAGGTTCCACCCACCGCACCGCCCCAATGTAGGGCGGAAGAGCCAAAGGCGTCATCCGCCAAGGCTCCACCCACCGCACCGCCCCCACCGTAGGGCAGAAGAGCCAAAGGCGTCATCCGCCGGGGTTCCACCCACCGCACCGAGCCCCAACCGTAGGGCGGAAAAGGCGCAGCCGTCATCCGCCGCCGGGCTCTCCGCCCGTCACGCCTTCCTCGCCCCCGAGGGCATCGAGCAGGGCGGGAATAAACACCGCGAACTCCCCGGTCATGATGGTGAAGTCCACATCGAACTGCTCGGCGGCGCTCTCGGCGTTGACCTCCCCCAACTTGTCGTTGATCAGGTCGCCGAACTTCAGGCGCTTCACCGCCAGCTTGTCGTCCACCAGGAAGGCGATGTCCCCGCACCATTCCAGGGCCAGCTTGCTCACATACATGCCCGCGTCCAGGTGATTGCGGATTTCCTCGGAGCCGAGGTCCTGGTTCTTGCAGCGGATCACCGCCGAGTCGTCGGCGCTGTCCCGCAGCTCGCACTCACCGCCCAGGGTGAACCCGGCGGGGGCCGCCCCGTCCCGCAGCCATTGGGTGAGGGTGGTGGGGATCGGGTCGCGGGTCTTCAGGGGCAGTACCGGCAGGCTGCCAAGGCTTTCCCGCAGCTGGCTGAGCAGATCCTCGGCGCGGTTGTGGGCGCCGCTGTTGACCACCAGAAGGCCCGCCCGGGGATCGATATAGGCGTACAGCCGACCGGTGCGGGTAAAGGCCCGGGGCAGCAGCTCGAAGGTGATCTCGTCCTTGAGGTCGGTGCGCTCCTTCTTGCCGGGGCGGCGGGCCTCCCGGGCCTCGATCTCGGCGACTCTTTCCGCCAGGGCATCGTTGACCACCGCCGCCGGCAACAACCGGCTCTGCCGTTGCAGGCAAACCATCAGGCAACCGTTGGCGGCGTGCACCAGGGGCGCATCCCCGTCACCCACCGGCGCCACCCAGCCAAGGGTGGACAGCTCCTGGCTGCCGCAGGGACGAAAGGGCTTGGCGTCGAGGTGTTGGTGGAGGGATTCGGGGTCGAGGGTGAAGGGCTGGGTGAAGCGATAGACGAGCAGGTTCTTGAACAGCATGTAATGTCAGCCTTGTGCCAGTGAGTAAACCGGCGGGCTATTGTAACCACTGTCCCAGCTGCTGAGGGCGGGGCTCCGTCACTTTTTGCGGTGCCGGGTCAGGCCCTTTGGCAACCGGTGAGGGTCAGCCGGGGCGGGCTGAAGGACATGCTGAAACTCTCCACCCGGCGCAGCACGTTCATACCGAGGATGTTGCGACCGCCGCCCGCCAGCACGGCGGCGTCCACCTGGTCGAGCACACAGCCACCTCCCAGGTCGAGGCGGCTGATGGTGTAGATGGGGACCCGGTCGACCCGTCCGCTGGCGAGGCGGGCATTGATGGTGCGCTTGTAGGTGGCCTGCCCTTCTGCCGCCAGTTTGTCCAGCAGCGTCCGGTTGATGGCGAGGTAGCCGGAGCCGGTGTCGAACAGCAATTCGGCGCTTTCGCCATTGCCAAGGAGGGCGGGCAGATAGAACGTGGCGGTGGTCTTTTCCGTCAGGGCGATAACCCTGGGCAGGGCCTGCGTTGCATCGCCCGCACCCCAGGCGTGCAGGGGGAGCAGGGTGTGCACCAAAACAATGCAAATAAGGCCGGTCAGGCGGTGCGATGGCCGGGGTTTTGCGATCGAGAGGCCCATGGGTGTCTCCGGGGAGGCATTCACCGGGGTTTACGCAATAAGGATGCCAGCGCTTCGGTCAATTGGCCTGCCAGCCCCTGGTATGCCCTGTCCAATCCCGGTCGGTCAGGTTCAATCGGGCCGATAGCCAGTATCCATGGGTCATTCCCCGGCGCTCTACCTATACTGACCGGGCAACCCAAAAACGGAGGTAACCCCATGAAAAAGATGCTTGTCATCGCTGCTGTCGCCCTTGCCCCGGCGCTTTATGTCCAGGCTGAGCCCCGCTCCTTCGAGGACCTGTCCTTCCGCCAGGACCGCGCATCAGTGGAGCGCGGCGAAGTCACCCGGCTGGTGCACCCGGTGGGCCACGGCAAGTACCGCCCCAATCAGAGCGCCGCGCCGATCCGCGAGGCGGACACCGAGATCGCCGCATTCGAGGAGGTCTCGTCCGCCCCCGGGGTTGCCCGCCCCGACCGGGCCGATCGCATTCCGCGCTAGGGGTAGTACCCACAAAAAAACCCGGCTGGGGGCCCCAGCCGGGTTTTTTTGTGGGGGCTGTTTGTCAGATGTAATCCCGATAGGTCTCGATGTAGTCTCCGTAGACCTCGCGGATATCATCCTCGGTGATGCCGAAGTCCGCCAGGCTGTAGCTGTGCTTGCCGTGCTTGCCGGCGGGATTCTCCGCCAGCCAGCGGCGCACGCCGTCCTGGGCGGCCTGGGTGTAGTCCATGTCGAAGCGCTCGTAGATGGTGCCCACCGCCTTCACCGGGTCGGCCACCAGATCCTTGTAGCGCATGTCGTGGAACGGGGCCTCGGGATGCTTGGCGCGGAAATCCATGCAGCGCACGATGCCGTCGTGCCAGAGGTGGAGGAACTCGCGGCCGAGGGCGTGGCGGTCCTGGTGGTCATAGGCCTGGTTGCGGATCACCCAGATCAACTGGGAGATGGAGGCGATCACCGTCACCGGGTCCCGGTGGGGCTGGACGAACACCGCGTCGGGGTAGACCTTGAGCAGCTCCGGCAGGGCGTACATATGCTCCTGGATCTTCAGCACCCACTGGCGCCCGGGCACCTTCCAGCTCAGCTGCTGCAGCCACATCTTGTGGACTTCGTAGCGGAAGCTGAGGTCGGCCTTGAGGAACCACTGATAGAAGCTCGGGATATTGCTCATCATCACCGGGTTGGAGCTGTGGAAGGAGGTGGTCATGAACGAGCCGCACTCCTGGGGAATCTTCGCGCCGATGGGGTGTGCCTTAAGCAGCTCATCGATCTTGCCGCCGAATTCCCGTTCGATATAGGCGTCGAACTGGCCGATGCGCGGGTCGGTGTCGAAGGTGGCGGCCTCCGGGGGCGGGGAGGGATTGGCCACCTCCCACATCAGCGGGGTGCGCACCGCCGGGTCGCCGTCGATCAGGGCGTGGAGCAGGCTGGTGCCGCAGCGGGGCAGGCCGAGGATAAAGATGGGGCGCTTGATCTCCACCTCGGCGATTTCCGGGTAGCGGGCGCGATCGTCCACCAGGGCCTGGAGGCGGCGCAGGTCATCGTGGATATTCCCCAGGTTGCGGGCGCGGCCGTTGGCGTTCAGCCCGGTGTCGGCGGCATAGGCGGCAAGCAGGGGTTCGAGGCCCTTGCGCACGTTCTCCCGCAGGTAGTCGGTGAGGGGGTATTGCTCGAACAGTTGGTCTGCCGTGGGCAGCCAGGACCCCTGGCTAGTCAGCGGTGTGGTCATGGAAACTCCTGATACATTTTTATGGTGGTTTGGTCCGTCAGCGATCATACATGGCGCGCACCGCCTTGTCCCCCATGCGCAGGAAGCGCTTGCGGGGCAGCAGCCCCAGCATCAGGCCCATCAGGACATTGGTGATGGGCCCCGCATTGGGGCGCACGTTGATCTCTCGGCCGAGCCCCCCGAGGGCAGCGTCCACCACCACGAAGGGGTCCACCGGCTGCATCAGCCGGGTCGGCGCCTGGCCGGGGGGCAGGGAGGCGCGGAATCCCGGGGTGTTCACCGCGCCTGGCATCACCGTGGTGACGTCGATGCCATGGCGTTCCAGTTCCGACCAGAGCCCCTCGGCGAAGACGCGATCAAATGCCTTGGTGGCGGCGTAGGTGGCGATATAGGAGGCCCCCATCTCGGCGGAGCCCGAGGCCATGATGATCACCCCGCCGCGGCCCCGCGCCACCATGCCGGGGGTCAGCCGGTGGGCGAGTATCACCGGCGAGGCGCAATTCACCGCAATCTGGTTGAGCTTCACCTCGAGCGGTACGTCGAGCCAGCGTCCCACGGCCCCGAGGCCGGCATTGGCCACCAACAGGCCGATCTCGATATCGTCAAGGCTGTCGATGGCGGCGTTGAGGGCGGCGGCGTCCCCCAGGTCCACCGGGATAGGGCGTATCTCCACCCCGGGGTGATCCCGGCGCAGCTGGCTTGCCGTTTGCTCCAGGGCAGCGGCATTGATGTCCAGCAGCACCAGGGACATACCCATGGCGGCAAGGCGCTCGCCATAGGCCGCACCGATGCCCTGGGCACCCCCGGAAATCAGTGCCCAGTTGCCGTATTTTTCGGGGAAATTGCCAAATGCTGCCATCGGTAGCCTCCGCGTGGTGGTTGGGTCGAGCTGGCACGGTGCAACAGAGCGGCTGGCCAGGCGAGCGCACAACGGTAGCGGAGCGCGGGGCAGGAAGCAATATATTGTCGAATTTGACAATATATTGGTGCGAGGTTCAGGGGCAGGGCCAGGCCTTTTCGAAGGCGAAGAACATCAGCGAGGCCTGGTCCAGGTTGAGCTGGTCGGGGTGGGCCTTCAGGTAGTCAACCACTACCCGCGCCGCCTCGGCATTGGTGATGACGGGTTCGCGGGGCACGCAGAACAGTGGCTGGCGCCCCGGTTCGGCCTGGTAGATGGTGTTGAGATTGAGCATACCGTTGACCATGCCGAGGCAGTAGGAACCACCCACGCTGAAATCGTTGCTCACCCCTGTTTCCACAAAGCTGACCACGTCCCCGCACTCCGCCAGCAGGGTGTGGCCATTGGCCGTTGAGGACGGGGGCGGGGGCTGCGCGGCGACCTGGGAGACAAGGACACCGGCAAGAAGAGTGAGCAGTGGGTATCTGAAGGGCACGGGGTTGTCTCGGCGGCTGCGTCGCTGGGACGGAAAATGGCGGAGGGACAGGGATTTGAACCCTGGGTACCCGCGAAGGTACGCCGGTTTTCGAAACCGGTGCTTTCGACCGCTCAGCCATCCCTCCGGTGAAAACAGGGGGGATTCTAGCGGAAATGGCTGGCCCTGGTTACCCGTGGTGGCACTTTTTTTGGAGAGACTGGTTCCTACCCGGGGTCGCTTCCGGCCCGAACGCCCTGTCGCAATCGCATTTCACCTCAGGTTTCCTTCGGGGCATGCTCGCTGTCGAGTGGAGCCACGAGATGCACCCTGGTACCCCTGCGCCTGAGGCTGGCGATCTCAAGGCGCCCGCCCATCAATCTGGCCCGCGAGCGCATGGTGACGAGGCCGAGACCTGCGGTAGTGCGTGAGTGAGGAATATCCACCCCGATGCCGTCGTCGGTGATGGAAAGTTCAAGGGCACCATCCTCGATTCGCATATCAAGACTCAGATGGCTGGCCCCGCTATGGCGAACCGCGTTGGAAACCGCTTCCTGAACGATGCGAAAAACCTGCAGGGCGCGTTCAGGATCGATACCCGAAAAATCGCCGTGAATGGCGTGATGGGTGATGATGGAGGTGGTGGACGCCACGTTGTGAATCACATCTTCCACCATGGGTACAAGGCCGAGGGTGTCGAGACCGGAGGGGTAGAGGCCCGTGGAGATATTGCGAATCCGTGCGATGGACTGCTTCAAGTAATGTTCGATCTTTCCGATCTTGTCAGCCATCGGGCTGCTGGTGTCCACGATATTCCTGGACAACACGCTCGTCTCCAGGTAGGCCGCGTACAGAATCTGACCAAGATCGTCATGCAACTCCTGTCCGATATGGCGCAGGGTCTTTTCACTGATATTGATCATCACTGACTCAGCCTTGTCGATGCGACGCCGGATCGATGTGTCGATGTCCTGGACGGCCTTCTGCTTTAGCCAGTCATCCTGGCCTTCCCGCAGGTCGTAAAGAAAGGTGAATATCCGCTCGGGAATCGTCGGATTGTAATTCGAGCTCACCAGCAAGGGGATTTCGTTGCCATTCTTGTGGCGGTGCATGGTGCCGAAATTGAGCCTGCCGGTGGCCATCAATTCCTCGATGAGACCATTTACCTCGTGAGTGGAAAAAAGCGTGTCAAGGCTGGTGATGGGGGCACCCACCAGCTCTTCCCTTGTCATCCCCACCATTTCGCAGTAGGCATCGTTGGTTTCCAGGATGCGCCCCTGGAGATCGGATATCCAGAATCCCTGGGCACTGCTAGCCAGGATATTCTCATAAATTTTCTGCTTCTTGATGAAGTCGTCGAGATCGCTGCGCTGCGCGCTGATATCGATGATGATTCCCTCCCAGAAAGTCGCATCGCCGGGATTGCCCAGGGGGAACAATTCAAGACTATACCAGCGGGTCTCACCGCGAATGACCACTCTGCCCTCCCAGAAGAGAGGGCTAAGCGTGGCCAAGGCATCCGCTACCAAGCTGGCCAAGCCCGCAATATCCTCGGGGTGCACCCGCGCCAATGCGTCGGCGGGATCGCTCATAAGGCGATCACGGGGCAGGTCGAGCATGGTGAGACAGCGTTCGCTCACATAATTGATGGCCAGCCCATCACCCCTGTGAATCGAAAAGTAGATGGCGCCGGCTATGATGCGCATGGTGGTTGGCTTCATCGGGTTACCTCCGTGTATCCCGAATCATTTCGCCGGTCCAATGCCGCATCCGGCGGCATGGGGTGGGCTGTTCGCGCGCAACGCGCCGCAGACAACCTGGTCGAGGTGGATGGTTCTGGCATAGTCGATGAGCTTTTCACCCTGTCGCGGATTCTGGGCGAAACCCCTTTGCGCTGCATCCAGAATCCTGTCCCGCTGTGTGTCATCGAGTTCGTGCCAGGCAAACAGCCCTAGCCTGGCAATGCGCAGATTGATTCGCGAACGGGAGGCGCCAAGGCGAAGTGCGTTGCTCGCGGCACGATCAAATTCGGTGTCGAAGGCGAGCAGGGCGGCTTTGATGCTGGCGACCCGTGCCCAGGCATAGGGCCATGTTGGCCGCAGACGGGCGGCGTCCCGGTAGGCATCGAGGGCTGCCAGGCGGTGATCCCTGGCCTCGGTGTATCCCGGGTGGCGGTCCCTGTAGCGCCATTCGAGAATTTCGCCGAGACGATGATAGCGTTCGCTGTCATCGACCGGTGAGAGGGTAATCGCCCGCTCGGCCGCACCTCGCGCCACGGTCCAGGCTTCGAGGGAGGGCGGATTGCCAAGGCTCCGCCAGTGGCTGACAAAGCGCTCCGCCTGGAAGCTGTTGGCGTCGGCGAGAATCAGGCGGACCGCGCAGTAAAGTACCACCACGCTCAGCAGCAACAAGCTCCCCAGGCCCGCATCGGCGAGCCGGCTATGGTGTCGGGTGGTTGGCAGCGTGGCGATATTCACGGACGGCGGGGCAGGGCGGCGTCGCACTCAGGCTCAGGCCGCACTGGCGTGTAGGTGGCGCGGCGCTCAGACCTTCTGCTTTTCGCCATAACCGTAGTAGTCGTAGTACCCGCCGTAGCTGTAGCCGTATTTCTGGGCCTTTTTGATATCCACCTGGTTGAGAACAACCCCCGAAAGTGGCGCGTTCTTCTGCAGCAGATGGCCGACTCCCCGCTGGGCCAAGGGAATTGCCGTGGCCTGGGATTTGATCACAAAGATCACCGCGTCGGCCAGGGTGGAAAGCAGCACCGAGTCGCTGACGGCAAGGACGGGGAGTGAATCGATCACAATATAGTCGTAGCGGTCGCGAAGGCCATTGATCAAGTCGACAAAACGCTGCGAGGCCAGTAGTTCCTGCGGATTTGGCGGCACGGTACCGGCTGTCAGAAGATCGATGCCTGGCGCGATGTTGCGGATGCATTCGTCGATTTCCGCGGTATGGGCGACATAATTAGCCACCCCCGGAAGCCCCACGGGCAGGCCAAAAGCCTTGCGTTGCGTGGGCTTGCGCAGATCGCCATCGATCAGCAGCACGGTTTTGAGATGGCCGAGGGAGAAGGCGAGGTTGGAGGCGACGGTGCTCTTGCCTTCTCCCGGCAGGGATGAGGTGACCATGATCACCCGGTGCGGATTATCCATTGCCGACAACACCAGGGATGTGCGCAGAGTACGAATCGACTCGGAGAACTGGCGGTCTTCATCCAGCTGAAAGGCCCTGGGCAGATTGCTGGTATTGGCACCCTTGACCAGGGGCAGGATTCCCAGCACGGGGAGATCGAGATTGCCCTCCACATCCTCGATGCTCTTGAAGGTGTTGCTCAGCATCTCGATAAGTAGAGTGATGCCACAGGCGAGGAACAACGCCAGCAGTCCGGCAATCACCACAATCAACACCTTCTTGGGCTTGACGGGAATTTTAGGGATCACCGCCCGCTCCACCACCCGGGCATTCACCGCATCGAAGTTCTGGGTGGCGGAGGTCTCCTTCAGGCGCGTCATGAAGGTGTCGTAGAGCTGGCGGTTGGTGTCCACCTCCCGCTGCAGCTCCCGCAACTGGAATTCCTTGCGGGTGATGTCCTGGATCTCACCCTTGTTCTGCTCGAAGGAGGACTCCAGGCTTCGCTCGTTGGCCAGCGCAAGCTGGTATTCGCGCTCTATGCTCGCCACCACCTGTTCCACCTGTGCCTTGAGGCTCGCCGTGGCGGCATCCAGCTCCGTTTGCGCGGCAATCATCTTGGGATACTTCGCCTTGTAGCGCCGTGCCAGCTCCTGCACCTTGCTGCGGGCCTGGGCCTCCGCGGTGCGAAATTGCTGCACCACCGGGTCGCTGAGGACGGCGGGTACGGTGGCCAGTCGCTCCCAGCCGGCGTCCTTCATGGCGGAGACCTGACGGTACTGGCTTTCGATCTCCGCGCGGCTGCGCCGGGCATCGATCAGGCGGCTGCTGGTGCCCGACAACTCCCCGGCGGATACGGTGGTTACCCCCTGCAGATCCAGCAGATTTTCCCGTTCGCGAAACCCTTGCAGGCGTTGCTCCGAGAGACGCAAATTCTCCTTGAGATCGAGCAGTTGCTCGTTCATCCAGCTGGTGGCGGTCTGGCTCATTGCCAGCTTGGCTTCCAACTGGTTCTCGATAAAGGCTTTGGCGAGCGCATTGGCAGCATTGGCAGCCAGCTGGGCATCGGACATTTCGACATGAATCTTGACGAGCTGGGTTTTCATCACCGGTGCAATCTGGGTGCGGGCCATCAGTGCATTCACGGTGCGGTCAAAGATTTCCGCTTCTGAGAGGCTGTCATCCTCGAGGTCTTCCGGCATCACCATGGGCAGCAGCTGGCGGATATCGAAATCCCCAAGCAGGTCGTCAATATCGAGCCACCCCTCCGGCTGCTGGCGCGGATCAAACTCCGGATGTTCGGTAAGCCGCAACTCCGCTACTACCCGCTCCGCCAGCTCCCGGGATTTGAGCAGCTCGAACTGGGTCTGCAGATATTCGCTGCCGGTACCCTCCAGCCCGTAGATTTCCTCGATGGAGACGGGTTTGGCTGCGCGCTGTTCGATCAGCAGGGTAGAGGTCGCACGGAAGATCTCCGTCATATTGAGGACGACCAGTACCGCCAACATCATCACCAGAAGGGTAATGGCGCTGATCGTCCACTTGCGTCGCCAAATGGGAACGAACAACTGAAGCAGGTCAATTTCGTCGTCGTTGTCTTCGCTGTTGCGTGCGATGGTTCTTGCGTCCTGGTTCAAGCGTCGCTGTCCGTTTGGTTGAGTATCGGGTTAAAGGCCACGCCAGCGCGGGCAATCAATCGTTGCAGAGACTCTGATGGGCTCAGGGCGTCTCCACTTGCTTGTCCCTGCGACACTTCTGCTCTCGGATTGCTCCGGTGCTGCGCACCTCGCAATGACAAATAATCGGGGATTCCCCAAGAGTTGTTCGCTACCCTTGCGCTGTCATCAGCATGCCCGCCAAGCGCCTTGGGTGGGCAATGACAACACATGTAGTGTTAACCCTTGCTTGGCGATCAATCCTCTAGAAAAGGCTCTGCTCGACGGTAACGATATCCCCTGGCATCACCAGCGTATCGATGGTGGCACGCTGGGGCTTGCGCTCGGGATCGGCTTCCCGGATCACATAGATCTTGCTCTTCGATGCCCAGTCCGAGAATCCGCCGGCGAGGGCCACGGCCTTGCGTATCGTCAGCCCCGGCTGGTACGGGTAGCCCCCCGGGGATTTGACTTCGCCGTTCACGTAAAACTCGCGGTACGCGATGATGCGCACCGACACCTTCGGGTCCACCAGATAGTCGGCGCGGAGGGCGGTTGCAATAATTTTTTCAAGTTCGGCGGCGGTTTTGCCAGAGGCGCGTATTTCGCCGATGAAGGGGTAGGAAATGGTACCGGCGTCGGTAAGGCGAATTTCCTCAAAGGAGAGCTCGTCCTCGCCAAACACCCGAATGGTGATGACATCGCCGGAGTCCAAGGTATATTTGCTGTCGCTCTCCGCCCACAGGCCGTTGGCCAGGAGGAGCAGTACGAATCCTGTCAGATATTTCAAAATCACGATGATTCAATAAGCCCTTTCACCATTGCAATGACAAAACAAGCGCAACGACTCCCGCCATTGCGCCTGCCTGTCGACCCTCAACCCTTACAGGCTGAGATTGAGGTTGATCATGTAGACGTTGCGGTCGTAGTCGCGAATGGACTGGTTCGAGTCGCGATCCTTGTAGGTGTAGCCGATGCCCACCGACATCCAGCGCGAGCTGTTGTAGCGCAGGCTGATCCCCGCCTCGTTTACCTCGTCCTCGCGGCCCACCAAATCTTGATAGTCTTCGTCGCTGAAGCGATAGAAGGTATCCAAGGACATTGTGCGGCTCAACTCGTGATAGAGGCTGACCCGGGCTCGGGTGGCGTCGATCAGATCTTCGGTAACGCTGCCTTCCTCGGTACCCTTCTGGCCGCCGATCGACAGGGTGGAGCGCGGCCCGGGCTGCCAGAGTACATCCGCCTCCCATGTGGAGCCGTCGCGGTCCTTTTTCCCGGCATCATCGAAATCACGTTTTTCCTGGCCGAACTTCAGGCTGCCGGTGGTCTGCCGGGTCGCGGACCAGATAACACCCACCAACACGGTGTTCTTGTCGCTGTCCAAATGCGGGAAGGCCTGAAGGTAATCGTAATCGTCGTAGCGGTATTCGAGCAGGGCGCGGGTTTTGGGCCCCAGCCGATAGTAGCCGGTGGCATTGAAGCCGGGCTTGTCATATTCCCTGTCGCGGTTGATGGTGCCGGAATTGAAGGTGCGGAACCATTCGTGATTGGCGCCAATGTCCAGGCTAAGGAGGCCGCTCGGGTTGCCAAGGCCATAGATGGCGGCGACGCGGCTTGTTTCGAACTTGTCGTTTTCACCCACCACGGAGGTATCCGCGACGTTCTCCACCCGCGAATAGTTCGCGTTCAAGGAAAGACGATTGCTGCGGTTGATGCCGATTTCCGCAGAGGCCTTCAAGAAGTGATCAGTGTCGGAATCCTGATCGGAATGATCGAACAGCTCGGTGTCGAAGGAGTAGCCCAGCTGGTAGTGGGCTCTGCCCTGTACGGAGTCCAGCAGCAAATTGGGGCTGATGGACGCGACCCAGCTGGAGGAATCGCTCACATTGGCTTCGTAGATGTTGTCGTCGTAGCGCAGTTCCGATTCGAGGGTCGGCGTGAGGGTGATCCCCTCGCTGATTTTGACGGGCTTCGGCTGCACGGCCATGGCGTTGGCGGCAGCGCCGGCGGCAATGATGGCAACGAGGGCGCGGCGGTTAAAGAGGTTGTTCATGACGGTCAGTCCCTTGGGGGCATCGATGCCTGGGCTATTGGTGAGTCGTTGGTCAAGCGGGGCTTGGCGGCTCGCTTGATTCTTCCTGGTCCGAATCCTGGGGCAGCGCGGCATCGATGGCGGCGTCGATGGCTGCCTGGGATGCGGGGGCTGCGGTAGTCGCGGCGATGCGGACGGATTCGGCCTGGGCAGGGGCTGCCTTCACCGCGGCGGTGACGATGGCAACGATTACCGCATCAGCGGCGGCACCCGAGCTCGAAACGGCGTTGATGGCCGCCTTGGTGATCACACTGGCAGCACTGGGGCTGCGCAGGGTGGCAAGGGAGACGATCTGGCTGGCACGGTCTGGATTTGCCTTGATGGCGGCGCCGGTGACCGCGCCAATGGCCTCGATGTGGCCGTCGAGGGCGTCAATCAGTGGGCCGAGGCTGTCGACGCTCTCACCATCGAGGCCCGATTCAACCAGTGCCTGGAGCTCAGGGGTGATGGTGATACCCATATCGCCGAGCTGGGCCAGAAGCGCCTCGTCGCCGAGGGCGGGGAGGGTAGCGCATGACAGGGCAGCCAGGATTGGCAGTGCTTTGACGAATCGACGCATATCCATTACCTCATAATCTCCGTTCAGATTGCTTCGGGCCTTGGGCTCTCGCAATGACAGCTGGTTGGCTTGTTATCGCGGGGCGCCGTGGCAATCCCTTGATTTCAGGTTGCTTTGGGCCCTGCGCCCCTGGCGACCTCATCTGACTGAATAATCAGAAGTTACCTCAAGGTATTGGTCGTGAGTCTAGACAAACCCCCGTTCAGCCGGTATCAGATATTTCTTATATTGCCGATTGTTTTCCCCGCGCCGTTGATCTGGGCGGCGTCTGGTTGAGGGGGCGTAATCCATGGCTTATGATCCCGAGCCCGTCGTCAAGGCCATTTTTGCGTGTTGCCCCAGTCCAGCGAACCCGCCCTTGCCCCCTATTTGCGCCTCACGGTGTTGATGTTGTTGATCTGGCTGCCTTTGCCCGCCGGCAGCAACTGGCCGTGGGCGGGCGGGCTTTATGTGGCGATCGTGGCGCTGGTGACACTGCTTTGGTGTGCCGCAAGGTTGCGGCGACGCGCGCTGTCGGTGGATGAGCTGGTGTTGAAGCTGGCCCGCGACGGGGCGGTGGCAGGGGCCAGCGCCGCGCCGGTAAGGGCGGCATTACCGCTGCTGGCCCTGCTGCTCTCTGCCCAGCTGTGGGTATTGATGCAGTGGTGGCTGGGTATCAGCGTCGATCCGGGTCGAACCTTCCGTTATCTGCTGCTCGGCACCGCCCACTGCCTGCTCTTCTGGCTGGTGATCAATCTGTTCTCCGAAAGGCGCCACCTCAGCGTGCTGGTGGCGGTACTGGTGGCGAGCGGCGCCGCCCAGGCCTTTTGGGGGGCTTTTATGACCCTGTCGGGCACAGAGTGGCTGCTGTTTGGCCCCAAGGAGCACTACCGGGGCGTTGTCACCGGCACCTTTGTCAACCGCAACCACCTGGCGGGCTACCTCGAGATGACCCTGGCGCTGGCCATTGGGCTTATGCTCGCCCTGCGGGATGGCCGCCCCTTCAACTGGCGCAATCTGCTGGAGTGGTTGCTGAGCCCCAAGGCGGTGTTGCGCCTGGCCATAGTCATGATGGTGATTGCCCTGGTGATGACCCAATCGCGGATGGGCAATACCGCCTTTTTTGCCAGCCTGCTGGTGGTGGGGGGGCTCTATGTGCTCATCAACCGGCAGAACCGTGTGCGCAACAGCTTGATACTCGCCAGCCTCATTGCCATCGATTTGCTGGTGATCAGCCACTTTTTTGGGCTCGAAAACCTCAAGAACCGCCTGGAACAGACGCACCTGCAAACCCTGGTGGTGGATGGCCAGGTGGTGCAGCGCCGCGCCGACCGCCTGGACGTTGCCGAATACGTGGTGCCCCAGATCGCGGCGCGCCCTCTCACGGGCCACGGTGCCGGCGCCTTCGAGGCCAGTTTTGCCCAGTATGCGGGGGCGGATTTGCAAATGGACTTCGACCACGCCCACAACGACTACCTGCAGTTTCTCGCGGAATTTGGCCTGCTGGGCAGCCTGCCCCTCGGGTTGTTTGTGCTGGCGGCCCTCTATCAGGCTTTGCGGGCCCTGTGGCGGCGGGAATCCTATTATCGCAGTGGCCTCGGGTTTGCCGCCGCCATGGGTATCCTCGCCCTGATGATCCACAGTCTCACGGACTTCAATCACCAGATTCCCGCCAACGCCGCAACCTTCGTGGTGCTGTGCGCCATTGCCGTGCTGGCCCGCCACCACCGGCGCGACCCAACCCCTGCCGGCAGGGAGCATCGCCATCGGCGCGGCAGGGCAGGGTGATCACCCCGGTGGCACATCCTCGGCCTGGCGCCATTGCCAGCCCGACAGGCAACGGCACCAGAGCCAATGGCAGGCCAGCGCCAGCACGACACCGATCACATTGGCGAGGGCATCCTCCAGGCTGAAAACCCGCCCCGGGCGCAACGCCCCCTGCAGTACCTCCAGCAACGGAGCGAGGGCGAGCAGGGGCAGCCAGACCCCAAGCGCCGATACCCGGGGAAACGCCAACCGGGCAAACAGCGCCAGCGCGCCGAACGCCACCACATGACCCCACTTGTCGGAATGGGCAAACAACTCCTGTGGCGGCTCGGGGCGAAACACCCCGTACAACACCCCCGCCACGCACAGCGCAAACCCCCACAACGCCCAGCCCCGCACCCACCCCCGCAACATCATCACCTTATCTGTCACCCCGCCCCCTGCCCCCCGCAACCTGCACCCTGCACCCTGCAACCTGCACCCTGCACCCTGCACCCTGCACCTTGCAACCTGCAACCGTCACCCCTCCGGCACAATAGCATCCAGCGAAACACTCACCCGATTCTGCCGCCCCAGCAATGTCACCAGCACCGACGCCCGATCCTTGGCGCCCGTCATCTCGTAGATCGCCGCCAGGCCGGCAAAGGGCCCGGTGAGGACGCGCACCGGCTCGCCCGGCGAGAAGGGGCTCGGCGCCGTGCCATTGCCCCCCTGGGCGGCGGCATCCCGAGCGCGGATAAAGTCGATCACGGAGGAGGGGATAGGCACCAGTTGATGGCCAAAGGTGACCAGCCCGCTGACCCCCAGTGTGGAGCGCACCGGGGCCAGGCTGACGGTGGATGGGTCCACCAGGATGAAGAGATACCCCGGGAACAACGGCTCCGACACCAGCTTCCACTGCCCCCGCAGCCGTTTGCGCAGCGCTATAAAAGGCAGATAGACATTGAACCCCTGATTGGCGAGATTCTCCCTGGCACGCAACTCCTGGCGGGGCTTGGTTTTGACAACCAGCCAGCATTCCTGCGATGGGGTGCTCATACCAGCCATTCCTTGTTCATTTGCAGGGTCCCTCGGGCAAAAAGGCGCGCACTATAGCGAAACGCCCCGGCCAGTAGAACCCGCCCCCCGGCCCGCTGCAAGACCGCTACCGCCCCAACAAGCAAATATCTCGCCGCCCTCGCGGATAGTCAGAAAATTCTGACCAAATGACAGGACTTACCTGATACCGGCTACTCGGCCCCACCGGCACAATTCACTCGCCAGGGAATGATTGAAATCCGCCAAGGCAACCACCCGGATAAGGGCGTGGGTTGCAGCCGGTCACGGCGGATCAGCTACAGGCATTTGCAAGCATCCCCCGGCTACCCCGGCTATTGACCTGATGGCGTGTACACCGCCAAGCCCGGGGAGCGCCAGCGCAGCGGAATGGAATCCCTTCCCCTCGCCACCCGCTCCCCTCGCCAGTGCCACCGCCATCCGATCTCGTATGTCTGAAACACGGCAGGGCGGTAGCGTCTCCAACCCCGCACCCCAACCCTGCCCCTGAACCCTGAACCCTGAACCCTGAACCCTGAACCCTGCAACCTGCCCCCTGCCCCCTGCCCCCAACATGAAACCAACCCCCGGCCTAACCTTCTGGGCACAATGGGCCATCGCCATGGCGGTGCTGCTGGGCCTGTTGACCCTGCTGGGCGAAATCAAGTGGGGAGAATTGCAATCCAACCACCGCATGCTGGCGGTGCTCACGGTGTTCTGCTCGGTGCCCATTTACACCTATTTAAGGGTATTCGACCGCCGCCAGGGCTACTTTACCGTTATCCGCCGCATCACCACCGCCTGGTCAATCCTGCTTGCGAGCCTTGCCTTTCTGGCCTTTGCCACCAAAACCAGCGAATCCTTCTCGCGGGAGGTGGTGCTCACCTGGGCGGTGCTCGGCTGGCCTGCCCAATGCCTGGCCTTTATCCCGCTCCACGGCTTTGCGCGGCGCTACCACAGCCAAAAGCGCCGCCAGCACAAATCCCTGATCCTTGGCACCGGCCACCTCGCCCGGCGCCTCGCCTCCCGGCTGCGCCGCCAGGGCACGGAGAATCTGGTGGGCCTCGTACACCACGACGACACCCCGCCAGGGCCCGAGCAGAGCCGCTACCTGATACTGGGCGGCGCCGTGCAACTGCGCACCCTTATCCAGCAGCACGGCATCAAAAAGGTATACATCGCCCTGCCCGCGGAAGAGATGGGCAACATCGAGAGCGTCTACATAGACCTGATGGACATTCAGGTGGATGTCATCTGGGTGCCGGATTTTTCCACCATGGTGCTGCTCAACCACTCCGTGTCGGAAGTGGCGGGCATTCCCGCCATCCACCTCAACGAGAGCCCCCTCACCGCCAACCCCTCCGCCGCGTTGCTGAAGGCGACATTGGATCGCACCCTGGCACTGCTCGCCATTGTCGCCCTGAGCCCGCTGCTATTGGTGGTAGCTGCTGCCGTCAAGCTCTCGTCCCCGGGGCCCGTGCTGTTCAAGCAGCCCCGCCACGGCTTCAACGGTGAGGTGTTCCAGATGTGGAAGTTCCGCTCCATGCGGCCCCACGACGATACCGTGGTCAAGCAAGCCACCCGCCACGACCCGCGCATCACCCCGGTGGGGCGCTTTATCCGCCGCACCTCCATCGACGAGCTGCCGCAACTGTTCAACGTGCTGATGGGGGATATGTCGCTGGTGGGCCCAAGGCCCCACGCCGTGCAGCACAACGACTACTACTCCGAAAAGATCCAGGCCTACATGAATCGCCACCGCATCAAACCCGGCATCACCGGCTACGCCCAGATCAACGGCCTCAGGGGCGAAACCGACACCCTCGACAAGATGGAACGGCGGGTAAAGCTCGACCTGGAGTACATCAACAGCTGGTCCCTTTGGCTGGATATCAAGATTCTGCTGAAAACCCCGCTGGCCCTGTTCTCCCGCAATGCGTATTGAAGGGCATGGGGCAGGTTTCAAGTTGCAGGGTGCAGGGTGCAGGTTTCAAGTTGCAGGGTGCAGGGTGCAGGTTTCAAGTTGCAGGGTGCAGGGTGCAGGGTGCAGGCTACAAGCTTGCAACTTGAAACTTGTAACTTGTAACTTGCAACTTGTAACTTGCAACCTGAAACTTATAACTTGCACCCTGAAACTTCACCGACAAGGAGTGTCGCCCCATGCAATTCGAAAACCTCGACGTTTGGAAGAAATCAGCGCGTCTCAGCGCACAGATCTACAAGCACCTGGCAGAACTCCGGGACTACGGATTCAGGGACCAAATCACCCGCGCCGGACTCTCCATCCCCTCCAATATCGCTGAAGGCTATGAACGCCTTGGCCACAAGGAAACCGCCAACTTCCTCAACTACGCCAAAGGCTCCGCCGGTGAACTCAGAACGCAAATCTACATCGGCATGGACATTGGCTACATCGACAAAGAAACCGGCAAAACCTGGCTAACCGAAGCAGAATCGATCTCCAAGATGCTCTACAAACTCATCCAAGTATTCGCGGGTAAGTGAACAGGTTGCAGGGTGCAGGGTTCAAGGGGCAGGTTACAAGGGGCAGGTTACAAGGGGCAGGTTACAAGGGG
>Ga0265293_10001138_pt1 | contig 59697 bp, 68 predicted proteins | sample Munlanlewell138R_FD_192505 | JGI IMG/M metagenome (GOLD analysis project Ga0265293, IMG submission 192505) | Leachate microbial communities from a municipal landfill in Southern Ontario, Canada - Leachate well 138R | ecosystem: Engineered > Solid waste > Landfill > Unclassified | place: Canada...
AGCAACAAGCATCGCATCAGCAATCTCGTAGGCGAAATCAGCGATCCCAGGGGCCCGATAGCCGTCATCCGGGCCGAAACTCGCCAGCCAACCGGCCATCGCCTGGCCTGCGAACCAGTCCCGCATCGACATGCCCGCAGGCTGGTCGAAAGCGCCGGGGAACGCCGGCCCGCCGTCATTGGTGATAGCCATCAGAACCTCCATCCGATCCGGGCCTCGATGCGATCAGCATCGTCGGACTTGGTGTAAGCCAGCCCGCCCAGCAGCCGATTGGTCAGCGCCACGTCGATGCCTGCGCCGTAGACCGGGGCCTCGGCCGCGAAGTCGTAGCCGGCGGTCATGTAGGGAAGCACGCGGCCAAAGCTGTATCCGGCCTGCGCCATCAGCCGGGTGCTGTCCTCGCCGCCGACGCGGGCATACTGCGCTTCGACGCCGCCCACGAAGCGGTTGGCAAACTGGTGGCGGTAGCCCGCAAACACGCCCGCGGTGCTGTCGCTCTGCCGGTAGGTCTCGGTGCCGGTCTGAATCGTCTCGGACCCGACCACCTCGTCCCATTCAGACACGACCGGATCGAAACCTTCGACGGCCCAGTTGTCCCAGCTTTCATTCGGCGTCGCGTTCAGGACCGATTGGCAGGAGACCTGCGCCCGGTCGTCGCCGCTGACAATGAAGAACTTTTGGCCGGGGGAGCAGCCGCCATTGTCGCGGAGGAAGCCCTGAAGGTCGCGCTTGGTGAACGGACGCTCTTCTCGGCGGGTTTCGATCACGTCGCGCTCCTCGTAGGTGGCGCGGGCCTGCTTCGTGCGCTGGGTGCCGTAGGACAGCCCGCCGTAGGCGCCGCTCCAGTCATAGGAGGCGGCCTGCACGGGCTTGGCCACGGGCGGCGCCGAGGTGATCGGGGCGACATAGCCGCCGGCGAAGGCCGGGGCGCAGGCGGTCAGCAGCAGGGCCGCTGCGGTGGTGATGTGCTTTCTCATGGTTCCGTTGCTCCTGTGAACGGGTTTCAGTTGGTCTGGTGTCTCTGGCGCGACGGGCGCCAGAAACGTGGGCCGACACTAGCCGACCGGCCAAGGCGCCGCCATACCTCGCGTCGTACGAGCGTGAAGGCGGGCCGGATCATTCGCCCTCCCTCGTGCTGCGATACGCGCGCAGGGTCGCCAGCAGCAGGGCGCGGGCGGGGGACGGACCGCGAGCGGAATATATGGAGTCATTTAGCTCAACAGCCATTCGGTCGTTGAGGCGCGCCCAACCCCACCCCGGCAGCAGCGCCTCCAACAGCGCCACGGCGGCATCGAGAGAGCCACATTGGGCCTCACCGAACAGGACAGCGTTGCTGAGGCCCAGCGGACCAACTGCGCTCAACCACGGGACTGTTTCTTCCGCATCCACGGCTTTGATAAGCTGATCCAGTTCAGTGTAGTTGGTCATTGCTAATATCCCCTGTGTCGCCAAGGGCTGTACGGGCAAGCTGTCTTACCTCAGCCGGGGTAGTTTCCCATTTATCAGGATAGCCCCATGCCGGGGCGGATTCGATTTTTTGCAATGCCTCACGCATCCGAAAGTTTTTGGACAGTATCGTTGCAACCACATCAATGCGAACATAGCCGGTTTTTTCGTCTCCGTGGCCTGCCCTGCTGGGGTCAGGATAATTACACCAGTAGCGTTGCTCGTCGCCGTGCGGCAGTAGCCAAGTGATCTTGGGTGCATCATCAATCATTGCTGCTCTCCTTCGGTTTGCGCAGAGCGGCGCGGGCAGCGTTCAGGGCATCCAGCGTGTATCCTTTGACCATTGCCGGATACATCTTCCCATGAAGATCAAGAGCGTCTTCGCACTCTCGCAAAGCATCCCGCAGCTTTTGGTTCTCGGCTTCCAGCGCCTCGATCAGTTCGGCGCGGACGTATTCTACATCTCCCGGCCTACTCTTATCGTAAAAATACGGGTTTCCTCCGTCCGGCACGAGCCAGATGCGTTCGGGTGTGTTAGTCATGGATGTTCTCCTTTGGCTCAGGAATGGAGCGGATGCTCGATGACAGCGGATCGCTATCGTGATCCCCCGCAACTCCTGATGCGATCAGCCACTTAACAACCTCATCCCGCCCAAATCGCCAGCCTTCTAGACGGGCCTCAATCAGCAGCTTGTCTAGGGCGGCTTGGGCATTGGCGGGGGGTATGGCGCGGATGCACGATGCCAAGGGGTCGCCGTCACCATCCCCTGCAATCCCCGTTCCAACCAACCATGTCGCTGCCGCCTCATACACCGCCGCAACCTTGGCTCGCTCAACCTCAAGCGCATCGGCGAGGGTGGCGATAGCGTCTGCCGCTTGGGTGCAGATTTCTGGCGCTTCCCACCAACTTCCGCCTGCTACGGTTTGTTGTTCCCTGTGTTCGCGCAGCGGCTCGATCAGCGCCCGTGCGGCTGCGATGGGGTCGGCGGTCACAGCCCTTCCCCTTCTTCATACTCGACGCGGACGCAGGCGATGCGGTCATGACCGGCGTATTTGTCCGCCAGTTCTCTGGTGCTGTGGGCGGCGGGGGTGCCTGCGGGGTAGATATTCACCCAGCACTCGTCGCGTTCCGTCACGTTTTCGATCTGTGCCCCGTGCATGTCATAGTTTCTTCCGTCCCACGCCCAAGCGGTGTGAATACGGTGCCCTTGATCGTTGTCGTAGTAACCGATCAGCGGATAGTCACTTTCAGGTTCGACACAGAGAATACGCACCGGGCGGCGGGAACTGACAAGGCGCGCGGTTTTGGTGAGGTCAATGGTCATAGCCCCTCTCCCTCGGTATAGGTCACTTCGATGCAGGCGATGCGGTCATCGCTCGCGCTTAGGTCCGCGCGCTCGCGGCTGGGGTGCGGCAGTATCTCACCACCCGATTTGTAGATGTTCAACCAGAGGGTCCGCTGCACCGGGACGTTCACGAGGTTGCTCGAGCTGTCTGCGTCGGTGTATAGGTTGCCTTCGCGGGTGTAGGTGAGCACATCGTTGGTTCCGTCGTCGAAGTGGACAATGACGGCCAGCGGGTAGTCACCAGTCAGCCTGTCATAGACGAGTTCGGCTTTCTCGCCGCGTCGGGTCTGAAGTGGCTTGGACAGGTCGAGGGGTTTCATCGTGGGGGATTCCTTCAGAGTGGGGCGGGGCTGTTCTAGGGTTTCAACTCCGTGGCCCGTTCATAGGAACGGACGATGTCGGCCTTGAGGGCGGTGATGGTTTCCGGGTTCAGTCCGTCCAGGATCAACACGGGAGAGAAGGCTTCTTTCCCTCCAAGGAAGGACAGTTGCAGGAGCACTCCGCTACCGAACAGGTGGTCGGTGCTTGTCCTGTGGATGGTTGCATTGGCGAAATGGTAGGAATGAGCCAAGTTGGCTTCCAGTTCGAGGACTTTGCGACGGAGCTGGGCCTTGGTGGGTTTCTTGCGTTTCAGCGGTTGATTGGTCATGGCTCTCCTCCACCATATACCGGCTCGCCGGGGAATATGTCGGGGCAGGCAGCGACAGCCGCACGCCCCGCGTCGGTGATTTGCCATGCTGTCGCTGGGCCGCCGCTACGGAACGGCATACCCTCTCCGCTCCCGCCAACGGACACCTGCTCGACCCATCCAGCCTCTCGGAGGCTGTGCATCGTCGCGCCGGTCGAGGGCCACAGCTTCCCGCCGCGCCCCTTTGTGATCAGTTCTCGGGCCAGGAATGGGCGTGTCGTCAAGACGCGGCTTGACTTGAGCGCTATCAGGCATTCCCAGCGGGTGCGGGTCAGATGTGGGCTCATCGCTGATCCTCCTGTTCCATCCATTGCCAATCGCTGCCAATCGAAGTCGGGTTGGGCTTTTGGGGCGTAGCGTCGACACACCACCCCAACCATTTGGGATCCTTACCGGGACAGTTGGGTCCGGTGCTCATCCAGATATGGGCGAACAGGAGAACCATGGCGAAGAAGATCATCCCGATCAGGATCGCGCAGATCAGTTCGAGCGGATGGTTCGGCTCCTCGGCCATGTCCCAGATGGCCCAGCTGTCTTTGTCCTGGTCGGGAGCACTCATACCGTGGCTTCCTCGTTCAACAGGTCCTTGTCCCAGATGCCGGCCTTCTTGAGCGCCGTGCGGAGCCGGTAGTTCTCGCCCCGCAACTTTCGGTTCTTGACGGTGATCTCAGCGATCTGATCCTCGTAATGGCGCTTGAGCTTCTTGATCTCCTTGAGCCGCTTCTGGTCGAGTTGCTGGAAATGCTCGAGCATCTTGTCCGTCACTGGCTCGATCTGTTGGCGGATCTGGGTTGCTTCCTTGTGCATGAAGCGACGGGCGGCCAGGGCCCGCCGGAACCAGTCCTCGTTGATCGGCTGACCCAGATCCTGGCGGGTGCGGGTATCCGCAATCTGGCCGTTGATGTTCTCGATGCTTTCCTCGAGTTCGGCCAGGCGTTCCTTCAGTTCAGCGGTCATGCGGTGGTTCCTTGAGAATAAAAACCCCCGGCTGCCGAGTAGCGACAGCCGGGGAGTTGCCGTGCGCGGGCAGTGTAGACGGAGCAGTTGCGCGCACGGGGTTCAAGTGGGGTGACATGGTGTGGTGTGTCAGTCCCGGTAAGAGGTGCTGCCAAGCTCGTCGAGATAATCGGCGCCCATATAAAGGTCGTGGACCAGCTCGCAGGAGACCTCGTAAATCTCCTCGGCCAGGGCACGCATCTCATCGGCATCCCGATCGAACTCCTTGATCCGGCGAGCCAGGAGGCGCAGCAGCGCAGCATCGGGGGTCTGGCCGCAATGTTGGGCCGCGGCCTCGATCAGGCGTCGTGCTTCCCGGCTCTGATTGAGCATCGTGTTCTCAGGCAGCTGGTTGGGCATGACTCAGCCTTTCTCGTAGATGGCTTCGACGGGCCGATCGGCCTGGTTCTGGTATTTGCCGGTATAGCGCCCCTCGGTCTCGATCCGGGAGAACAGGATCTGGGCGATGCCGGCACCGGCCGGGATGTGGAGCACGTCCTGGCCGTGATAGACCAGCTCGAGGGTCAGGAAGCCTTTCCAGCCAGGCTCCAGCACGGTGTTGAAAACCGAGAGCCCGCGCCGGGCCCAGGTGCTCTTGTCGTGCACCACGCCCACCAAGTTGGTCGGCATCTGAAACTCCTCGATCGCCGAGGCGATGGTGAAGCGTCCAGGCTTGATCTCATGGGACCACTCCGGCGTGGCGGGGTTGTCTACTACGGCGACGCTCTGTTCGGTGATCAACTGACGCCTGAAGCCGACTTTAGGCCCCTCCTCGGCGATAGGCACATACAGGTGCTTTCCTGCCGGGATGAATTGGATGTCCTGCTTGATGCGGATGTCGTAGCCGGCCTCGGCCAGCCCGTAGCTGACGCCATGGAGGCGCTCCTTGGTGGTGAGCATGTCCCTGATGGGAGCGGCTGCGATGAGCTGGGATCCATTGACGACGGTCATGCGGTGCCTTTCTGCTGAAGGATGAGCGGGGTGCTCATGGAACGGGGAAGATTCTTCTCGTCGTCCCAGCCGCAATGGAGATGACCGGGCTGCCCGGCCTTCGGGCAGTTGGCCCGCTCGAGATCGTCGACCCGGACAGGTCGTCTGGTGGGGGCCACGAACTCCTCCTCGGTGATGATACGGGTCATGCGGTATCCTTCCGGGTAGCAGTGGCCATCAGCTGACAGCCTCGCTTCATGAGGCGGGGGTTGTTCTGAGCCAGGCCCTCGAGGAAGAGGGCCCAGCCGAAATCAGCGAGTGAATCGGATCTCATGGTGGTTTGCTTTGCTATGGTGTGTCAGTCAAGCTACCATGCATAGCTGGGCAGCTCGTCGATGATGTCTCCGTCGCGGTCGAGCATCACCCAGTCGCAGTCTTGGTCACGGGCGAAGCGCAGCACCTTGTAGAGATCCGGGGTCATCCACGGATGTTCTTCGACGTTATGCGGATCCTCGCTCACATTCAGGAACCAGCCGTAGTGCCCTTTGGCGTAGAGGCCGACGGGGAAGCTGACGCCATCGCGCAAGGCCTCGGAGAACATCTCATCGGTTTCCTGGGTGACATGGTTCGTGCTGAGCACGAGCATCTTGGTGATTTCCATGCTCATGCCGTATCTCCATCCTGCCGATGCCAGGCACAGCTTTCGGCCATCATCAGCTCCTCCCCGGTCGCGTCATCCTCGATGAAAAACCCGATCGGGCGCTTGGTGTCGGTGTTCTCGCTCCAGAAGTCCATCTGCAGCGTGACCGAAGTCTGGTCCGTCCAGACGATGAAGAGCGTGTCCCATTTGACATGGGCCTGCATCACCTCGTCCCAGGAGCGGCCAGGGGGCAATTCCACGCCGTAGCTGGAGGTGTGGTGGTAGTCGGCATACAGAGTCAGGGAGACGGGCTCCTGCTCCCCTGCCACGGCTTCTACAGTATCGGTGCTCATGGTTCACTTCCTGCTGTCGATGTGGACCACCCGGCCGAACGGGGCCGTGGCCTTGGGGTTGTCGATGACGGCCCAGAGAACCGGGACGCCGGGATCGCTTTCCATGGGTTGACACCAGAGATCAGAGAAGACGACGGCTGCCGTCGGCCTGTGCCTCTTGATGTCGGCATGGACGCATTTCAGGCAGGTGCCGCCACGGCCCACGATCTGGAACTCAGCGAAAGGCTCGCCCTCCTCGATCACCCAGCTGTCGTGAAGCTGGGTATCGAAAGTCCGCATGGTGACCTTCTTTGGTTTGCACTCTTCATGGATGTAGCGGCACTCGGAGAACAGTGCCCTCACCTGTTCCGGGGTCACCGAGCCGGAGACGTCGATGTAGTAGATCAGGTGGTCGAGCTTGTTGTCGCCCAGCATCGAGGGCAGATACTCGTCCTCGTAGCGCCGCGAAGGTCGCTTCCAGCTGTAGTCGTCGCGCGAGAGCTCGGTGTAAAACCGGGCCAGCAGGATCTCCCAGGGCAGCTTGGGATTGAGGAACTCATCAACCTGCTCCTTGATCTCGCCCGGGATCATCCCGGCTTCCTTGGCCATCTTGGCAGCCTGGACGGCCTTCACGATCTTGGCCTTGACATTGGCCTTCGCCTCCTGGCTCGCAGGCTCCCGGACATCGCCGCTCAGGCTGGGCATGGGCATCTGGCTGCCGGCGCCGTTGGTCGCCGTGTTCTGGCCCTGTCCGGAGACCGGAGCCCCATTCTTGCGGATCCGATCGAAGACCTCTTCAGTGGTCATCCCGTCATACTGGTGATCCAGATAGGGACTGAGCTGGAGCAGCTGGGAGAAGTCGAACCCCCAATGCGCCATCTGGTTGTTGATGACGTAATCAGCCGCGATGTTCCAATCGCCGGGATCGCGCTCCCCTCGCCGGCCCATGTGGTCATGGCCGGTATGCCAGAGCTCGTGAACGAGGACGGTCAGCCGGGAAGCGGGCGTCATCCAGGCGAAGAACTGGGGGTTGAAGGCAATGGACGAGCCATCGCACCAGGCAGTGCCGGCTTCCTCATCCCAGATATAGACGTGATCGCAGAGCAGCGAGCCAAGGAATCCCGAGCCTTTCTGCTCGAACTTCTTGTCGATGAAGAGCTGGCCCTTGGTCTTGGCGAGCCAGCGATCGAGGACAGCCTGGTCGGGGACCGGGGTGTCATGCCAGGGCGGCAGGTTCATAGGGTTTCTCCTTGGCTCGTGGGAATGGGGGCAGGGGCGCATTCTGGTGCTGGCTCGCATTGAGCTATCTCCAACCTCCGCGGTTGGCGGGATAAGCCTCGGTCTCCGGTTCCTGGTCGCGCGCCTGCAGTCGCTACGACTTTCCCCGGTTCCCTACGCAACCGGACCCACCCCCGTCGGGGTCGTCGTCATCCGGTTCACAGTTCCCCACAGCACCAGGATGCGTCCCTGGTAGGTTGCCGGTTTTGATGACCCAGACCGGCAACTGGAACTCTGAAAGCAGGGCGCGTGACGGACTCGAACCGGCATATCCGCCCCTGTTGGGCAACTAGGCTCTACCCGGCCTTGGCGGGTCACTGAGCCAGAGGTTCACGATACCCTCCCTACCCTAGTGGCCCTGCTTCCAGAGATCTCAGGCAGCCTGCGCCAGATCGTCGTCGTCGCTGGTGAGGTATTTCAGCAGCGTCTTACGCAGTTGCAGGAAGGAGGGATCCCGCTGGAAGCCAGGATCGACCCGGTTCACGCCGCGGCAGTAAAGGACCTGGAACTCCGGCGGCAGGCGGGTGATATATTTTGCCACCTTCGGGAAGCTCTTGCGGTCGAACTTGTCGATCAGCATCAGCACCACGGCATAAAGCGTGCCGGGATCCTGGGGCAGGTTGGTCCCCTCGGGATCGCCCAGGATATGCTGGAAGCTCGGCAGGCTGGCATAGACCTTGAGGAAGGCATGGAACTCGAACGCCCCACCCTCGCCCAGGGCGCCGGCCAGCAGCTTGACCTTGACGTCCTCGGTCGGCTTGCCCTTGATCAGCCGCATGGCGAACTCCCAGGTCCGCGGGCAGCGGAAGGTCCGGTCGGTGTGATCGGGCTGGAAGACATGCAGCTGGTGAGGCTGGAACTCGAGGAAGGCCAGCACACGGGGATCCCATTTTGCGGCCACGGCATGATCCATGAAGTCCTTGAAGTTCAGCTCCATCTCCATGTGGATCAGCCGCGACTGCATTGCCGTCGAGAGGCTGTTCACGATCGCCCGGTCGGTGGCAAGGTTGCCGGCGGCGGCGATGAAGCAGTTGGGATGGAGCTTCGCCTGGCCGACCATGCGGTCGAGCACGATCTTGTAGGCGGCTGCCTGCACGCTCTTGGGGGCCGAGTTCATCTCGTCGAGCAACAGCACCCAGCCGTTCTTGCCCTCGGGCAATGGATCGCCCTCGGTCGGGAACATCTCGAAGGGGGCAAAGGCGGCCCGCATCTCGGTGCCCTCGCCCTTGCGCATCGGCAGGCCCATCAGATCCTCGGGAGCGCACTGGCTCAGACGAACGTCGATCAGCTCGCAGTTGAACTCCTCGGCGATCGAGGCGACCAGTGAGGATTTCCCCATGCCGGGGCTGGAGGTGACGAAGGGCACGAGCCCGGCTTGAAAGCAGTCGATGATCCCTTCGCGGACTTCCGCGGGGGACATGGTAAGCATGGTCATGGAGGTTCTCCGGTGATGTGAGGGAGTCAAGCGCCTCTGAGGCGGATCTCAATGTCGAGCTTGCCGGCCACCTTGCGGCGGCGGTCATAGCGCAGGAAGTATTCGACGGTCTTCCGGGCCTCATCCATGTCAGGGGCGAAGACCGTGCCCTTCCAGCGGCTCATGCTGCCAGAGGGCCGGGCATAGGTGGCCGTGGCGTCGTAGATGATGCGGGTCATGGATTTCTCCTGATGATTGGACATACGGGGGCGTCCGGGACCTTACGGTCCCGTCCACCACGCAAGAACTGATGAGGGAGATCAGGCCGTCGGCGTGTCCATCGCGGCGAGATGGGCGGCCAGATAATCGATGGCCCGCGTCACACTCTCATCCCCCGCCATGTCCCGCGTGGAGCGGGCGAATCGTCCTTCCACCACAGCGTTGAGGATCACGGCGATGGCGTTATCAACCGGCGACGGATCGTATTCCCCCTGTGCGGCTGAGAAGTCGTGGCCGGACCATCTGCCGTCGCCATGCGCTGCCGCCTCCAGTGTGGCGCCTCTGATGATGTCAATCGCCGCGTCTATCGGGTCAAGCGCCAGCGTCTCGTCCAGCGAGCAGGCAGCGCGGGCTATGTGGTCGCGCTCACTCATGTCGTCGATGTCGTCCTGGGTGATCATGTTGCGGTCCATCTTTCCACGATGGGGAGACTGAGGGTGCCCCAGCGCCGGTGATCCTCCAAGGTGCCTTGGTAACAGATATGTCCGATGCAGCGGACGGTGATTCGGGCGTCGTCTGACGTGGTGTGGTGTGGCATGATTTCTCCTGTTATGCTGGATCGCAGAAGCGATCCAGTGGTAATGAGGTCACAGGCATGGACGGTTGCTCAACCCCGCACAACATCTCCTGAGCCCCTCCCCTACCGTCTCATAGCGAAGAAAAAAGCCCCCTCCCCCACCCAATAGGGCAGGGGAGGGGATCTCATGTCAGCTCAACGCATATTCCGCCTTGAGGACTTGGTCCGCGAAATCGGTGAGCTTCTCCACCCGGATCGGCTCGTTGGCCAGCTGACTGATGATCGAAGACAACAGCTCGCTCTGGGCGATGTCATGGAGCACCTGGTTGTATTGCTTCCTCAGCACATTCGCGTGGTTCGGGTGGCAGCGGAAGCAGTCATGGACCGCCATCACCGGGAAGGGTGCTGTCGGCAGGGTCTTGACCATCTGCGTGATCACATCGAGATCCACCAGCTGGATGGTGGTCTCGTCGAGCAGCTCGAGGATCCGGGCCGAGAGGAAGCCGGTGTCCTTGTAGAGGTCCCAGAGGGTCATCACGAGTTTCTGGTTCTCGGTCTCGGTCTCGGTAACCAGGTAGGTCTGGACCGGCCGCGAGAGCAGCCTGAGCAGCTCCGTGATACGATCTGCGTCATAGCTGCAGCGGCGCAGCATCTCCCGCACCACCATACCGTCGACCGAGTGGACGACGTTGGCGGAGAGGGATTTGCTCTTCGGGATCGGCCGGTTGACTTTGGTGGTCACGTCGTAGATCTGGCCGAGGAAGCGGGCCCCCTCGATGCGATCGTCGATCACCTTGACCTGGACGTGGAAGTTATCCGGCAGCACCCAATCATGGCTCATCGCCTTGGGGTTCCACTGATCGAGCAGGAACTGATTGAGTTCCCAGATCCCGGTGGCTTCCTCCTCCATGGTCTCGAAGAAGATCTCGAGCAGCTCGCCCTCGCCGTAGATGCGTTTGGGCTGGCGGGTGGAGCCATAGAGCGAGGTCATCACGCTCTGCTTCGAGTCCTTCCGCTCGATGTCTCCCAGGCCGACATCCTGGACGGCTGCTCGCTGAGCGATCAGCTGGTGGATGTTGGTGTAGAGGTCCTCGCGCTTGCCGGTGTCGATCACGTTGCAGAGCCGGGCCGATTTCTCGCAGCTGATCAGGATGGCGAGCAGCTGAGCGCCGGAGGCTGTCGCATCCAGGCTGATCGGATAAGCGATCGCCTCGCCGCGGGAGGCCTTGAGCCAGGCCCGGAGCCCGGCAAAGAACATGGCCGGCTGATCAGCATCCTGCATCAGCGGGTGCTGGCGCAGGTCCTTGGGTCGAATACCTCCTTCGATAAGGGCGGCAAGGGAGCGGAGCTCGGTCTCGTGGTCGTCGAACCACTGTATCCGGGTCTCCCAGTTCTCTTTGTCGAGACCGAAGGAGCTGGCCACGTCGATCTTCAGATATTCCAGAGGGGTGAAGGTCTGCATGGAAGGTTCTCCGTGTGAGCTGCACGCGCCGGCCTCCCATGCAGGGTAGGCTCAGCGGTTGTGCGGATTGATGTCGATGTAGGCGGAGGGCTTGGTCTGGGCAGCCCGACCGAAGGCCCGGCCATAGCCGAAGGCAAAGGCGAGGAAGCCTGCGATGGCCATCAGGACAGGTCCGAGGACGGCCCCGATGACAAGGCCGTCCTCGTCCTGGGTCCAGATCAGGCCGATGACGGCGCCGATCAGGACAGAGAGGATCAAGAGTCGTTTCATGGTTCACTCCAGTTCTGGTTTCACACCAAATCTGTAGCGGACCTTGGGATGATCAGGCCAGCAGGATCAGCTGGCCTGGCGTCAGTTGAGTGCGTCCAGTGCCAGCTGAATACTGGCGAGCAACTGGCAGGTTTCATTCAGAAGGAACCGTTCGTTGTCCCCTTCCTTATTGGGGTAGATCTCCCAGTAGGGTTCGTCGACGCAGCCCAGCTGGTTGTTCAGATCGAGATAGACAGAGATCCAGCGATCGTTCTTCCCGTGGACCAAGAAGCGAACTGCGGCGCCCCCAAATGGGGGGACCAGGGTGATCTTCCAGTCAGGCGGGAAGGACAGGATCGGTAGCTTGCGCAGCATGTCCAGATCCCGAAAGGCGTCCAACATGCGCTTCTGCGGCATGGTTGTGGGGAAGATTTGTAGTTGATCGGTCATGGTTCATTTCTCCTTCAACGCTTGGCGTAGTTTCGAGCCAGCACCAGCACCACAAAAGTATCCCGATTGAAATCCTTGGTGATTACTTGTGCGTGATCTGCCGCGGACTCTTGCGACGGATAGAAAGTCAGGATGGGTTTATCGTGTCCATAAGGGCTCTGGCTGATGACAGCCCACTCTGCGATTGCCATCTTATTCCTCCTTTGACTGCTCAGGGTAGCGTTCCTCGATGCGGGATGCAGCGGCGATGAGCCAGATCCCAAGCATCGTTGCGGCTTGAGAAGTCAGGTATGTGGTCACAGATGGATTCGGCCTACCGTTCTCGTAAGCAGAGATGACGATCTGAGCGTCCTCTTCCAGACAGTCCAGGTTTTCGCCGCCGCTGGTCAGGCACCAGCTGATATGGCGGTCATCATAGGATCTTTGCATGGTTTATTCCTCCTTCAGTGGTTCAGCTGCAGCGAACTCGACGCAACTTTTGTTCCAGTCATTGCCCTGGTAGTTCACGGCATAGCCTTGGGCGTAGGTTCGCCCGCGCTTGTCGTATTTGTGGGTGAGGTAGAAGCCATCATCCTGGAGCAGCATGGCGTCGATGACGTCCCTGGCATCGCTATCGTATTTCCTGAACGCCTTCTTGCGCTTCTGCCAGTCCTCCCAGCTCTCGCCAGGCTTGCGCTTGTCGAGGTTCTTCCAGTGGTTGCTGACGAAGGCCACCACGTCGGCGTTCAGCCTGAGCTGGATGCCGTTCACGCGGTTGATGTGATCGAGGCAGATGTCCTCGTCATGGTGGTTCTTCTTCAAGAGCAAGGAGCCCTTGATGGTGCGATAGCCGGTCTGGCGATTGTTGCGCACGATCTGCGGCCGCTCGATCATCGGCAGCGGATACTGGAAGCGGTCGATCCTGGCCTGGGTCTCGGACGAGAGCGGATAGACGAAGAAGATCCGCTCCACCTCGGGATCCCAGTCCACCAGATCGACCTCGCAGGCCTCGAGGATGGCATCTGCGCAGGCCTGGGCCGGCCGAGGATGGTCCTCGAAATGGTGGCGCAGGATCCCGATCAGGGTCTCGATCGGCGCCTGCTTCTGCAGCCAGGCATGGGCGAGCAGATCGAGACCGAAATCGACATCGATCCCCAGCCGTTCCAGCTCGGGGGTGAAGTCGGGCCGGTAGTCTTCCCGCATGGCCTCGATCAGCTGGCTCTTGGCATAGAGTTCCTCGAGCTCAATCTGGGTGAGGCCCTGGCAGGTGGCGTAGAGAGGCTTGTGGGATGCCTTGTGAATCATGGGTTTCTCCTCAGTGGGTGATGTGCTTGGTGACCTCGGCCTCGATCGCGGCCATCGTTTTCTCAATGGGGCCTTTGCCGAAGTCGAAGACGGGGATCTCGTAGGTCTGGGCGAGGCGGATGGCCTGGCCGGTGCCGCCAGTGCCTTTGCCCTTGGGTGTCCAGCAGATGACGAAGAGGGACTTCTGGCCTTCGACGAGCGTTTCTCCCAGCACCTGCTTGACGTTCCGCATATGCAGCTTCTGGGCAGCCTCCGAGCAGGCGCCCCAGTTCGGATGCGTGCTCATGGCGATGGCCTTGCAGAGCTTGTGCTGGATCGATGAGCTGAAGCCGTGCCGCGGGCTGTCGGAGCCGTTGAAGCCGGACCAGGGCAGGAAGATCTCCTTGTCCCCCTTGACGTTGTCACAGCCTTTCTCGAAAGCCTGGTCAGCGCCCTCGGCATGGCCTGAGCGCAGGGTGAAGCCATGCTCGGCCAGCACCTCAGCGATGAATTGCATCTTGCGGAGGATGTTCTCAGGCGTCTCTCGGGAGCCGATGCCGGCGTAGGGTCGATAGGTCATGTTTTCTCCTGATTTCAGGTGTAGATTTCGCGCTGCAGCTCCATGGCGTAGCTCTCGAGTCGAGCTATCCAATCCCTTTGCGTCTCGTAGCTGCCGACATCCAGGGGCATCTCGCCGTAGATAATGGACTGGATCAGGGCGTGGATATTCTGAAGGTTCACTGGGTCCACAACCTTGTTCGGGTCGATCGTCGGTTCCTGACAGATTTCGATATTCTCAAAGTTGATGGCCATGTTTTCCTCTTTGGTTCATGGACTGTCAGCGCACAGGTTGGCGCAGGATCAGACCGGGGTTGTTTCGGGGATTTAGCCTTGCGGAAGCTAAACTTCCTCAAACTGGCTCAGCCTTGTGGGTGGGTTGCGGATGCAACCCCGCCATGGGCGGAGCCCACGGCGCCTGAGACTATCTGGACTATCAAGACTATCGTCTTGAGCTGTTAGGTGAGGGACGCGGCGCGAAGCGCCGTGCCCGAACTCAAAAGGAATGCCTGGCGTAAGCCAGGCTCCATGAAAAGAAAGCGCAAGGGCCCCATCCCGAAGGACAGGGCCGATGCAGAGCATCACTTGCCGCGGCGGAAGCCGAGTGCGCGGACGGACTCGAGGAACGGGTTGTCGTCCGCCATCTCCGCCTCGGCGTCGCCAACCACGCGGACCTGCACGGTCAGGTCGAGGTAGAACACGTCGCCAGGCTGCGACTCGTCCACCGCCTCCTCGATCATCGAGAGGATCTCGTTACGGGCCACGCCCTGTGCCGAGGTGCCGGTCGAGCGGCGCATGCCCTTCGCGTTCGAGGGCACGCCAACGATGGTGGCGAACTGGTCGTCGGTGGCGCCGGGGACGCCGAGATTCAGCCAGAAGCGCGCCGGCTCGAACGACTGCTCGGCAGTCTGAGCGACCTTGGTGCTGCGGGCGACGGAAACGGTGCGGGCGCGGGTGGAATTGGTAGCCATGGGTGATCTCCTAGATCAAGAGTTGCAAGAGGGCGCCGGCACCATGCCGGAAGCACCCCCAACACGGGCGGAGCCCGTGAATCAGTTCAGGGCGATATCGCCGAAGAGCAGGGCATCTTCGGGCAGTTCGTCTTCAATTTCAGGATTACGGAACCAGTCGAAGAGCGAGAGCAGCGAATCCTCCAGCGCCTCGTCGGCGGACTGGGCGAACTGGTCGATCAGCGCTTGAAGCTGCGAGTGGGACATGGGTAGTTCTCCAGTTGGGTCAAAGGGTTCAGGCGTAGAGGGCGTTGACTGCCAGCACCGCGGCGAGGCAGCCGGCACCAAGGGCGACAAGGACACCGACCGCGCGGATGGTGCCGATGATGAGCGGCTCGGGTTCTCCGACAAGCTGACGCTGGTCGTGGATGCCGATGAAGCCGGCAGCAGTGAGGCAGCCGATGGCGACCGCGGTGAAGAAGAGGACGTCGATCATGGAAAGCTCCATTGGTTCGGGATGGTGTGGTGTGACGCGGGCTACGAATTGCAGCCCGGGTTCTCGTCGATGAACTCGACGATGGACTGCTCGAGATCCGTGATCCGGTCGAACAGGTCGTTTTCGTATTGCTCGTTGTCGCAGCAGCGCTGTGCTTCCTCGAGCTGGTAGCAGAGGTGTCTGTGCCGTGCTTCGAGCACGTTCAGGACAATGCGAGCAGCGGGATTGATGACGTGGGTCATGGCCATGAGAGTTCTCCAGTTGAGGGCAACAGTGCCAACACGGGCGGAGCCCGTCTCGCACATCGGCTGGCGCCTCTGTGCTCGACGAGCCACTGCGTGAGCCCGCAGAGACGCTGTGAGGCAGGCTACAGCGGCAAGAGGACTGACGGGCAGTTGGTGACCTGAGAAGAGCCAACGGGCATCAGGCGAGGCGCTCAGGGCCTCCTGTGGTGTGGTGAGGGATGGTGATGCTCCGTTACCTCTATCCGTAGGAGTGTCATTGAGGGTGAAGAAGGGCTAACGCCCCCGTCCGAAGACAGGGGCGAAGCAGGTTACTCGGCGGCGACACGCAGGGTTGCGGGTGCTGCGAAGAGATCATCGTCGAGTGAGTGGAACACAGCAGCGAGCTCGGGATCTTCGTCCAGCTCACGCTTCACTTCGAGCAGGCGACGGGCGACGTCACGCTTGGCTGCATTGATGCGCTCATAGCGACGACGGCCAGCGTTCTCGGTGATCTCCGAGATCGTATCGTCACGGTAGGCCTGAGCCCGGAGCGAGCCCGACTCGGTGAGGTAGGCCAGGGCTTCAGCGCCATGGGTGACGGTGGAGGTGACAGCGCTGACGGTGGTGCAGACGTCGGTGCCGGTGCGCTTGAGGGGTGCGGGGATACGGATGCCAAACATGGGGAACTCCAGTGATGAGGGCGCGGGATTGCGCCAACATGGGCGGAGCCCAAATGGGGGGGGGGGTATTCTCTCCTGAGTGTCAGGAGAGTGTAAAAGAGGTGTCAGACGTAACTAAGGCAAAATCCGCCTATGGCCGAACACCCTCCCGAGCTGTCAGAGGTAACCAGGGGAAAAATCCCCCATGGCGATTTTTCCTCTCGAGGTGCTTGACTGTCATCTGCAGGTAGCCCTATAGGGGGTATGCTCCCTATATAGATCCCCTGTGTCTAAGAGATACACGCTCTATATAGATAGGAACAAAGAGAGCTAACCTTATGAGATAACTCTCCTTGTTTCCTCTTCCTTATAGAACTGAGGGAATAAGACACTCTCAAGGAACGAACAGATACAGTCTGAAGTCCCCGTAGGGGACGTAAGACTGGAGCTGTGAGTGACGTAGAGAGTGTCTTATTCCCATCAGGATAGAGGGTGGTTTAAGTAGTTGACTCCTGTGAACAACTACAGGTAGCCTACGAGCTACACTATACCACACCAAGGAAGATCCAGCTGATGTTGACCAAGGACGAACTGAAAGAGGCTCTGCCCTCGCACCTGCGCTCCGCTGTCTCGGATGCCTTGGTTCAGAAGGTAAACACTCTGGCTGCCGATCCCGAGGAAGCTCGGGTGGTTCGAGACAACATGGTCAGCTACACCAGCGTCCTGGCCGAGGGCCGGTTCAAGGTCGAGGACTATGTCAACGCCGTGGTATATGTGAGCCACAAGCTGCTCGGCAACTCGAACCAGGCCGCCTGGAAGAAGACCTTCCCCCAGCGCTATCAGACGCTTGTGGCGCGCAAGGCCACCGAGAAGGACATCTCGGCTTATGTCGCGGCCTTCAACAAGAACAAGCTCGTGAACCTGATCATGGAGCAGAGCCTGATCCCGACCTGGGTGCTCAATGCCGACATCTACCAGAAGGCGATCAACACCCAGTTCGACCTGATGACCGACGATAAAATCTCCCCCAAGGTTCGGACCGAGGCGGCCAACTCGCTGCTGACTCATCTCAAGCGGCCGGAGACCAAGAAGGTCGAGCTCGAGATCGGTGCCCGGGAGAACAGCGGTATGGACGAGCTGCGTGGTCTCATGGCTCAGCTGGCCGAGCGCCAGCAGGCCCTGATCGCCCAGGGAGCCAACACCCGCGAGATCGCCCACCAGTCGCTGCGCGACATCACCCCGCTCCTGATCGACCAGGCTCCTGTTGGTACGGTCTGATTCGGTTTGGTGCGTTTTACATGAAACCCTACAATACCCGGGTGACAAGCCCGGGTCATGCCGATAACGTGCTGCTAATGCCGCTTCGCAGGGGGAATATCAATGAATCCATTTGCTTTGGCACTGGCCTGGGGCGCGGCCACGATCCGCATCGGTGCCGTCTGGGGGCTGCTGCCCGCTTATCTGTCGGGGAAACGCTGATGATCGACCAGGCATCATTCGAGACGCTACAGCGGCGCTTTCCGAAGCAATGCGCCCAGACCCGCACCGACACCACCGAGGAAGGAGTGACGATCGGGATCACCGAGCCGTCCGAGCAGTCTGGCGCCATGCGCGAGAAGCGCGATGCGATCCCCTATGATCTGGTTCCCTTCCAGGAAATGACCGAGGCCTTCTCCCGAGTTGCCGAGTTCGGTGCGCATAAATACACGGTCTGGAACTGGAGCCTCGGACTCAAGCGGGTCCAGATCCTTGGCTCCCTCCTGCGACATGCCTTCGCCTATCTGCGCGGCGAGGACCGCGACCGCGAGAGCGGGCTGCTGCACACCGACCACATCCTCTGGAACGCTGCGGTGCTGAGCCACAATGTCCACTGGAATCTCGAGGACGGTCGTCGTGGCGAGCCTGAACGCGCCTACAAGGAAAAGGCCTGATCCATGAGCAAGATCATCATCTTCCCCGGACACAAGGCTGTTCCGGAAGAGGATGCGCCGAGTGCGGCCGAGATCCTGCGCCGGGCATCGGACGAGGGTGTCTTCGACGATCTGGTCATGGTCTGCGGGGTCAATACGGACGGGACCTTCCGAATCATCTCCAACGCGGGCCCAGTGCACGAGAACTGGATCCTCGATCACGTCAAACACATCCTGATCCGCGACTCGATGGGACTCGACGACTGATGGATGATCTCTCTGCCAAGCTGGTCTCCGACCTCGCCTCCGCTGTCGCGGAGGCTGAGGTCGTCGATGCCGTCGAGGCGGTGCTGGCGAAAGGCGGGACCAAACGCCAGTCCGTCGACCAGTGGCTCAACGAGGTCAATTACGCCGAGTTGAACTCCGGGCAATACATGCCCTCGGAGTTTGCACTCAACTTCATGAACTTCATCAAGCTGGTGAACGGGACCGAGGGCGAGGAGAACAAGACCCCGGTAGTGCATCTGGTGATGCTCGACCAGATGTCCGGCACCCGCCAGAACATCGCCAACCTGTGCTTCCGCGGCGCCGCCAAGACCACGCTGTTCTTCGAGTATCTGGTGCTCTACCTCGCCGTCTTCGGGGAGATCCCCGGCTTCGGTAAGGTCGAGGGGATGATCTACGTCTCCGACTCGATGGAGAACGGCGTCAAGTCGGCCCGCAAGAACATCGAGTTCCGTTGGCAGAACAGCGACTTCCTTCAGGAATGGCTGCCCCCTGACCGGGTCAAGATCACCGACCCCTATCTCGAGTTCACCTCCAAGGAGGGCAACAAGCTCGGGGTCAAGATGTTTGGGGCCAAGACCGGCCTGCGCGGGACCAAGGTGTTCGGCAAGCGGCCGACGCTCTGCGTGCTTGACGACCTCGTCTCCGATGAGGACGCCCGCTCGAAGGCCAACATGCAGACGATCCGCGACACCATCACCAAGGGGGTGGATTTCGCGCTGCATCCGACGCGCCGCAAGACGATCTTCAACGGCACCCCCTTCAACAAGGGCGACGTGCTCTACGAGGCGGTCGAATCAGGCGCCTGGCACGTCAACGTCTGGCCGGTCTGCGAGCGCTTTCCCTGCAAGCCCGAGGAGTTCGCCGGCGCTTGGGACGACCGCTTCACCTATGACTTCGTGCTGAAGCAATATGAGAAGGCAATCCTCGAGGGCAGCCTCGCCGCCTTCAACCAGGAGCTCATGCTGCGGATCTCCTCGGACGAGGAGCGCCTGGTCCAGGACAGCGAGATCCGTTGGTTCAACCGACAGCTCCTGTTGCAAAATAAGCACAGGTTCAACTTCTACATCACCACCGACTTCGCCACCAAGGCCAAGCAGCGGGCTGACTTCAGCGTGATCTCTGTCTGGGCCTACAACGCCCAGGGCGACTGGTTCTGGGTGGACGGGATCTGCCGCAAGCAGACGATGGACCGCAATATCGACGACCTGTTCCGGCTGGTTCAGGAATACAAGCCGCAATCGGTGGGGGTCGAGATTGCCGGCCAGCAGGGCGCCTTCATCGACTGGATGATCAACGAGCAGATCACCCGCAACCAGTGGTTCTCCTTCGCCCAGGGCAAGAACGGCCAGCCGGGGATCCAGCCCGAGGGTGACAAGCTGGGTCGCTTCAACCTCGTGGTGCCGCTCTTCAAGGCCGGCAAGATCTACCTGCCAGCGGAGATGAAGACCTCGACGATCATTGGGGAACTCTTGCAGGAGCTCCAGATGGCGACGGTCGATGGACTCAAGGCCAAGCATGACGACTTCATCGACACGGTCTCGATGCTCATGTATCTTAGGCCGTGGAAGCCCTCCGAGGATGCGCCTCAATCCCAGACCGACGATCGGGTCTGGGGGTTGAGCGATCCGAACGATACCGGCCACTCCCCGATCTCATCCTATATTGTCTGAGGGCAGCCCATGAATGTGCAGGAACTGTTCGAGCGGCTGAGCTATGGCGAGCTGTCCAATCTCGAAATCGGGATGGACGGGGCCGGAACCATCGCCGCGGAGGGCCAGTTGAAGATCGTCTCCCAGATCAACGCGGCCCTGACCGCTCTCTATTCGCGCTTCCTGCAGCGCCGGGCCTTCCTCGAGCTGGAGCTGCAGGAAGGGATGACGACCTATGTGATCAGCTCCGAGTTCGCGCGCTCCAACACCGATCCAACCCGAACCGCACCGGCATACATCCGCGACAGCGCTGAGGCGCCGTTCCGCGACGACCTGATCAAGATCCTCTCGGTCAGCCGCCGCGACGATCCCGCGACAGCGGGGATCGACGAGGCGCGCAGCCTTCCCATCAACCACCGCGACACCGTCACCGGCCGGATGATCGGGATCACCATCATGGCTCATGACACGATCCATGTCCGCGATCCCCAGCCGGGTCAGCGGCTGCTGGTCGAGTATCAGGCCAACCATCCCCGGCTCACGGTGCCGGCGGTGATGTCCGAGACCATCTCGATCATGCCCGCGCTCGAGGAGGCCCTGCAGCTTCGGGTTGCCTCCGGGGTGTTCTCGGGCATGGGCGGGGAAGCGCACAGCATCAAGGGCGCGGAGCTCCTGGCCCGCTACGAACAGCTTTGTCAGTTGGCCAAGCTCGATGACATGGCTCAGGAAAGCTCGTCCGACATCCGTGACCGGCTGCGCGACAAGGGCTTCGTCTGATGCCGGTGTCACAGGAATGGATGGACGGGGTCGACGCCGATCTGCTCGCCCATGAGCAGGCGATCAACAGCCTGACCACCGAGCTGGGGCTGCGGCTCGGCGAACACTCGGTCCGTATCGACGCCGCCCATCAATCGGCATGGGATGCCCAGGATGACGCCCATCTGGCCCTGAGCCAGATCTACAATCTCGGCTTCTCCAACCAGACCTATGTCGAACAGCGCATCCAGCAGCTACGCGACGAGCTGCGGACCTATGCCAACGGGATCGGTAACGGACTGGTCGGACCAATCCGAGACGGGGTCACCAGTGACATCCAGGCCGTGCTGGGATTGGCTCTCGCCGAGGCCAACCGAGCTGCGGCCGATGCCACGGCCGTAGGGCAAGCACTGAACCTCGATCTGGCCGATGTGCGTTCGGTGGCTCAGCAGATCCTCGATGTCGAGCTGCCCTCGCAGCGCCAGGAGATCGAGAACCTGGCGCTTCAAGAGATCGGCACTCGCGGCGATCTCGACCTGTTCCTGACCGATTTCGGCTTTCCCACCGCGGTTGCCGGGCTCGATGCGATCCGGTCCGAGCTCGAATCCGACATCGCTCCCCTACGACCCTCGACCCTGCGCCTGCCGGCCAGCCTCTGGACCCAGGCACCCGACAGCCTGGTCTTCTCTCCGAAGCCGCCGCCCGATGCCGACTGGTTCATCGAAGATGATCCCGATTTCGGGGATTGCCTCAGCCTGCCGACCGGCCGCCATGCGATCGGCCCGTCCTTCCATATCCCGATCACCCAAAAGGCGGTGTTCAAGCTCACGCTACGGGTGAAGGTGATGGCGGCCCCGGCCGTCGGCGCCACAGTTCGCTTCGGGATGACCACCTGGAAGACGGTCCTGACTCCGACCGAGGTAGCGGCCGAGGTCACCGTTCTCGAGGGCGCAACCTCCGGCACGATCCATACGCTCACCGCCTATGCCACCGCCGATAGCGTCACCGCCCTCGATCTAATCGAGGCGGTCGATGCTCCGATCCTGCGGCTGCTCACTTCGACCGAGGCCACTAGGGCCTTCCCTTATTTCCTGCAGCCGGCCGGCGGCACCCGGCTTCGCGTGGATCACTTCGAGATCCGCGATGTCACCGACACCATCCAGGCGATGCGCTACGCCAATACCCAGATGGGTGAGGCGATGGAGGGCATCACCGATGTCCGGCGTGACTTCGAGGAGGCGCTGGCCGGGTTCGATCCGATCGGGACGCTGGAGGAATACTGGTCCTTCGCGCAGGGCTGGACCGGCTGGGCGACCAGCGTGGATCCCGCACAGGATCCCGCCGAGATCATCGACATCGGGACCGGGGCCATCGTCGATGGCTCGGACTATATCGACGGCCATGCCGCCCAGTTCACCGGCCTCGCCCAGCTCACCCTCTCGCGCTACATTCCGATCCTGCCCGACACCACCCTCGACGTGAACGCGCTGGTGCGGGTGGCGAGCGGGACTGCCGCCGCCGAGCTGGTGCTGACTGCCTACGACATGCTCAACAACCGGCTGGGCGAGTTCGTGGTCTGGTCGGGCAACATCACCACCACCACCGGCTGGCAGACGCTGTCCGGGCAGAAGGCCGAGAACTGGGGCACCAATGCTGCCCGCGCCCGGCTCTCGCTGCGTCTGCTGACCCCCGCCCAGGTGGTCACGGTGGACGTGTTCAAGGTCATCGACAGCACCGCTCAGTATATCCGCTCCCGCACGGTCATCGCCCGCAACGAGGCGATCCAGGCCAAGGAGGATGCCGACGGGATTCTCTCCGACGTCATCGTCTCCCAGGGCATCGCCGCCGCCGCCCGCGACGAGGCCGGGGATTATGCTGAGGCTGCCAACTTCTCGGCCCAGGCCGCCTCCGCCTCGGCCACCGATGCCGGCACCGCCGCCACCGCCGCCAACTCCTCGCTGCTCTCCGTCGAGGTCGAACGCAACACCGGCAACGTCCTGCCCGACACCTTCGTCGGCGGGCTGCGCGGCTTCACTACCACCAATGCCAGCTCCCCGGCTGATGCGCCGGACGCGTCCGATCTCGCCCTTGGCTCGACTGACATTGATTACGGGCCGCACGGGATCTGGACCCCCAGCAACAACGGGCGGCGGGTCCTGACCCGTGGGGTCCAGCGCACCAATGGCCGGGTGCTGCGGGTGACCCTCGACTTCAAGGTGGTCTCGATCAGCGGCGCCGAGACGATCAACCTGGGCATAGGCCTCATGCGGATGACCCAGGCCTATGGCTCGCCGCAGGCCAGCAACGCCCCGAACCAGGCCTACGGGATCGGCCGGCACCAGGTCAGCTATGTCTTCGCCGGCGAGACGCTCGAGGGCGTGACCAACGTCCTCCTGGCGATGAACAACCAGACACATCCTCTGGCCCGGGCGCATCTGCAGCTGGCCGAGGCGCGGGCCTGCGTGATCCATATCGGCCGGCTGGCCTTCGAGGACATCACCCAGGAAGCCCGATCAGAGGATGCCCGGGTCAAGGCGACCATCGCCCAGAACAATGCCGTCCAGGCCTATGAGGATGCAGATAGCGCCCGGGCCCAGGCCGTGACCGAGAGGAACCTCGCGGCCACCGCCCGAACCAATGCCGAGGGCGCTCGGGACACAGCACTTAACTACCGCGACCAGGCCAACCAGCATCGCGCCGATGCAGTGGTTGCCCGCAATGAGGCGGTCTCGGCCCAGACCGGCGCCAACAATGCCTCTGCCGCCGCCACTGCCGCCTCCCAGATGGCGGTCCAGGTCATGTCGCGCGGGACCGGGGTGCTGCAAAATCTCGCCTGTCCCTGGCCGGCGGCCGAGGGCGGCTGGTCGGCCTATGACACGGGACCCACCGTCCAGACCAGCACCCTCTACCCGATGGGCAACAAGTTCCGCTGGAGCCTCAACAACAGCACCACTGCGGGGGTGCAAATGAACAGCGCTGACGGGCTCTGGATCGGGGTGACCCGGGCCAAGGCCTACCGGGTGGACATCCAGTTCACCTTGGTCTCCGGCTCGCTGAACGGGGCCGGGGTCCTCTTCGACTGGAACCTCGCTGCCGGAGCGCAGCGGGTTGCTCAGCGCCTCGATGCAATGGTGACAGGACCTGTGGTGGCCGGTGAGCTGGTCCATGCCAGCGGCGAGTTCCGGGTCCCGGCCGGGGTCAACCTGTCGGCGGTGACCGGCCACACCAGCCACATCATGACCAATTACAACAGTAATGGTCTCGGGCCGCTGGCAGCCAAGGTGATCGAGATCCATTCGATCCAGATCTATCCGATGACCGCGACCGAAGCTGCGATCCACGAGCAGCAGACGGTGACCGCCGATCTACAGGGCAATGCGGCGGCTGGTTTCCTGGTCAAGGCCCAGGCCGGGAACGAGGTCTCGTTGCTGGAGTTGGTGGCCGCTGACGGCTCCAACCGGGAAGCCTCGGTGGCTCGACTTGCGGCCGACCAGATCCTGCTCGATGGCAGCGTCACCGCCCCGATGCTGGCGGTCAGCAATGGCAAGAACCTGTTGGTTGATCCGGGTTTTGCGGACGGGGAAGCACACTATACCTTCGCAACGCAGAACGGTGCGACATTCGCTGTTCGGCAGCCGGGGATGACGTTTGCACACCCCAGCTATCCGACGCTCCAGATATTCCAGAACAACAACACCACCACCGGATATTCGCAAGTCACCACCACCCCCGCAGTCGATGAGAGCGGGGCTAAGGCGCCGGGCGTTCCGGTGACGCCGGGGAAGGTCTACACGGCGTCTGCATATTACTCGACGCACCGATGCAACGGACAACTATTCATCCAGTGGGTTGACGCCAGTGGGGCGGCAATATCCGGTGCGCCAAGCAGCGCCAGTGCCGACACGGGGATAGGCGACAGCAGCAATCCCGACCTGTGGCCCCGCATTACTGCATCAGGCGTTGCACCTGCTAACGCGGCGTATGCCCGCCTGATCTTGCGCAAGCACGGCACGGCGAGCGGACAGACGGATAGCTATTTGTTCATCTGGAAGCCGCAGCTCGAAGAAAGTGCTTTCGTCGGGCAAAGCCCCTCGCCGTGGTCGGCGGGCGGGACTACCTTCATCAACGGCGGGCGGCTGTTCGCGGACTCGATCACCACCGACAAGCTGGCGGCCGGCGTTGTCACCGCCGGCAAGATGGACGTCAACGAGCTGTCGGCGATCACCGCCACCACCGGCCTCCTGCGCACAGCGACCAGTGGCGCGCGTCAGGAGATTCACAGCGATAAGATTGTGATCTATGATGCAGACAACGTGGTTAGGGTCAGGATTGGGAATCTGGACTGATGGCGTATGGGATCAGCTTCAAAACGTCTGATGGCGAGAAAAACATATCTGAAATGTATGCGTTGCGGATCGAGGCCGAAAAGCTGGTCAAGTTCTGGGCGCAGTTCTGCCCGGGAGGTGCGCAATGATCTACCTCGACAAGGACTCCGACCAGACCATCTGTGCCTGCGACCGCTGCGGCGTAACCGAAGCAACGGACCGCGCTGATGGCGTGGCCGTCGCGGGATGGATGACGGGACAGCTGTGGCTCGACATCAGCCTGTCTGATCAGCGCCAGATCCCGCTGTGCTTCTGCGCCGACTGCGTCCCGCAGATCACGTCGGCAAGCACAATCCAGGTCAGTGCCGCACCTTGGGGGCCTGTGGTGGAGCCACCCCCACCCCCGGATTGGCGAACGACCGCATCCCTGACCCGTTCGCAGCTATTGATTGGCCTCGTAGCCGAGGGGTGGATCACGGAGGCTGACGGGTCCGCGTGGCTCGCTGGAACACTACCTGGAGCTGTGGAGGCCCTCATCGCTCAACTACCCCCGGCGGAACAATTCGCCGCTCGCACCAAGGCCCTAACTGCAACCACCATTCCACGACTCGACCCCATGGTGACTGCTTTGGGGATGATGGAGGGCAAGACGGAGGAAGACCTGGACGCCTTCTTCCTGAATTGGGCGCTGGAGTATCCGGTATGGCCCGAACCCGAACCGGCACCTGTTTAGGCTGGTGTGGTGTGGTATGATGTGGTCTAACAGCAACAATAACACATGGAGTCCATCATGGCCGTGAACTACACCAGCGCGCTGCGCACCACCCGCATGACCGCCAGCCGTGACGCCTGCGCAGGCGGCACGCTGCAACTGCTGACCTCTGGCGGGGCCGTGCTGTCCAGCCATACCCTGTCCCCGACCGGCGGCACCGTCGCCGATGGCGTGTGGACGCTGGCCTTTGCCAATGCGACCGTTGCGGCGTCCGGCACCGGCACGGCCACAGCTGCGCGCATCCGCAACAGCAGCGATGCTGATGTGGTGACCGGGCTGACCGTGGGGCTGTCCGAGAGCGGCGCTGATTTCATTCTGCAGAACACCAACATCAACGCGGGGCAAGACATCACCATCACCGACGCATCCCTGTCCGACGGCTAACAGCATGCCGCCGCCGATCACATCCGGGCTGCTATGGTCAACGGATGCTGCGATTGATTACGCAAAGACCGGCCCGGAAGTTCCGCCGATCCCGATGTCTCGGGCGGCGGGTCCGGTCTACTGTGCGATTTCTGTTCGGATTGATGCTGCCGACGGGGTGATTTTCCGCGTCGGCAATCCAGATGACTACTACCACACACAGAACACCTTCCAGCTTGAGCATTGGGGGGATGCTTACTCGCTCCAGATCGCCCCCGGCTGGCCGAATCAGGTCATCGGGCAGGTTTCGTCAGGCTACCCGGACGAACTGGTTCTTGAGTTCTGGCTGAGTGCTGGCGGCTCGGATTTTGTTGACCACCTGCAATTCGGTTGGCTCAACGCCGATATGCCCGACGCTGGTGTTGCGGCCTCGACACATCTGTTCATCGGGTATCGGCCGAATGACGGCACCTCGATGGACCGGGGGACCGGCACCATTCATCGCATGGCGGTTTATGACCGGATCCCGTCGCCAGCCGAGCGGGCGCAGATCGTTGATTGGGTGCAGTCACAAGGCGATCCCCCGATCACCGCGACGTTGGCCGCCTCTGACGCCCCCGACACCGCACACATCATCGCGTCGGTCCGCTGGCCGGCAATCACCGCCACCGTGGCGGCGGCCGATGCCCCTGATCACGCCAGCATCCGCGCAGCGTTGCCGGTCCAGGCGAGTCTCGCGGCGGCCGACCTGCCCGACACCGCCGCAATACACACAACCGTCCGCTGGCCAGCCATCACCGCGACGCTGACCGCAGCCGATTCCCTGGATATGGCAACGATCCGCGCGGCCAACCCGGTCCGCGCGCAGCTCGTTTCGGCGGATGCCCCGGACCGCGCAACGATAGGTGCAACCGTCGGATGGCCGGCTATCGTGGCCACGCTTGCGGCGGGGGATGCGCCTGATACTGCCGCCGTGTCGGTGTCCGTCCCGATCCGTATGGCGCTGGCGGCGACCGATCCGCCCGACACTGCCGCAATCCACGGGGGCACAGGATGGCCCGCGATCACCGCCCAGCTTGCCGCGCAGGACGCCCCTGACAGGGCGGTGGTGGTGGCGGCAGCGCCAGTCCGGGGCGCGTTGGCAGCCGCTGATGCGCCGGACATTGCCTGGATCGTGGCAGGCACCGGCTGGCCTGCCATCATGGCCAGCATCGCTGCGTCCGACACCGGGGACACCGCCGCCGTGTCGGCGGCCATCCGTATCGGCGCCGTGCTGGACGCGACGGACACGCCCGACATTGCCCGTATCACTGCCGGCACCGACTGGCCTGCGATCAACGCCCGGTTGGCTGCGCGGGACGCCCCTGATCGGGCGGCGGTGGCGGTGGCGGTGTTGAACCGGGGTATGCTGGCGGCTGCCGATGCGCCAGACCTCGCCCAGATCATTGCCGGCATTGGCTGGCCCGCGATCATGGTGCGTGTGGCTGCATCGGATGTGCCTGATAGCGCCACAATCCGTGCTGCTCTGCCGATCCACGCCCAGCTTGTCGCGGGTGACGACCCGGACAGCGCGCGGCTGTCGGTTGCCGTCCGCATCGGCGCAGTTCTGTCAGCCAGTGACAGCCCCGACACCGCGCGCATCATCATGCGGCTGTGGTCGCAGTCCTCGCGCTTCGCCTATCCCGGCGATCCGCAGGGCGGTGTCATCGGTCCCTCGGCGCGCGGCGGCGTGCTGACACCATCCATCCGAACCGGCACTATCCAGAGGCCCTGACATGGCAAGATTTACCATCAAGCGCGGTGATACGGCCCCAGCCCTGCGCTATACGCTGCTGCCCGAGACTGTGGATCTGACAGAGGCCAGCGTGGTGTTTGTCCTCGAAGGAGGTGCCCGCATGCCCGCGCGGATTATCACCACCAGCCCGCCAGTGGTGCAATACGACTGGCAGCCGGGCGATACCGAACACGTCGGGGTGCGCCGCGCGGAGTTCGAGGTGACCCATTCGGACGGCGCAATCGAGACCTGGCCCAACGCCGGATACCTGCTGATCAACGTGGTCGAGGATCTGGGCTGATGCGGGTGCTGTATCGGGTGCTGCGCCGCATGTGGGAAACGCCCGGCGCCGAGGTTGACCCTGACGCATGGGCGACCCGGTTTGCCGCGCACATGGGGCTGTCCGCTGGCGTGATGATCGCGCTGCTGGCGCTGCTGCCTGCCGCGCCCGCTCTGGCCGTGTCGCTGTTGGGCTATGCGGCGTGGGAGTGGTCGCAATGGCGGCGGGCGCGCGGCTGGCTGCTGGCATGGGATTGCGTGCTGGACTGGACCGCATGGGCGGTGATGGCGATGGCCATGCTGCACCTGATCCGGGGCGACGCGTTTCCAGACGCTGCTGCGTTGATGCTGGCCGCGCTGGTGATCTGTGGGGTGGGCGTATGGAGGCGGTCGTGACCGGGTGGCCGATAGGGGGGCGGCTGATGCGCTATCGGCCTGTGTTTATGATCGTGCAGGTATTGCTGTGCGCCATCTCGCTGGCGTTTTACTACAGCACATTTTTGCCCCAGCCGCTGATGCGCACGGAGACATGGGGCACCTTGGCCTATGAGCTACCGGCCCGCTGGTGGGCGGCGTATGGGGTAGTGGCGTCGGCGCTGACATGGGCCGGACTGCGCGTCCCCGTCCGCAACTGGATGGTCACACTCGGCTCCGTCATGCAGTGCGCGCAATATGTTGTGCTTTCATGGTCTGCTGTTTTCACCGGGGGCGAGCCAGTCGTTGGTTTTTATGCGTATATGTTTTTCCTGCCCCTCCATTTGTGGATCCTGATCGAGACGTGGTATGGACGCAGCGACGTTTGAGGCCCTGCAAAAGCTGGCGGCTCTGGGCTGGCCGGGCGGGGTGATAGGGGCGGCTTATCTTTTGCAGCGCTGGCGCGATCAACGCCCGCCCGATCCAGCTAATGCGCTGCTGACGGGCATGTCTGAGGTCAAGTCCAGCCTGGACAGGCTGCATAAGGACATGGACGCGCTGAGGAGCGAGCAGAAGGTCAGCGCGGCAGACAGGGCAAGCCTTAACAGTCGGCTTGCCGCGGTCGAGGCGGTGCAGCGGCTGCTGTCAAAATGAGCGAGCAAATCACCCGCGCCAGACCTCTTTTATTTCGGCGGGGCTCACCGCGGCATAGGTGTGGCGTGGTGTGGGACAATGTGGTTTAATCGCCTCACTTCAGATAGGAGCTCGGCATGAGCGTTAACGGAACCCGCCGACACATCGCCCAGCCGATGCTCGACCTGATCGGCAAATACGAGAGCCGGGGCGATTACGAGATCGTCTACGGAGGCATCGCCCACAGCCTGCGTCCGCGACGGCTCACCACCATGACCATCGCCCAGGTCCGTGAATGGCAGGAGAACGTCGTCAAGCGCGGGGCCAAGTCCTCGGCTGCCGGCAAATACCAGATCATCCGCAAGACGCTGGACGCGATCATTGCCCAGACGAAGATCCCGACCAGCCAGAAGTTCGACGCCGATACCCAGGATCTCATGGCTCTGCACCTGCTCGACAAGCGGGGATTTCAGCGCTTCCTCAAGGGCGAGATCAACGCCAACACCATGGCGATCGAACTGGCCAAGGAATGGGCCTCGCTGCCGGTGCCACAGGACATGAAAGGCGCCAGCCGCCAGATCAAGGCCGGGCAGTCCTATTATGCCGGCGACGGGCTCAACAAGGCCCATGCCACGGTGGCCGAGGTCCGCACCGCGCTGGCGCAGGCCAAGGCTCGCTATGACGCCGCCCCCGCCACCAAGCCCAAGGTCGATCCCGGAGCTTTCAGCGCGGGTGTCAAGGCTGCGCTGCCCGCGTCGGCTAAACCCGTCGGCGCAGGCGCCATCGTCGCGGTGGTAATCGCCCTCGCAATCCTCGCTGTCTTCCTCGGAGTCCTGAAATGACCATCATCCAGAGCATCCTGCAGCCGATTATCGTGGACCTGCTGGTTTGGGGTGTCGTCTCGGTCGTCGGCGTCATTGCCAGCGGGCTGCCGGGATTCCTGCGCCGCCGCGTCGAGGCGGTGGACCGGCAGGCGATCTATCACGCGGTCGATACCGTGACGACGCTGCTGTTCGCCGCCGTGCGTAAACAACCGGCCGCCGCTGTCACCGATGCAGCAATCTCCGCCGCGGCGCGCGGGGTGCTGGACAAGATGCCGGGCGTGGTCCGGCGCCTGGCACCGACGCAGGCGGCCGTCGAGGACATGATTCGCGCCCGCCTGCAGGAGCGGCTGGATGCGGCACTCGGCCGGGATCGGCTGGCCGAGGAGCTGCGGCGGCTAGGTCTGGATGCGGCGTGACCTGATCCTTCCCTGATCCTGGAGTTCCCCATGGTTCTGCCGTCCCCCGTTGCTGCGATACCGGACATGACCCCGGTCATCTCCCAGGCCCAGGCCCGGGCGAACAGCCTGCTGCAATCCTCATGGATGGGTCTGGCAGGCATGGGGCAACCTCCCGCCCAAGCTGCCCAGCCGGCCGCAGCCCAGGCCCCGCCAGGGGCCGGGCAAGCGCCGGCGGATGGAACAATCACCTCTTCCCTCCAGAGCTGGAACCAGCCGGCACAGGGGCAACAGGGAGCGCCTGCCAGCTCGGCCGACCTGATCGCCGGCTTCGAGGGGTTCCGGGAACGGCCCTACTGGGACGTGAACGCGCATCGGGTGGGCTTCGGCTCCGACACCATCACCCGCGCCGACGGCTCCATCGTCCGGGTCACGCCTGACATGAGCGTCTCCCGTGAGGATGCGCTGCGCGATCTCGATCGCCGGGTCTCCACGGAGTTCCGCCCGTCCGCGGTCCAGGCGATCGGACAGGATGTCTATGGTCGGCTGAACCCGAACCAGCAGGCCGTGCTCGACAGCCTCGCCTACAACTACGGCGCCCATGCCTGGGACAAGGGCCTCGCCCCGGTGGCTCAGGCGATCCGGTCCGGCGGGGATGTCGCGGCGGCCATCTCCGGCCTTGGCTCCCACAACAACGGCATCAACGCCAAGCGCCGGACCCGTGAAGCCGCTCTCTGGGCTGGCCTGGCATGAGCATCACCACCCTCTGCAAAGGAAGATCCTGACCCATGCAACAGGACAGCACGACCCCCGTGGTGATGGACAGCTCGCCCAAGCTCACCGACTGGGCCAACGAGCCTACGGTCATGGATCTCCAGGAGGATTTCCAGATCGCCCAGCCGACCCAGCAGGGTCAGGTGCGCAAGATCCAGCGCTGGATGGAGCTGCGCGAGGCCGCCACTCGCAAGGAGAAGTCCTCGCCCAACCGCTCCAAGGTCCAGCCGAAGCTGGTCCGGCGGCAGAATGAATGGCGCTACTCGGCGCTCTCGGAGCCGTTCCTGGCCTCCGACAAGATCTTTGACATCTCCCCGGTCAGCTGGGAGGACGAGGAGTCCGCCCGGCAAAACGACCTGCTGCTCAACTGGCAATTCCGCACCAAGCTGAACCGGGTCGATTTCATCGACGAATATGTCCGCACCGCGGTCGACGAGGGAACCGTCATCGTCCGGCCCGGCTGGACCCGGGAGACCCGGATCGAGCAGGTCGAGCAGCCGATCTGGACCTTCTATCAGGTCACCTCGGAAGAGGAGATGATGCAGCTCCAGGAAGCGGTCCAGCTCCAGCAAGCGAACCCAGCCGGGTTCAAGCAGCTGCCCGAGGAGCTGCAGGAATCTGTCTCCTACTTCCTTGAGACCGGGATCCCGGTCGTGGCTCAGATCACAGGCATGGAGCTGATCGAGGAAGAGAAGGTCATCAAGAACCAGCCGACCCTCGACATCCTCGACTTCGCCAACTGCTACATCGATCCCAACTGCAAGGGCGATCTGAACAGGGCCAACTTCGCCATCGTCTCCTTCGAGACATCGAAGGCGGAGCTGCTGAAGGACGGGCGCTACAAGAACCTCGACCGGGTCAACTGGACGAACCACAGCCCGCTGCACGAGCCCAATCACCTGACCAATGCGGATGCCCATCTGCCGTTCAAGGATGACCTGCGCAAGCGCGTGGTCGCCTATGAATACTGGGGCTATTACGACGTCACCGGGACCGGCGAGCTGACCCCGATCGTTGCCACATGGATCGGCTCGACGATGATCCGGATGGAGGAGAATCCCTATCCGGACCGGAAGATCCCGCTGGTCCTCGTGCGCTACATGCCAATCCGCAAGTCCGTGGCCGGCGAGCCCGATGCCGAGCTGCTGGAGGATAACCAGGCGATTCTGGGCGCCGTCACCCGCGGTATGATCGACCTGCTGGGCCGCTCGGCCAACGGCCAGACCGGCTTTGCCAAGGGCATGCTCGATGTCGTCAACCGGCGCCGCTACGACCAGGGGCTGGACTACGAATACAACCCCAACCTGTCGCCGGCCGTTGGTGTCCATCAGCACACCTACCCCGAGATCCCGAACTCGGCCCTGACCATGCTGCAGCTGCAGAACCAGGAGGCCGAGGCGCTGACCGGGGTGAAGGCCTTCTCGGGCGGGCTCTCGGGCAATGCTTATGGGGACGTCGCCACCGGGATCCGGGGGCTCCTCGACGCCGCCTCCAAGCGGGAGATGGCGATCCTGCGCCGGCTCGCTGCCGGGATGGAGCAGATCGGCCGCAAGATCCTTGCCATGAACGCGATGTTCCTGACCGAGGAGGAGGTGATCCAGGTCACCAATGCCGAGTTCATGTCCGTCACCCGCGAGTCGCTGCAGGGCGAGCATGACCTCAAGGTGGACATCTCCACCCCCGACATCGACGAGGCCAAGGCGTCTGATCTGGGCTTCATGCTCCAGACCCTCGGCAACACGGTGCCCTTCGAGATCACCCAGAAGATCCTCGCCGAGATCGCCGACCTGAAGCGGATGCCGCATCTGGCCCATGCCATCCGGCAGTTCCAGCCGCAGCCCGACCCGCTCGAAGAGAAGCGCAAGGAGCTGGAGCTGGCCAAGCTCCAGGCGGAGATCAACGAGGAGAACGCCCGCGCCTACTTGGCTCAGGCCAAGGCGATGGAAGCCCAAGCCAAGGCCCGTGAGCTCGGATCCAAGGCCGACAAGACCGATCTGGACTTCATTGAGCAGGAAACCGGCACCACCCATGCCCGCGACATGGACAGGCACCAGGCGCAGGCCGAGGCCAATGAGCGGTTGGAAATCACCAAAGCGATCGTAAATCCCGGTCCGGGACCACAATCGACCGCGTAAACCTCCGTTTTCCGGGGGAAACTGGTCATCAGTATTGACCTAACCCCCGGGAGCATGGGAAAACTACCACACCAAACCACGCCACCGACACCAACACCCCACGAGGACTGCAATGTCGCTAGACCACCCCAGCATCGAAACTGTCGAGCTGACCATCGAAGAAGCCCAGAAGAAGGTCGATCGCGCCGATAGCCTGCGCAAGCTGCACGGCAACCGTGAGTTCAAGCGGATCATCCTCGAGGGCTATTTCGAGGCCGAGGCCAATCGGCTGGTCGGCTGCATCGGCAATTCCGCCCCGACCCTCAAGGCGCAGCGCGACGAGATGCTGCTGGAGCTGCAGGCAATCTCCAAGCTGAAGGAGTTCTTCGGCTCCATCCTGCGCGAGGGCCGGGAGATGGAGCAGTCGATCCGCGAGCATAATGAGATGCTGGCCGAGTTGCGGGCCGAAGACGCCCTCGAGATGGAAGAGGAGGGCGTCTGATGTCGGAGCATGATGACGACCAGCTCGCCACGCTGAGCGACGAGGAGTTCCTGAACCAGTCCCCCGATCTCGTTGGTTCGGAGCCACAGGAGTTCACCCCTGTTCCCGAGGAGGAGCCGGAGGAGGATGGCCGCAGCGATGACGAGATCGAGACGGCACCGGGCACCGAGGCCGCGACCGAAGACCCCGCCGACACCCCCGATGACGCGGACGGCGAGCCGGGCACGGCGCCGGAGGCAGCCGGGACCGGGGAGTCCGTCCCCGAGACGGCAGGAGAACACACCACACCAAACCAACCCGATGCCGAAGCGGAAGCCCAGGCCGGGGAAGCGCCAAACTACGAGGCGCTCTACCGGCAGATGATGGCACCCTTCAAGGCCAACGGTCGGGAGTTCGCCCCCAAGTCGCCGGAAGAGGCGATCCGTCTGATGCAGATGGGCGCGAACTACACCAAGAAGATGCAGGCGCTGGCGCCGAACCTGAAGCTCATGCGGATGCTCGAGAACAAGGGACTGCTCCAGGAAGATAAGCTGGCCTTCCTCATCGACCTCGATGCGAAGAACCCAGCCGCGATCCAGAAGCTCCTGCATGACGGCAAGGTCGATCCCATGGATCTCGACCCGGAAGCCACCCCCACCTACACGCCCGGCAATCACGCGGTCTCGGACGCGGAGATGAGCCTGCATGACGCCCTCGACACGGTCTCCCAGACCCCGACGGGCAAGCAGACCATCCAGTTGATCCAGAGCTCGTGGGATCAGGCCAGCAAGCAGGCGGTCTACCACGAACCCTCCCTTCTCGAGATCATCGACTCGCAGCGATCGAACGGCATCTACGACCGGATCGCGGGCGAGATCGAGCGTCGGAAGATCCTGGGTGAGTTCAACAACGTCCCGTTCATCCAGGCCTACAAGGCCGTGGGAGACGCACTCCATCAACAGGGCCTCCTGGTTCCCAACGGACCCGCGCCAGCTGCGCAGGCACCCGTGACTCCGGTGACGCAGCCCCGTGTTGTGGATACGCGACCCCCGCGAGCGCGAGTACCGGCCGTTTCCCGGGAACAGGTCCGAGCTGTCTCCGCAGCTCCCGGATCCCCAGCCAAGGCGCCCAAGCCCTTCGACGTGTTCGCCATGAGCGACGCCGAGATCGAGGCGCTACCCACCATCCCCTGATTCAGAGGAAACGCTGATGCAGCGCTATAACGACCCCGCGGGCAACTCGCCCTCCTCCATCGAAGGTGCTGGCTCGTCCCAGATGAACACCTTCTTCTGGCAGCGCAAGGCGCTGATCGACGCCCGCAAGGAGATGTATTTCTCCCAGCAGGCTGACGTCACGCAGATGCCGAAGCACTACGGCAAGACCATCAAGGTCTACCACTACATCCCGCTGCTGGATGACCGTAACGTCAACGACCAGGGCATCGATGCCTCGGGCGTGACCATCGAGAAGGGCGCCAGCTACGTCACGCTGCCCGCCCTGGTCACCACCTACGCCGTCGAAGCCGATGCGACTGCAGCGGCTGCTGCAATCAATGCGATTGAAGCTGGTGTCGCCATGGTGACCGGCTCTGCCACGCCTTGGACGGTGACCGCCTCCAAGCTGAAGCTGGACGAGACCACCGACCTTCTGGCGGATGCTGTGGTGGCCGCAATTCCCGGCACGCGCGTCGTCACGGGTTCGGGCAACCTCTACGGCTCGACCAAGGACATCGGCACGATCGACGGCAAGCTGCCGACGCTGACCGAAGTTGGCGGCCGGGTGAACCGGGTCGGCTTCACCCGGATCCAGCGCGAAGGCTCGATCGAGAAGTTCGGCTTCTTCACCGAGTTCACCCAGGAGAGCCTGGACTTCGACTCGGATGATGAGCTCTACAGCCACATGAGCCGCGAGATGGTGACTGGCGCCGTCCAGCTCACCGAAGCCGTGCTCCAGAAGGACCTGCTGGCTGCGGCCGGCGTCGTGGTCTTCGCTGGCGCTGCGACCTCGGACGGCACCATCACCGGCGAAGGTTCGACGATCTCGGAAGTCGATTACGACGACCTGACCCGCCTGACGCGGATCCTGAATGATAACCGGACGCCGAAATCGGCCAAGGTCATCACGGGCTCGCGGATGATCGACACCAAGACGATCAGCTCGGGTCGGGTGATGTATATCGGCTCGGAGCTCGAGGCGACGGTCAAGTCCATGGTCGATCAGTTCGAGGATCCGGCCTTCATCCCGGTCCACAAATACGCCGCGGCAGGCACCGTCCTGAACGGCGAGATCGGGACCATCGACCAGTTCCGCATCATCGTGGTTCCGGAGATGCTGCACTGGGCCGGCGCCGGCGCTGTCGAAGGCACCAACCCGGGCTACCTGGCCTCCAACGGGAAATACGACGTGTTCCCGATGCTGGTCATCGGTGACGGCAGCTTCACCACCATCGGCTTCCAGACCGGCGGCAAGATGATGAAGTTCAAGATCACCACGAAGATGCCCGGCGAAGCCACCGCCGATCGCAGCGATCCCTACGGCGAAATGGGGTTCAGCTCGATCAAGTGGTATTACGGCTTCATGGCCCTGCGCCCCGAGCGCATCGCCGTGGTCAAGACCGTCGCCCGTGTCTGATGATCGAAAGCGAGCCAGGTTTCTCCTGGCTCGCTCTTTCCACCTGACCCCCTTCCTCCTCGAGAGATCCAGATGACCCAGAACACCGAAGCCACCGCCGCGGACATCGAAAACCACGATGACGCCGATGACGAGCTGTCGCATCTGAAAGAACGTGCCCGCCTGCTCGGCATCCGCTTCTCGCCCTCGATCAAGGCCGAGACCCTGCGCGATCGGATCAATGCCGCTCTGACCGACGAGCCGGCCGAAGCCGCAGCCAAGGTTGAAGAGCCCGCCGCCCCGGCCGAAGCCGCAGCCAAGGTTGAAGAGCCCGCCGCCCCGGCCGCTCCCCTGAGCCCGTTGGCTCAGAAGGCCGCCCTGCGCAAGAAGCTCATCAAAGAAGAGATGAAGCTGGTCCGGCTGCGGATCACCAACATGAACCCGCACAAGAAGGATCTCCATGGTGAGATCTTCACGGTCGCCAACAAGTATCTGGGCATCGTCAAGAAATACGTCCCTTACGGCGAGGCGACGGATGAGGGCTACCACGTCCCCTACATCATCTACCGTCAGCTGAAGGACCGGAAGTTCCTGCAGATCAAGACTCGCAAGGACCCGAAGAATACGGGCCAGATCCTGGTGGATCAGCGCTGGGTCAACGAGTTCGCCATCGAGGTGCTGCCGCAGCTGACGGCTGCCGAGCTGGCCGAGCTGAAGGCACTGCAGATGGCCTCGGCGGGGCTGCGCTGAACCGCCCCGAACCACTCCACACCTGACTGAAAGAGCTCGCCCATGGCCACTACCGAAACCTCCCTCGAAGCCGGCCTGCTTGCGGGCGAGCTCTTTGACGACATGACCGCCGGCGGGGATTTCTCCCTGCCGGCCGTTGACCTTACTGGCTCCGACTTTCAGTTCCCTGTGCTGGACGATGTCGAGGTCACCTCCCTGTCCGAGGCGGACCTGACCAGCCGCGAGGTCGGTGGCTCGGGTCTCTTCGACGGGCTGATGGCGTCGGTGAGTGCCCATCTGCAGGAGGAATACCGCAAGAACCGGATCACCGGGGCCCAGTATGCCGAGGTGTATGTCTCGATGACCGGCGCGGCAATGCAAGCTGCGACCCAATACCTGCTGTCCCGTGACCAGGCACGCTGGCAGGCCGCGCTGACACAGCGCCAGGCTCAGATCGCCGAGATTGGGGTGGTCACCGCGCGAGTGGGACTCGAGGAGACCAAGGTCAAGCTGGGCATCGCCCGGACCCAGAACGAGATCGTGAAGGCTGATTATGCCCTCGCCAAGCTGAAGCTCGCCACCGAAGATGCGAGCTGGTCGCTGGCCAAGGCACAGCTCAAGCAGACCGAGTGGCAGACCGAGTTCATGCTCCCGGCCCAGCTGACCGGGATTACCTCCGACAACGCGGTCAAGGCCCAGCAGGTGCTTGAGAGCGTCTTCCGGGTCGAGGAGATGCTGCCGGCCGAGCTGACCCGCATCACGGCCCAGAACGCCCTTACCGAGGCACAGACCACGCAGGTCACCTACCAGACCTCGACCATGCTGCCGGCCCAGAAGCTCGGGATCGACGCCGATACCGGGGTCAAACAGGCGCAGGCCGACCAGATCACCTACGAGACCGCCTCGCTGATGCCGGCCCAGAAGAAGAAGCTGGACACCGAAGACGGGATCCTCACCTACCAGCTGTCGTCCTTCTACCCGGCACAGGTGGCAGGCCTCACGGCGGACAACGCCGGCAAGACCTATACCAACCAGTTTATCCTGCCGGCCCAGCTCGACAGCATGCGCGAACAGATCGAAGGCCATCGCGCCAAGACCCTCGACACGCGGACCGACGGGTCTCCGGTGGCCGGTCAGATGGGCGCCCAGACCGAGCTCTACAAGGAGCAGGTGACCAGCTACAAGCGCGACGCCGAGACCAAGGCGGTCAAGATGATGATCGACGCCTGGACCACCCAGAAGATGATCCAGGAAGATCTCACGGCCCCGTCGCGTCTGAGCAACGCCGACATCGACACGGCGTTCAACCAGCTGCGGACCAACCTGAGCCTCTGATCCATGGGCAGATACACCACATATGTCGCATCCTCCGCCTGGAACATGGCGGGGGAGGTTGATGGTCGAACCAAGCTGCTGCCCTCGGTGGCGATCTCCTCGATCCTGACGGGTTCGCGCAACGGGGTGGCAGCTGATATGCGGGCTGCCCTGATGAACTCCTCGGCCATGCGCAGCATGGCCTTCTTCCGATGGGCCAGTCAGAACTACCTGCTGGGCATGCCCGAGGCGCGTATCACCTCCGAGCAGACCGTGGCCGCCGAGCCCGTGGTTCAGGAATTGCGCCAGGTCCTCGGGCTGACCGCAGATCAACGGATCCGGCTGGTCTCGGCTGAGATCGACATGCCCGATCCGTTCTACTGGGCGGAAGCCTGGATCTCCGTGAACCGGCCGCTGCTCACGGAGGATGACTGGAGCGTTGAGTATCTGGCGCCCAGCCTCGAAATCACCCTGCCGACGGAGAGCGTCACCATCCCGGCTGCGGCCGATCTGATCTGGGGCCTGACGGGCCCGAATGGCTCCCTGCGCCGGCTACTGTTCGTAACCTACGAGCTCGAGACCCGGAACCCGGACACCGGCTTCTGGACACCCTCTCCGCCGCAGCTCTTCACCTATCGGATGGGCACCGGCAATATCGTGTTCGATGGGCTGGTCTCCACTCAGACCACCCTGCCGGAGTTCTATCCGCCTATCCCGCTGCGGTTGAATAACAACTCGATCGACGAACATAATCACTTCCAGAACATCGCCCAGACCTACAAGAAGGCGACCGGAGCCAAAATCGAGGACCTGCTCGAAGAGATCGAGAATCACGAGAACATTAAGGACATGGATCATGTCTTCGTGGTCTACGGGGTCTCTCTCAACACCAAGGACCAGTCCGGCCGGGCCTATCTCTATGAGTTCTTCAGCGAGCTGGCCCAGCATCAGCGGATCGAGGTGACGGCCGCGGAGCATCTTGCCTCCGAGCAAGAGGCCCGCCTGAACAAGGCGGCCTGGGATCGGTGGCTCCAGGGAAACAGCAATACAGTCGGCAGCTACACCAACCCCCTATACGGTGTCGCAGCACCGGAGGATTTCTTACTGCGGATAACGCAGGCGGTGACCTCGCTCCACACCCGGGAGAACCGTCTCTATATCGAGATGCGCGACCTACCCTTCTACAAGGTGCAGATGAAGTGGCAGGGGGTCACCGAGACCGATCATGTCGGCAATGCCCGGACCCATGCGCACGCCCTTGGCGGGGAAGACGGTCCCCTGATTAAGCGAGGGGAATACCACCTCGCTATGCTGCGGGATGTCGGCGGCGGGTTGAGCGGATTGCGCGGCTTAGCCTTCACCCGGCTCGGGATCTACCACCAGTATGAGCCGCGCCGGTTCCGGGTGCTTACCGTCGCCGGGCTCTCGCACGACAATTATGTCTACGGGAACAAGACTGTGGCGATCTCCGCCAGGGGTGCGCTGAAGGAGGAAGAGGAGTCGGGCTTCATCGTGCCCCTCCATCTGCCGACGCTGAAGCGGCTGAGCCTGAAAGACCGGGCACAGCTCGCCTCCTGCTCACAATACCTGGTCGTCAACTCCTATGTGCGGGTGAAGAAGAAATGGTGGCAGCGGGGCTTTTTCAAAGTCCTGATCGTCATCACCGTGGTCGTGATCTCCTTCGTCATGCCCGGTGCCGGACTGGGTCTGAAAGTTGGGATCCTCGGCCAGAACGCAGCGGTGGGAGCAGCCCTCGGCGCGGCGAGCGGCACGATGATGGCGGCCGTGGCTGGAGCCATCGCCAATGCCATGGCTGCCATGGTCTTCACCACCATGCTCGGCAAGGCGGCCGTCGAGCTCTTCGGCGATAAATGGGGAACCATCATCGGCGCCTTTATCGGCTTCGTCTCACTGAACATGAGCTTCGGGATCGGCACCACCGGCGGCTTCACCATAGACTGGGGCCAGCTGATGCGGATCGACAATCTTATGCAGATCACCAATTCGGTGACCGGCGCCTATGCCCAGTGGATGCAGGCCGACACGCTGGAAATCATGGCGGATGCGGCCCAAGCCCAGGAAGGCTACGAGGAGCAGATGAAAGAGATTGCCGAAAGGTCTCGGGACATTCTAGGCATGACGGGCGTCACATTTGACCCTATGCTAATCTCAGATGCCGCTGAATATCTCGGCGAGCCAAGCGAGGCCTTTCTGAGCCGCACCCTGTTAACAGGGAGCGATCTGGCTCAGATGAGTCATGCTCTCATCGAGAGCTTCGCCGAGCTCAGTCTCGAGCTTCCCCGAGCACCCTGATCCCCCATATCACTGCCCCTGGAGGTGGCATCATGACGCCCAATCTGACCTACGGCACACCGCCCGCGGCCTATCCGATCAGCCCCACCCTCTCCTATGGCTCCATCGGCAGCTACGGGATGCCCGCGAACCGTTATTCGGGACCGCTGCCTGCCGCGCCGGCAACGATGGCCCTTCCCACGCCCGGGCCCATGCCGCTCTCCTACGGGGCTGCCGCAGTCCAGGCACCAAGCGGCGTCAGCATGAACTCGCCCAACATCGGGCTCCCGGACATGGCCGGATTGCCGCTGTCCTCCTGGTCGGATCTGCGCGGTCTCCAGGGGACTGATGCCCTCGGCAACGCTCTCTCCGATGCAGCCGGGCCGATGGGCTTCGGGGGCGCGCTCAAGGGACTTGTCTTCAACCAGGATGGAGGCTTCAACCTTCAGGGCCTTGGCTCGCTGGCCAAGGGGATCGGCGCCTTCGGCGGGCTCTGGTCGGCCTTCCAGCAGAACAAGCTGGCCAAAGATGCCTTCGACTTCCAGAAGAAGGCCTACCAGACCAACCTGACGAACTCGATCCAGTCCTACAACACGGCACTGGAGGGGCGGACACAGTCCCGGTTCGCACAGGAAAACCGCAGCGCCGCAGATGCGGACCGCTATGTCGAAACCCACCGGCTGAGGGCCTGAACCATGTCCAACCGTTTGACTTGGCAGAATGTCGATGCCCCCAATCTGGACCGGGCCCTGGCCAACTATACGGGCGGCGGCCAGGCCTTCCAGACCGCGATGGGGGACATCTCCAGCCTGTTCACCGGGATCGATGCCCGCAAGAAGGCCACTCTCAACGCCTCCGCCATGGAGAAGTTGCTCCAGCATCAGGATGTCGGCGGCTGGGACGAAGCGCTCAAGCAGCATGGTTTCGGGGCACTCGGGATCCGTCCTGACCAGGCCTCCCCGGAGTTGCTGGAGTTGATCTCCGGACGACGAAACGCGCTCGAGGAAGATCGCACCTCGGACCTGACTTACCGCACCGACAGCTTCACGCAGGGCGTGACCGAACGCTCCGATGCCCGAACCGAGGAAGAACGGGCTCGGGGGCTAGCGATGCAGGAGCTGGTCGACGGCATGGCGAGCCAGGCCCGATCGCCTGAGCAACTGGCAAAGATGATCCGTGACCGGGGCCTCGGCACCCGCGACGAACAGGCCGCCTATGCGGCAGCCGGGTTGGTGAACCCGTCCGAATGGGCAGTCTCGCCCGATACCGAGATCGCCAACCCGGACACGGTCCGGCGGATCAACGAGATCTCTGGCACGCTTGATCGCGGGCAGCGGGATCTCGAATACATGCTGCAGAGTAATCCCGCGCTGGCGCTCTCGATGGATGCAAGCTCCCGCTACGAAGGCTATGACAGTCCGTCGGCCGGGATGATCGAGCGGCTCGGCGCCACGGTCAGCGACGAGAACAAGGAGCGGTTCGGCAAGTCCAAGGGCGAGGTCCAGAACCACTTCAACGCACTCAAGCGGGACGAGGAGTTCAAGGACATCCCCGATCACATCATCGCCGCGGTGATGGAGAACAACCTGCGCGGCACCGGGCTCGGTTGGCTCTTCGACAGCAACGTGAAGTTTGACAATCGGGCGATCAAAGCCGAGCTGCGGCAGTTCGCTACCCAGGAAGCTCGGGACAGTCTGTTCGTCAGCGAGCAGGATTATCGGGCCCGGAGCACAGCAATCGCCGACGACAGGGCCAGGCTCGAGCGGGCCCAGGGGGAGTTGCTGATCGCCATCGACAAGGGCGCTCCGGCCTCCGAGATCACCAAGCTGCAAGAGCGGATCACCTCGCTCCATGACAAGCTCGGGATCGAGGCTCCTGCTGTCCCGACGCCTCCGCCGACGGAGACTCCGCCGCCCGCCGAGGATGGAGCGGCCGTGGTTGACAAGGTGCTTGGGGCTGTCGACGCCCCGCCTGCTGCCACTGAGGTCAATCCGGCCGTCGATCCCCGAGTGGCCTCCGCCAGTTCGGCGTTCATCAAAGGCGTAGGCGGGGTTGGTCGGGCGCTGGATCGAGGGGTTGGCTACGCTGCTCAGTCTCCGCTCATGGCCTACGAGCCCTTCCATCGCGGAGTTGGTTATGCGGTAGGGGCGATCGGATTCCCGGAGACCGGCTCCGAAATCGTGCGAGGTGCTGATGCCCTCCGATCGTTCAACCAGGGCCTGCGCACGGAAGGGCTGATGTCCGACGGTGCGGCACCTGCTGTTCCGCCCGGTGCGGCTGCAGCGGCCACGGTTCCTGACCCTGCTCCGGTGGCTCGGGAGGCTGTTCCCTTTGAAGACACCAGGGCGATGGAGGCGGTGCCGGCCCAGGAGGTGGTCCTGCGCGATGCGATGGCCTCGCCGGAAGCCGGGCTGCAGCTGGTTGGGGAAAGCGCCAACCTGGCGCCAGAAGCGGTCAACGCTGCGGTGCAAAGCCTCGGGCTGCTGCAGTCTCCCGATGCCCCACTAGCCGACAAGGAGGCGGCTCGCCGGCAGCTGCGTCAGTTCATCACCCAGGCCCGTCGCAATGGAGCTGATCTGCCGAACGAATTGCAGCTGCTGATCCAGCAAGCAAACACCTGGCTCCCGCTTTCCTGATAGACCAGAGCCCTTGAATAACTGATAATGGCAGGGAAGATGACCTTTCCCTGCCATTTCTCATGCGCGGTGCCTCATGACTGAACGTCCCTCGATCGATCTCAACTGGCCCGCCTATGACGCGCTGAACCCCACCCCGCGACAGCCGCGGGGCGACAGCCCCGCGGTGGCGCAGAAGAAGAGCCAGCTGGTAGAGACGACGATTCAGAAGAAGGCGATGTTCGGGACGCATCAGGAGATGCGGACCATCGCCACCGCCCAGATGCAGGGCAACGAGCTAGGCCAGCTTGCCGAGGTCGAGGACATCCTCAGCCTCTCAGATGTCGATTTCGCCCGCAAGTATCCCGGCGTGGATCAGTCCGGCCGGGCTGCCTATGCCCGGCAGTATCAGGACCTGCTCCGGCTCAAGAACGATTATCGCTCCACCGGGGACACGACCAAGGACACGGCGATCGACACCGGCCTGATGGCCGCCAACATGCTGGGCGGTGCGGCGGTCCTCGGCGGCAACGCTCTCGACCAGCTCTTCGGCACCACTGGCTCGGTAAAGATGAGCCAGGATCTCCAGCGGTTCAACGAATGGGCCCGCTCGGGCCAGTCTCAGCTGGCCCAGGATCGCCGCGAGCAGCACCAGATCGAGGCTGATCTCGACACTGCTGACCGGGCGGCCCGCTACGATCGCGCGAAGGCCGCAGCAGCCGAGGACCCCAATGCCTCCGGTTTCGACAAGGCCCTCGGTCCGTGGCTCCGTAAGTCCGGCGAGGCGATGGCCGAGACGGTCACCAACTTCGCCGATGACCCGATTATGCTTGGCTCTCTGGTTCCGGAGGCGGTCGGTTCGATGGCTCCCACGGCTATCGGGATCCGGGCTGTGGGCACGGTGGCGGCGCTGCGCCAGCTGATGAGCTCGGGGATGAGCCGGGAGGCGGCCGAGGCATTGTTGCGCACGGAGACCGGCAAGAAGCTGATCCAGGAGAAGTCTCTGGCAGCGGCTCCGGCCACGATCGGGATCACCGAAAGCGGCTCGGCGGTCAACGAGACCCAGCAGGACATCATGTCCATGCCGGAAGCCGAGCTGATGAAGTCGGAGCAATATCGGGCGATGATCGAGGCGGACATCTCCCCGGCCGATGCCCGTGCCCAGCTGGCCCGCAATGCCGGATCGGTTACCGGAATCGTGGGACTTCCCGGAGCCATCGCAGCTGGCAGGATCGCGGCCCGGATTGCCACCAATCCGGTGCGGATCTCGGGAGCCAACGCGATCCGGGAAGGCGCCTCCGACATCGTCCGGGAGACCGCCGAAGAAGGGCTGCAAGAAGGGATCTCGCAGCTCTCGTCCAACGTGGGGGTGAACGCGATCGGGATCGATCGGGCGCTCGACGAGGGTGTGTTCGAGGGCGCGGCTCAGGGGATGCTCTCGGGGGCAATGACCGCCGGCGCCCTGCAGTCGCCCGGCATGGCGGCGGATGTCGCCTCTTCCGTTGGCTCGGCCGTGGGAGAGCAGGCGGTTGCCGCTGCCGAAGCCCGCAAGGCGACCGTGGCGGCCCAGATCGACGCGACCTCCGCGGTTGGTGCGCCGGCCCAGGCTGAAGCGGATCAGGTGATGCTGACCGAGGGCGCCGAGCTCCTGGCGGAGCTCGCAGCGCCCTCTCCGGAAACGGGTGTGGCAGGGGCTCCCGAACAAACCACACCAACCCAAACCAAAGCAGCGACTCCTGCTGTTCCGTCGGGCGTTGACCCGGAAGTCCCCAGCCTCGCGCAGGTGACGGAAGAAGCCCTCTACCTGCCCGACGAGGAAGCCGCCCAGCTCGGGGATTACTTCGAGCCCATCAGCGCGTTCCGGCAGGCCAATCCGGGTGCCATGGTTCCTGCCACGCTGCTGATCGACGCCGCCGGCACCATGCTCGACGACACGGAAGCCCATCCGGCCCTCAAGACCATGGCAGCGGTTGCGGCTCTGCAGAAGGCCACGGCGATCCGCCGGCTCGACTCGATCCATTCGGCGGCAGCGCTAGAGACCCTGCCCGCGGATGATCCCCGCCGGGAGCGCATGGCCAAGATCCAGCAGGCCGCCCGGACCCGGGAGAACTCTCCGGCCATCGCCAAGGCCGAAGCCTATGTGGCCGCCATGACCCCGGAAGATGTTCGGGCCGTGGTTGATTTCGACCAGCTGAACGATCCATCCACCTCGGAAGCCGTGCGGGCGTCAATCCAGAACACCCTGAAGACCATTGCCGAGATCAACCCCGAAGCCATCCGGGCTGAGGATTACGATCTGGTCCTGAACCAGCTTGGCCCGGGCAAGGTGGGTGAAGTGCTGAAGAAGGCGCTGACTGCCGCCAAGCGGATTGTGGAGGTCTTCTCTCGCGCGGATACCGCCAAGAGCCAGATCGTGGACGAGCAGGATGTTGCCTTCGAGGCACAGGCTGCAACCGCTCCCGCCGGCACCGCAGCGCCCATGCGCCGGCACAAGCCGGCCGACATCGTTCGCCGGGAGATCCATTACGCCGACAACAGCGACAACAACCTGCCGTCGCTGCAGGAGCATAACCGTCTGGTGATCGCGGCGATGAACGCCGGACGGATCGACGACGCCACCGATCAGATGCAGCGGCTGGCGAACTTCGCCCAGACCCTCGCCAACAAGGTCGCCGCCTTCAATCAGTCGGCCGAGTCCGGCAAGGGACGCGAGGAGCGGTTCGCCTATGAGGCGTTCGGCCCCTTCGGTGCCTTCATGCAGGAGGGAACCAACGGTGTCTGGACCGACGTGAACAATCCGCGCTCGGTGGCCTTGGCTCGTGAAGCCCTTGTCGATGCCCAGACGGCCGCCGAGATCCTCGAGACGCTGGCGGTCATCTACGGGATCGAGATCACCGCGCCCGAGGTCCCCGTCCTACATCCCTCGATCGCCATGGCTCGCACGGCTTCCTCGAGCACCGGCCGCGGCCGGACCGGCACCGATCTGCTCCTTGGCACGATCCCCGACGCCACCGGCAAGAAGCTGGCCGAACAGGCAGCCGAACGGGATGCGTCCCGGGTGCCGGAGGTTGGCGGAGTCACCCTGCCGGTGGTCAATCCCCGGGCCGCGGGTCACACCGCCAAGGATCAGAAGAAGGCCGACCAGGCCACCAAGATGATCGGGCGCGGCTCGGCCAAGTCCAGCACCGCCGCCTACGCCAAGGCCTTCGGGCCGCGGGCCAACAGCGGCATCTACAGTCCCGAGGACGTGGTCTTCGTCAGCGCCGAGGGCGGACGTCCGGGCCGGATGGATCCCGACTTCACCGAGATCGGCAAGGCCATTGCTGCCCGAGCCACCATCATCACCGACACGCAAGCCGACCGGGCCCGCAGCTACAACAAGGGCGAGCGGCAGGTGGCCGAGTTCCTGACCGAGAAAGGCTACCAGGAGACCTCTCCCGGCACCTGGACGGCGCCGGTCGTCGACACCACCGAGATCGACGCGGCACTGGCCGCGATCGAACGGAGCAAGGCCGAGAAGGCGGAAGCCGAAGCTGAGGCCGAAGCCAAGGTGGCAGCCGAGAAGCAGCGCAAGGCGGAGACGGCTAAGCGTGCCCGAGAAACCCGGAAACCGAAAGCCAAGGCTGCGGCCGAGGGCACGTCAACCACATCCGCACCCGCCCATCCCTTGCGCGGGGACGCGAAGCTGGTTGCACAGATCGCCGGTATCTCTTCCGACCACCAGATCTCCGAACTTACGGATGAAGACCTCGCTCGGATCGACCCCATCCTGACTCGGATCTCCGAGACGCTGGGGATCGACGTGACCAAGTTCATCAAGGGGTTCGTGGGCTACCACAATCCCAACCCCCCTCATAACGGAGCCTGGGCTTGGTGGGACAATCAGCGGCGCTTCGGCTTCCGTGAGGGCGTCATCGGGATCGACCGCACGAGCTTTGAGAATGATCGGTTCCTCACCGCGATCGTGACACATGAGGTGTTTCACATCCTCGACGACATGGCTCGCGGCGACAGCAAGTTCATGGTCTCCGACAACAGATGGCTGACCGAAAAGGGCACCATCCACGACGAGATCGCGTCCGCCATGGAGACCGAGCCCAGGATTGCCAAGTGGTTTTCCTATGCGATGAGCTATCCCAACGGCCGGGTTCGGGCATCCGAGCTATTCGCCGAGCTGGGGGCGCTCTATACCCTGAACCGTGAGTTTGCAGAAAGGCACCTCCCCCATGGCTCAGTCTTCATCGAAAAGGCCCTCGCCCGTCTCGGAGGAGTTCAGCAAGGAACTGGACAAGTTCCTCGAGGAGCGGATGCGGCCACCGGCACAGGGCAAAGAACGCCCACCGGCAGCTCACCAGCAGGAACCGCTGCACGAAATACCAACGGAAATCCCAGAGTAGCCCCGCCCCCAGTCGAGGAAGGCAAAACCCCTTCCGAGACCTGGATGGACTGGGTCAAAGACCTTCTGGTCAAGGGCGTCGACGGCTTCAACGCCTTCCTGCAAGGCTTCAAGTCGGGCAAGAACGGCTCCATCCTGACTGCTCAGGCCAATCCGGTTGCGTGGCTCCAGGAAAACCTGCACACGCTGGACCTGTCGGCCGAGCAGCAGAAGGCGCTGAGCGAGCTGCTGGTCACGCGCTTCCCGGAGTTCCAGGAGGCATTTGACAAGGCAGCCCGGGACCTCATGGCTCGGCGCAAATGGAAGGCCGACGATCTCGGCAACGCGCTGACCTACGACAATGCGCTGGCCCTGAACCTGCTGGTTCCGGATGGTCAGGGCGGGCACCAGATCGAGCCACGGGCAATGGCGGCCGCCTTCATGGCCACCATGGAATGGATGTTGGCCAATGCCGGTCCGCAGCGTTCGCTCGACGACGACAAGATCAACGAGATGTTCGGCCGGCCTCGAGGCACCTCGGTTGATTCCGAGATGCGCAAGTTCGCTCGCTCGGGTGTTCAGCAACAGGCCGCGCTGGAGACCATTGCCACCAAGATCATGCAGCTGCTTGATGTCCAGCCGAAGGACGAGGAATCGATCCGCTGGACCCAAGGGGTGTTCCGGGCACTGGCCGCCAACGGGATCGATGTCCTGCGCGACACCCATGCCCAGGAGAAGAACAAGAAGACCGGCAAGCTCGAGACCACCAATAAGGTCGAGACCGAGAGGCTGATCCAGTGGGAGACTCGGACCTACAAGCGCGCCGACGGATCCTTCCGCGAGATGACGCTGATGAAGCCCCGGGCCGAGCTGGCCGAGGATGAGAACTTCTCCGTGCTGAAGACGCTGCGCGATCCCTTCACCTGGATCTTCCTCGAGGGCCGGGAGAAGGCCCGCCATGTGGGCGAGAAGCCGTCCACAGCCAAGGGGACCCAGATCGGCAACCGGCTGGCCCGGCTCTCGCGCACCGAGCGTAAGGTGGTGCAGCGGCTGCAGGAGATGCCCAGCTACCTGAACCGGCCGATGGTCGAGCTGCTGGAGCAGATCGGCGACAAGGCTTTCCTGCGGCTCCTGGGCTATCGGGAGCTGAGCGAGGCTGAGCGGAAGACGATGAACCCCGACCACCTCGACAAGATCGACGGGGTGAACCAGACGCTGGCTTATGATCTGGCGGCACTGAAAGGATACATCGCCGAGGCCGGACAGCAGGGGGGCGATCGCTTCGCTGTGCCGATCTTCTTTGAATGGGAGGTGAGCTCGGTCGGCCGTCTGCAGCAGGTCGGTCCGGTGACCCCGCAGGGATCCAAGATCGCCCGGGAATTGCTGACCGCGACCCATGCGTCCCTGGATCTGGCCAACGAGGATCACCAGCGGGCCCTGTGGCTCGCCGTGGCGCAGTCTCTCGGGGTGAAAGTCGAGAAGAAATCCTTCGACGAGATCACCGCGGAAGTCGAGGAGCTGGTGGCCGAAGATGGCGCCTATGGTCCTGCCTATGACCTGTTCCTGGAACTCGCCGAGGGGAAACCCATGGATGCGGCGAAGCTGGAGGAGGCGCTGGCCGGCAAGGAGGTCACCCACAAGGTGCTGCACGCGCTGGAGACCTTCGCCCGTGCGAACCTGGCGATGGGACAGGCAGCTTCGACCGATCTGGAGGTCGCCGACCTGATGAGCTTGGCGCGTGAAGCGGCCTTGCGTATCCAGGAAACCGCGTCGGAGCATCGCGCTGATGAGGTCACGGAAGAGTTAGCCTCCGAGGCGCGGGATGTGGGTGTCCTGCTGGATCTTCTTGGAATTGATTATCCCGAAGGACTGATGTCCGTTGCCCCGTCGGAGGCTGAAGTTCTGCAAGCGCAAGTGCGCCTGATGGAGATCTACGAAGAGGTCGTCCAGGATCCAGTCGCAATCGACAAGCACAAGGCGGAGCTCTCGTCTTTGATGGGCTGGTTGCGTGCGGATGATCCACTGGGAGAGAACGACGCCCGCAAGGAGAGGGCCATCAAGCATGCCAAGAAATACGGCAATGGCAACGAGACGGCGCATTACCTTGTCCAGGCCATAGAGGAACTGGGGGAAGTTCTGACCGAACTGGCTCCCGAGACAAACCGGGACGGGCTGGAGATCCAGAAACGTGCGCTGAAAGTGCTGCGCTTCGGTCCCGACACCGTCATCAAGGGCGAAGGCCCTTATGCCGGGCAGACCAACATTCAGGCGCTGCGTTCGTTGGTTCCCGCCCAATCTTTCCGGACAGCTCTGGCGCTCGAGGCCGATGGCAAGACCGACGGGCCGATCAACGCCATGATCCACATGGGGGTGGGTAATTTCTCGGCCGAGGAGATCGCCCGCTTTGCCAAGGGCGGGCTGTTCTTCACCGACATGCCTGTGTCGCTGAACGAATACATCGCCATCGCCGGCGGTCAGGACCTCTACAATGATGCCGCCGCCGTGTTCGAGGAGAAGCTGACCAACTGGCTCCTCTCGTCCAAGAATGGGCCCGAGAAGCAACGTCTGCTTCAGGTGCTACGGTTGATGTCGGCCTTCAACCCGGACTTCAGGTTCGAGCATGATGAGAACGGCAACGTCACCGAGATGGAGATCGGCCGGGGCCTACCGAAGAACCCGCTCACCGTGTTCCTCTATGGCTCGGGAGACGCGGGCATCGCCGGCAAGCTGTCCGGGGTGATCGCCGACAGCCTGGCGGAGATGCTGACTGAGATCGCCCAGTCGGGTCAGCCAATGGGCAAGCACCCGAAGATGAGTCCGCAGATGCTCCAGGACCTGACCGATGTCCTGTTCCAAGGCAACAAGCAGGCGGCACGGGACTGGCTCTCCAAGCCCACCGAGTCGACCATGTCAGCCTGGATGTTCGAGAACCTGTCGAACGCCGTGCTGGAGGATTTCGGCGCCATGCTGGTCGAGTCGGTGGATCAGGCCACCGGCGGTCTTGGTGGACAGATGAAGTTCACCCAGCGGGTGAGCCAGGTGCAGACACTGGTGTTCCAGGACGTCTTCGACCGGCGGCTGGATGAGGCGCAGGCAGCGCATGACAAGGCGATGGGCTGGACGAGTCCCAAGGATGGGCAGCGGCCGCTGCTGTCGATGGAGCAGATCCGGGACATCTTCACTGAGACCATGAAGATCGCTCCGATCTATGGCTCGGATGCGCAGAGCTTCCATATCGCGGCCCCCGAAAAGGCGGCGCTGGATAAGCATGACGTGGCCCGGAGCTTCTCCGGATCACTGAAGACCCAGGCGAGCTATATCGCCCCGGCCGACGCCTCGGTGAAGGTCTCGCCCTATCTGACCATCGGCACCGGCGACGGGCGGATGATCCTCAACATCTACGCCAACGGAGACGGATCTTTCACCACCAGCCTGCCGGTCTTCGACGGGGTGGAGATGGGGCTCGACACCGTCTTCACGGCTTCGGGACAGATCAACGAACAAGTTCTGAAAGGCTGGCTCGAGGGTAATCCCTACCAGATGCTCCTCGAGGGCTTCGACCAGCTGATGGGCAGCTTCGACGCGAAGGACTTCGCTGCCCTGTCCGAGTCAACCAAGAAGGAACTCCTGCGGGTCTTCAACAGCGGTTTGCCGAAGGACATGCGCAGCAAGACCGTCGACTTCAGTGATCTGGAGATGATGCGGGAGAATCTGGAAGGCTTTGCCTGGCAGGCCACCGCCCGCAAGCGGGCGCTGTCCCGGATGGGGATGTCGGTGGATCACATGGCCTCGGCCGAGGTTCCCCATTTCCATGACGGGGTGGCCACGGTGTCCGGTGATCCGCGGGACTTCGAGGGGATCGCGCAGACCCTGAACACCATCTACAACAGCGAGCTCCAGAAGGTCAAAGACGAGGCCGAGGACCGGGCGTCAGCCCGGACGACGGCCGGTTACGCCCAGAACCCAACCCCCGGTTTCACCCGGATGCTGAAACTGGTCGGCACCGCGGTCCCCGGACATGAGGACGTTACGAGGGTTTCCGGCAAGGCAGTGATGAAGCTGCTCTCGGAAGACACCGGCGCCAGCCGCGAGCAGCGCTACGTCATCAAGGATCTCTCCCGGATCAGCGGCACCCCTCTTGAGGAAGCGGTGTTCTTCTTCGGAGAGCCGGACGCCCTGCAGGCACTTCGTGACGAGCGCCATGGCAGCGCCTGGCCGGCAATCGAGCTGGGTCAGAGCTTCACCGGACTGGGCGAGGTGTTCATCGCCAACCCGGCGCCCGAGACGCTGGTCCACGAGGTCCTGCATCTCTATACCGCGACCACGCTCCGCAACCACTATGCCGACCCGGCAGCTTCTCCCGAGCATGTCCGCTTCGCCGTGGCTCGACTCGAAGAGCTGATGGGGGATGTGCAGCAGCTCACCACTGTCGGGCTCGACAAGGTTGATGCGATGGCATTACGGCACCTGCAGACCGAGCTGGCGAGCCACCAGGGCAAGGGCCGGATGGACGCGGCGATCGGGGAGCTGATCTCCTACACTCTGTCGAACCAGTCGCTGATCGAGAAGGGCCAGAAGACCCGGACCTACCGGCCGCTGATGTCCTTCATCCGCGAAGGTCTCAAGGCGGTGGCGAAGTTCCTCGGCATTCGGATCGGCAATCCCGGTGACACGCTGTTCTCCAACATCCGTTTCAATGCCCGGCTTCTGGCCACCCAGCTGACGGAGCCGACGCCGGAGGCAGAAGCGGCAACGGCAGATGCTCAGGTCGAGCAGACCCTCCAGCAAACCTATCCGGCCGGTCATGGCGCCACGCCCGAAGACACGGTCCGGCTTCAGAACCTTGAGCGGTCCTATTTCCGACAGCTGACCGGGCTTCTCAAGGGCATGCCGCGGCGATCGGTGGAGAACGACGAGACCCGGCTGGCCATCTCCAGGCTGCGGATGACCGGACGGAACGCAGCCGAGCACGCCGTGGCTCATGGCTTTGCCCTGAACCCTCGGCAGGCGCGTGTCTTTGAAGCGATCCATGCGACGGTCTCGGCAGGGATCAAGGCCGACCAGCCGGTGAGCCGGCATCTCTACGAGGCTTTCAGCCATGTGCTGAAGGCCCTGTCTCCGGAGATGATCGTGGCGGCCGGGGTGGCTGACGCCCCCCGGGCCGCCGAGATGGTGGCGTTCCTGACCGGACGGCGGGGAGTTCGCCAAACTGCGGATGTCGTCACTGGAACCAAGCGCACGGACATGATGGCCACGTTCTTTGCCTTGGCTCAGGTGGATCCCGATCTGCGCCGGGTGCTGGAGAAGATGAAGACGCCCAAGGTGGTGGAGCTGAAATGGACCTCGGTCGATGACTGGGTCCGTAGCCTCGGCCAGCTGGTGACCAACCTGATCACCCGGCTCTCGCTGCAGCCAAGACTGCCTTCTCCGACCCTGCGCAGGGAGCTGGATCTCCTGGGCAACACCCTGTCCGAGATCCAGGGGGATCGGCGCTTCATGGCGGCCTTCACCCAGATCAACGAGAAGGTCGAGCTGGCCAACGCCTATCTGTCCCGGCAGCTGGACAAGGGCAGCAAGGCAGCGACCCGGGCGCTCGAGAAGCGGGCAGCCCGAACCAACACCACCGCGGTCAAGACCATCCTCAACGCTACGACCTTCCTCACTGCTCTTGGCTCAAAGGAGGAGGCGGACAATCGCGGCCGGACACTGACCACGATGCTGAACCACACCGAGGGTTGGAACAGCCTGCGCTCGGCGCTTTCGGACCTACGCGGGTTGACCGCCCAGAACGCACCGCTGATGCGGTTGATCAACCCGGTGAAGGCGCGCATTGACCAGCTGCGGCAGGACTTCCGGGAAGGGGTTCCGGCCGAGCTCAGCCGGGCCTTCACCCGCAAGCTCAAGCGCGAGGAGTGGAAGCGGCTGCACAAGATCGCCCGGGCTGATCTCATGGCCCTGGGACTGGCTGATGCACGGGCCTTGATGGCCGATCCGACCCAGGCCAAGCGGATGGAGACCGCGGCGCTGGAGCAGATTGAGAAGCTGGCCCGGCCGCTGGGGAAGGGCCTGTCCAGGCGCTACAAGGCCAAGGCCCGGGCCCTGGCGGCCTACATGGTCGATAATTCAATGACCTCCCGGCATCTGCTGCCGAACGCCTATGCCATTGCCCTTTTGCTGGGCGAGCAGGGCGGGCCCTCCCCGGATCAGGTGACCCCGGAGCTGGTGGGTGCGATCGACCGGCTGACCAGTCTCTATGCCTATGCTCGGCTCGACAGCGACACCCGAGCCACCCTGACCGAGCTCTCCGAGAGCCAGGTGGCCGGGATGGAGACCCTGACCGGGTTCCTGAACGTAGTGCGGCAGTCGGAGATCGAGCGCCGGGATCGGCATGGCTCGGTCAACGTCGTGGCGCAGATGAATGGGCTGAAAGGCTATGTGCCGGCCTTGCTGCAGGAAGGCGCGAGCCTGAAGGTGGCGGATCCCGAGGAGCACGAATACCTGGTCCGTCGCGGCTATGTGAAGATCGGGACCTATGCTGGCGATCCCAGAGCCGGCCGTGGAGCGCCCAGGGCATATTACCAGAGCTCGGTGGGCGGCAAGGCCCAGTTCCGCCAGGGCGTGGCCCAGACGGTCCACGAGACCTGGCAAGGGGTGGACAGCCGCACGGGAGCGCCGGTGGGCGAGCATGCGGGGCTGATGACGGGCAGGTCAGCCCAGAGAGTGGCCCGGCAGGCTTACCGCGACAGCGGCCAAAACGACGGCGTGCCGGCGGCGGAATATCTGCGTCCGGTCTTCGGTGCCAATGGCGAGGTCACGGCCTATGTGCGGACCATGGATCCCGCCCGGCTCGATAAGCTGCCCCGGGACGAGCATCTGGGCCGCATGCTCGGGGTGTGGATGGGCCGGATCCTCGAGGAGACCGTGGCCGAGGACACCAACAAGGAACTCGTCACGACCATGAAGGCCCTGTGGGATGAGGCGGTGGCGACAGGTGACCCGGCCGAGATCAAACAGTTCGTGAACGTGGCCGATCCCGAGCAGAAGGATGCGGTGATCAGGGATGCCTGGAACACGCTTGGCTGGCGGATCAAGGAGGAGATCACCGAGCAATTCGGGGAGAAGAACCTGTTCATGGTTCGCCGGGACCAGGTCGAAGACACGATCGGCTTCCGGGCAGCCTCGGTCACCGATCCCTGGACCGGGGTCTCGCGCTGGTCGGAGACGAGCCAGAAGCATGTGCGGGAGGCGCTGGAGCTCTTCGGACCCAGCACCTTCGTCTGGCTCAAGAAGGCCGAGAACCTCGTCCATGACGCGGTCTCCTACGCCAAGACCACGATCATCATCCGCTCGGTGGTGGTGGGGGTCGGCAACTTCCTGTCGAACTTCCTGCACATGAGCCTGGCGGGGATGTCGATTGTGGATATTGCGGTGAAATCGAGGGAAAAGTTCTCGGAAATCACGGAATATGTGAAGAACCGTGAGGAGATCCAACGACTTCAGGTTCAGGCCGCGGCATTGGCGCTGGATCCGAAAGCCCAGGCGCCCCTGGCAGCACGGGTGCAGATGCTCGAGGAGGCCAACAAACGTCTTTCGATCGCCCCGCTTCTGGAGGCGGGAGAGTTCTCGACCATTTCCGAAAACCTGACCGAGGCGGATGTCGCCATTCGGGAAGGGAGATGGGCCGACTATATGGAAAAGGCGGTGGAGAAACTTCCCGATTGGGCCTCGACCGGAGCCAAGAACCTGCTGATCACCAAGGACACGGCGTTGTTCCAGGGCTTGAACCGGATGGTTCAATACGGGGATTTCGTTGCGAAAGCCGCTCTTTACGAGCATTTGATCGAAAAGAAGGGGATGGAGAAACAGGCAGCCCTCGACAAGATCTTCGAGGAGTTCGTGCCCTATAACCGGCTGCCGGGCCGGGGACGGGATTTCCTCGAGAGCATGGGGCTGATGTGGTTCTGGAACTACAAGATGAGGATCATGAAAGTCATGGCCAACACCTTGCGGGAGCGGCCTCTGACGGCCCTGATGATGGTGGGGGGTGTGGGACCGTCGACAGGGATCGATACGGTCTGGGACGGGTCTCTGGCGGGGAATATCGCCGATGGTTCCGTCTGGTTCTCGGTGGGTCCGGAGATGGGCTTCAATGCGCCCGGACTACATCCGGTCTTCTCTATGTCTTAAATCAAATCCACAGATTTGTCGTAGTATTTGAGAGCCCCCGCAGTGATGCGGGGGCTCTAACCTATTCCGGGTGCGGTCATTCCCGATTCAGGAGCATCCCGATCAACCCGAAGATGAGCAATGCCAGGGAGCCGTAGAGCACCATCTGGGCGAGAAATGCCGAGAGGGCCGCGAAGGCGCTGGCCAGTATCCCAAGGATGCCGACCAGCAATGCGAACAGGGCGAGACCGCCCATGATCAGCTGCCCTTACGCGAGAAGATCGACTTCGCGGGCTTGGGCGCTTCTTCCGTTTCCTCCGCGGCAGCCGGGGCTTCGCGCTTGATCTTGAAAGGGTTCGCCTTGGTCTCTTCCTCGGCCGGCTCCTCGGCCTCCGGATCAACCCGCTCCTCGCCGGTCGAGATGTTCGCAGTCTCCTCGGCAGCTTCCTCGACGGCAGCTTCTTCCTCGATCGCTTCGGCTTCCGGCTCGGGCTGGGGTTTGGTCTTCGGCTGAGCCGCCGGAGCCGGGGGAGCGGTCATCGCGCGAGGGGTGAAGCTGGGCTTGGTGGCCGCGGCCGAGACAGGTTTGGCCTTGATGTCGAGCGTGGCGGACAGGCCATTCGGGCCACGGCCGGCGGTGAAGTCGACGGTGAGGGTCTGGTTCTCGGCGATGGCGATCTGGCTGCGGACATAGGTCTCGACGGCGCCGCGGATCTCGTCTTCGTTCAGGGTGATGATCATGTTCTGTCCTTGGTTCAGGGGAGGGTCTTACGGTTTCGGGGCAAAATGCAGGACACCCTTGCGCTTGATGGCGATGATCCGATTCTGCTGACGCAGGGCGTAGGTGGCCAGGTGAGCCTGCTGGTAGGAGAGCCGCGTCGCCTGGACGAGCGAGGCGAGCGTGAAGGTCCAGGGCTCCGCATCGTCGATGAGGTCCTGGACGAGATCCTGCTGGAGGAGATATTTCGGGCGGGTCTTTCTCGTCATCCGGAAATACCTTGCTTGGGGAGAAGGACCTCGAGCGCATAGAGAGCCAACAGGACGGCCTCGGCCCTCCCGTCGTCCTTCACCCGCGCGAAGAGTTCCGCGTGCTGTGGGAATCGCTGGCAGGCCAGCGCTCGAGACACACCCTTGTCCGTCGAGAGCTTGAAGTGCTTCTTCCAGACGGTGGGAGTGACGTAGTTCCTCGCCCAGCCATTGCCCACGAGCGCCATCTCGATGGCGCCGTAGCCCTGGCCGAAGCGGAAGGTGGCAGGGGCTCCCTGCCCCGGACGGGCAGCAACCTGCTCGAGCACCGAGATCCGTGGCTCATCTGGAGAGTCATGGAAATCGAGCAGCGAGCAGAGGCCATAGAGATCGAGCTCTACGCGCCCCTTCAAGCTCAGGGCTGTCGGCATGTCATGGACTGTCAGCGCCCGCGTTCCGGTGTTGAGGAAGGCGATCGCCCCGGTGAAGCCGGGGTCGATCGCACAAAGAAGGGCCATGACCTCAGCCGCCGAAGAGCTTCTTCTTCGGGGTGGCCGCGGCGCCTCCAGCAGCGCCCGGACGGCCGGTGCCGGAAGCCCCTGCCCCGGTCTTGCCGCCAGTCCGGTCCCGGTCCTTGCCGGCATTCTTGGCGACCCAGGCGTCGTGGAACTCGGGCGTCGACACCTCATGGCGATACTCGTTGATCGTCCGCTTGGTCTCCGGATGGAACACTTTGTCGATGGTGTTCTGGGTCCGGGTCTCGCTGGTGTCACGATAGACGCCGTCGTCGCCGCGCTTCTGCTTGATGGTGATCTCGCGCAGGACCGCGACAGTGATCGGCTTGTTCAGCAGGCCGGTCAGGACCGGCACCTCGGTCGGGACTTCCTTCTTCTCCTCGAAATCGTAGATCTTGACCATCTTCATGGCCGAGTCCTGCTCCGAAATCGGCTCTTCGGTGGTGAACAAGCAGATGTCGTCGATCAGCGTGAAGCCCGGCAGCGGGTGCTTCTTCGACTTGTCCTGCTTGTCGGCGTAGAAGTTCTCGCCGTTGCGGTTGGTGATGTAGATGGTCTCGCGCAGCTCGCGGCCGCCGATGTCGAGGATCAGCGTGACATTGTGGGCGCCGCCCTGGCTTTGGCCGGCATAGGCCATCTTGATCACGGCATCATAGACGCCCGAAGGGATCGGCTCGTTACCGCCGCCGAGGCGGTCTTCTGCGTTTTCGAGGTTCTCGGTGGTGAGGTTGCCAAACATCTTGCTCATGTAGGCGCTCCTTTTCAGGTGGTGGTTCGGGTGATGGTTGCGGGAATAGGTCGGTGTGTCTCGATGTGGTGTGGTTTTGGACACCTCACCACAAAGATCAAGGGGACTCAGGCGTAGTATTCGCCGAGGTGATCCAGGAGCTTCTGGCAGTCGTTGTCCATGTAGACCTGGCCGGGCTCGAACATGCCCATCGGCGAGCGGATCCGTTCCCCGGTGGTGGCCTTGGTGATCTGGGTCTGGAAGACGTGCTTGAAGCCGAGCGCCTCGTCCTGGGGTGTGATGTTCAGCAGCGAGGTGTCGGTCTTCTGGATCTCCGAAAGCTCGATCGTCTTGGTCGAGACCACGGTCGAGAAATAGGCCTCGATGCCGTTGTTCTTCAGCGCCCCCTTCACCGGCACTGCGGTCCGATTCATCAGCGCCTTCTCATCATACTTGGTCAGCGTGTGGCCGAGGATGATGACCGGCTTGCCGAAGCTCGCCACATGCAGCTGCATCAGGTTCTTGAAGAACTGGAAGTAGTTGCCCCAGGCCTTCTGGGTATCGGCCGAGGTGGCGATATGGACCGATTCATACATCTCCATGAGGAAGGTGATGGTGTCGATGATGATCCCCTGGCAGTCGGGCTCGTCGCGCAGCTCCTCGAAATAGCCGTAGACCTCGTAGGGATCGGTGATGGTGGCGGACTGGAACTTGTTGCGGAAGGGCAGGCGCTTGCCGGCTTCGCAGTTCAGATAGGCCCAGCCCGCCTGGTTGCGGATGTTCATCAGCGAGGCAGACTTTCCGGTCCCGCTCTCGCCCGAGATCAGGACGAGCTGGTTGTTGACGGCATCGCTCATGCGTTGCTCCTTGGTTCAATATGGTGTGATTGTCGGTGGAGGCCCGCCCGCTGACGCGGGCGTGGCCGGAACTCAGGGGCTGTTCTGGAACTTCTTGGCCACCGTCACCAGGACGGTGCGGCGCAGCTCGTTCACACCCAGGGGTTCAGGCAGCTTCTTGTCGAGCCCGAAGACCTTGGCCTCGACCTCGTTGTAGCCCATCCCCCCGTCCACAAGCGTCAGGGCGAACCGGATCATGTGGTTGTTCCGGTCACCATCCTGCATGATCTTGTGGGCGAACCACCGCTCCAGCGCATCGAGAGAGCCCAGCTCTTTGTTCTGCTTGAGGCGCTGGTCGTTGCGCTTGGTGCGCGGCACGAAAGGCAGAACATCGAACAGGGGCTTGTCGAGGTTGTATTGGACCAAGGCATGCTCGTTGGTCGCCCATTTCCGAGCGATGTCCTTGGAAGCATCCTCGTCCACCTCGAAGGGAAGCCACTCGATCAGCTGCTTCATGAACTCCTTGTAGTCGTCCCGGTCCAGCTTCAGGTGATAATTCATCGGCAGGATCAGCCGGAAGCGGTTGGCCGCCGGGGTGTGTCGCTTGGTGGTGTAGGTCATGAA
>Ga0265293_10001139_pt1 | contig 59686 bp, 55 predicted proteins | sample Munlanlewell138R_FD_192505 | JGI IMG/M metagenome (GOLD analysis project Ga0265293, IMG submission 192505) | Leachate microbial communities from a municipal landfill in Southern Ontario, Canada - Leachate well 138R | ecosystem: Engineered > Solid waste > Landfill > Unclassified | place: Canada...
GGTCCCTGCGACGAAGGTACCGGTGACGAAGGTACCGGTGACGAGGGTACTGGCGACGAGGGTACCGGTGACGAGGGTACCGGTGACGAAGGTACCGGTGACGAAGGTACCGGCGATGAAGGTACTGGCGACGACGATAGTGTAGAAGAGGACACTACTGAAACCCAGGCAACTCCTATCGAAAAAGCCCTACAAAAATGGGTTAGCGCCCCACAAACCGCTGCGGAAAACACCCCAACAGGGTTCTTGACCAGGCTCTACCTAGGACTATTTTCCAGGGTAGGAGACCAAGCAGGTATGGCATACTGGCAAAACCAGAACCTTACCCCCCAAGAAACTGTCCAAGGGTTCCTCAGCTCCATGGAAGGACGTGCTGCCCTGGGAGAACTCTCCACAGCGGAACTACTCACCTTCCTATACAACAACGTTCTAGCCCGTCAAGCAGACACGGCAGGCTACAACTACTGGCTAGCAGCTATTAACCAAGGCAACATGAGTCGTCAAAGCGTCATTGCTTTCTTCATCAACTCCGCCGAACTACACAACCTGCTAACCAAATAAACACACCCCTATAATATTATAAGGGCCAAAAAGGGACAGAAACTAGCTGAAAGTTTCTGTCCCTTTTTCATGATCCCAACCAGCTAAACACCTAGACCACCCAACCCAACTTTCGCCCAATCAACAACTCACGGTCTCTAACATTACGATTACCACGCATAACAACCTCCCGCCACACCAAACCGTGACGTTGCACAAGTTGTTTCACCTCCACACTGTTGTCATATGTCATCAAAAAATCTCCCCGGCAACCACCGAGACGTAAAAACAACTCGTCATGGTCTAACTCGTGATACCGGTACAGTCGCCTACCAGCTTTTTTCCCGCCGACACTGTACGGAGGATCAACAAAAAACAACACATCCGCCACATCGTTTAACGCTGGCAGCACTTCAAAAGCGTCAGTTTCTAAAAAACAGACCCGATCCCGGTAACTGCCAATCTCACGAACCCGTTTCGCTAAAGTATCGGGATACCAACGAGAAGATAAACCCCTACCGTTCTCACCCGAACCAATCCGACCAGCGCCAGGAGCTAACACCCCACCATAGTTAACCCGGTTTTTGATAATCGTACGAAACGCCAACCCAAACCTATCCCCAGGATCTGAACCTAACACCGTATCAACAGTGTTAACACTCAGCTTGAACCGTTCAATCTCACAAGCAAACCGTTCAAAATCCCCATAAATAATTGTGTGCCACACCGCTGCCACTTCAGGGTCTTTCTCCACCAACAATACACGTTGAGCGAGACGTTGCTCTGCTACTAACAACGCTACAGACCCCCCACCACCAAACAAATCAACAAACACTGATGGCGGGCCACCAAAAGACCCAACCCATTGGGTTATCTGCGGTGCTAACCAACTTTTCCCACCCGGATATCGAAACGGGGACCGTATTTTACTTTTGTGTACATTAACACCGTCAACATTTGGTGACACCATAAAAACAACAGTGTCTAACCAGCCCAACCCAGCCCTCAACACTCCTAGACAGCGGGGCGACGCTACCTAAAACCCCTCACACAACCCTCACACCAACACAACAACAGGACTTTGGATGGTACAAGGGCAGCTACCCCTCGATTTTGAAACATCAATATCTGTACGGACCCGTAAAGCCCAACAAAGCCTTAACGAACAACAAACAGAACTGTTCGCTGCGCCGCCAAACATTGACATCGACATATATCTACGTTCACCCTATGAAGCAATAGCGGTCCTAGGTGGAAACACAGAACGCACACTGCACTGGTTAACAACCATCATAGGTCCCCCAACACAAACAAGGGGACGTAAAACAATCTTCCCAACAAGCCACCTAGCAAAACTGTTAACAGTACGACCCCCCGCCAAAATCACATTAGATGCCGCCACCCTCGCCGTGGCTCGCACCCAATGGGCCCACACCCTAGGACTACCCCCACTCCACGTATACAAAAAATCACGGAGACTTTTAGCAGCATCAAAAAAATGGCCCCACCACCTACAAGTCAGAGACGCCCCCTGGACAGCAGTCACCGCGATCATTGCCCTAAAAATACCGATAAATATCGACCCTGACGCACGACACCTAGTAACACAAAAACTAGACACCGCCAACACCAAATTTGCGGTAGCCGGACTAGCAGGCACAGCTATCCAAATACAAACCACCCAACCCGACCTTCTAGAAAACCTAGGACTCCCAGCCCTTGCCTACGCAGGAGAACCCGGCACCGGAAAATATCGGATGCCGCTACTAGCCGGCCACCACCTAACCACCCAAACAGGAATCGACCTATCACCACAGTTACAAAAGAAAATAAGGCAACTACAACAAAAACCAGCAGCCGTAAAAACACCGCCCAACTGGCCCTGGACCCTCTACCCGTTCCAAGCCAAAGACGCCTCCCGAGGACTCCAAATCTTAGAAACAAGCGGCGGAGTGCTCCTAGCAGGAGACATGGGATCTGGTAAAACAACCGTTAGCCTCGCACTAGTAGAACACCTAAAAATCTGGCCACTACTTGTCGTAGCGCCCCTAGCAGCATTCTCAACGTGGGACCACCAACTAAAAGAAATAGGTCAAACCTATTATTTAGCGTCAGACCCCCCAAAAACAGCGTGGGAAACTATAGCGTCCCAACAACACAACGCCATCATCATTTCCTATGACCGTCTCCACGCCTTCACCGAGCTACTAGAAACAATACCTTTTAGTGGGCTAATAGCAGACGAAATACAAAGAATCGCGTCACCAAACTCGCGACGCTCAAGAGCGTTACGACAACTTGCTGCATCAATACCCCAACGAATAGGACTATCAGGAACCCCCCTCCAAAACAAAGTAGAAGACCTCCTACCCATCGGGGCATTCCTAAACCCAGGAGAATGGAAACCACGTGCAACCCGCAAAGACCTAGCCGACATCTACCCCGGAGACCCGCTCGAAGCAGTAGCAGAACACCTAGCGACCATGATGGTACGCAGAAAAATAGGTGACACCGGTGTGAAACTACCCGGCAAAACAGTAAGACGGGTCCTGGTCCCACTCACCCCCAACCAACGCCAAGCCCTCGAAGCGTTACAAAACGAAGCCCAAGAAGAACTCGACAACAACGAAACAACCCGGATCCATATCTTCGCGAAACTCATGAAAATGAGACAAATCGTTTCCTGCCCATCCGCAGCAGGTGTCCCAGGCCCAAACCCCAAAGTAGAAACCGCTATCGACCTAGCAGCCGAGTTCGCTCAAATGGGCCGCAAAACAGTCCTATTCACCGCCAACCGGCAAACCTGGAAAGAACTCCAACAACAAGCACAAACCGCTGGGCTAGGAACCGTTGGCATTTGGGGCTCATCAACCGTAGCGGAACGACTAGACGCAGAAAAACAGTTCCACACAAACCCCAAAGTTGACGTGTTCATCGGCACCTTACAATCCTGTGCCGAGTCGTTAACACTTTCCCCCACAGGCACCGCCTGGATCACCTGCGACTACCTGTACAACCCAGCTGCGCTCGCCCAAGCCGAAGCCCGAGTATACCGGCTAAACCAAACCAACAATGTTGATATCATCTACCTTCACGCCACCAGCACCAACGGCACAATAGATGACCGCTACGCTGAAATCCTAGCCGAAAAAACACAACTAATCTCACAAATAGTTGACCGGGAACAACACATAGACACAACCCAAATACACCCCTCGTTCGGTGACCTAGTGTTCCTTTTAACCGGCCAACGAAACACCCAAATCGACCAAATCGAAAAAGACCGGAAAAACGAAACCGCCCGAGCTAAACAACTCAAAACCCACGCCAAAAACACAGCCCACCGCCACCAAAACCGCAACAAAAACACCGACATTGAAGACGACTGCATGTATCTCCTAGACACCGAAACCCCCGACGCTCACACCCAATGTGACATCACAACCCCAGAAGAACACTTCACCGACTTCGAACCCTAAAAACCAACAAAACCCTGGACACACACCAAAGACAGCTAGTTGCGAAACTTGCAACACAACACACCTTTGGCGATATGGACCAACACCCAAACCAACCCGAAATACCAGCCTACATTTGGATAGCGTTGCTAGCTATCACCACCAGCATCGCAGCAATGTTTGTATGGGCCACACTCAACCCCAAAACCCATATAGAAACCGACCCGGTTTGGGACAACGCAGGGACCACCCTCCAAAAACAGACAGCGACACAAATCTCGCTGCATGTCTGGGACGGTGACAAACTAGCTCTAGTAGAACAAGGCGACATCAACCCCACAAAATGTGACGGCACATTTAAGCGTTACGCCAACAACGACCCGGTACCAACCACTAAAATCGAATTTGACAAACAAAACCCGCAATCCTGGATTGTCGTTGAAGTGTTAGCCGACCACAACCTGTGTAACTTCCTAAACAAACTAGCTGTCACAACCCAAAACACAACAGCCACACCAAAGGGCTACACCTCTAACATTAACATAGAAAAAGTGTTGGAACACCGAGACCCTACACGGGTATATGACCCGGAAGCTATCAAAACAATCGTTACCGGGATCAAAGAAACACAACTAGAACTAGATGACCACAACCGGCCCGTCACAGTAAGGTTCGTGTCTTCGGAACCAGATGAGCGTCCAATAATCGAACTCACCCTAACATACGACCCACAGCCCTAACCCGAAACCAAAAAGCTGCCAAACCACGTCAAGAAAAAGGTATGCTTTGAGGGTCGCATAACACCTCGGCCCCTAAACGTTCAACCGGGCCAACAACACCATGTTCTACCACAACGTTTTGGCCGAAACACACCCCCGACTCAGATAGCATCACTAAACCCAACCGGCCCTGTTCCCCAAAAAACATGCCTACTGTGTCAGGCTCAACGACAGGCCCCATCACCAAACCGACCCCTTCAACAGCCCCAAAGTTAGTTGGTTCTGTTACAAAACTACCTGTCTCCCCAAAGTTGTTTATCTGAGCGACCGCCACCGCAGACAACACCGACACAACACGGGACTGTTCAGCTTGGGAAAGCGACCTTTGATTAGCGACCATCAAAGACACCGCAACAATGCTTAGGACACCCAACACCACCACAATCTCAACAAACATTAACCCACGGAAACGTCTCATAACGACCTATCGTGTAGGAAACCGTTGAAATAACCCTAAACAGGCCCGCAACAAAAAAAGTTGTGCCAACATGTTCACCCTCAAAAGAGGTGATATTCATGTTGACACAACCAAAACTACAACTTTTTACGAGAAACTTCGGTTTGAGCGTTCGCTAACGTAACAACAGCTGCCCGCCGGACAACACCCCAAAAACCAGGGTTGTCACTATCACGGGCCGCTAAACGATGCGACCACCAAAGAGTTCCAGCTACCAACAAAGCAACAATAAACATTGCTGTTGACGCCAACCCAAACATTTGAGCACCCCAAGCCGGGCGACCCAAAAAGTTCAGATTCGAAGCTACCAAAACAGACCCTGTGGTAGAGGCTTTCCACGCTAAAAATCCGCCTAATAACCCAAGTAAAGCTATCTGGGTTACAGCCCCATAAACAACCGCTGTTGCGCTAAACACAAGCAGCACCCCAGGCGCTGGTAAATCCGGCAAACACAACAACAACACGCCACTAGCTAAAGCAGGCAACACATAAAACCACTGTTGTGTGCTGAACCCAACCGCTACACCCACCACAAGCCCCACAACAGTAACTAACACCGGAAACCCAGAAGTTACCGGCACAGGACTTTCCACCGTCCAAACATGAGACCCTTCAGCGAAACTTGTTTGCGCGGCGACCAACCCTGGCGAAACTAAAGGAACAGCGTTCAACCCGAAACCGGAAACTGAACCGCTGACAGTAACCTGCTGTGCCGCTGTGTTAGGGGCGTCTAAACCTACGATCTGTGAGTTAACAGAAACCCAAGGCAAAATAAACGAACCTGTCCCAAACAACAACACAACAACCGTAGCACCCACACACCTACGCAACACCCAAACCAACTGTTCAACGTCACCAGCTTTAAAAGCGGGCCAATCAAACCCGCCAAATAAACGGTCAGTGCTAAACCACACCTTTAAACCCATAGAAAACTCCTCGTTTGTCAATATCACAAGCGTTGCTGCGATACCGACACCCTTAGAGGAAAAACGTCACAACCCAACCCGCCGCTACACCAACCTACAGGGAACAAGACTTTAAGATGTGTGCCACAAAAATGTTGGGTACTAAAACTGTTTAACACCAGCTAACACCCAACAGGCCCGGTCTGTGACCAGCTAGGACGGGTTAGCTTCAGTATCTTCCCAAGAAATATCACCGTCTGATTTCGCTGCCCAATCTTTCGCTGTGGTTAACGCTAAACGTTCATCAGCCTCACCACAATGCTCCCCAACTAAACCGATCTGGGCACCCAAAACATTGTCATCAACGCTACTATCAAAATTGAGGTAACGGGCCTCGAACAAACTGTTCAACTTTTCAATTGTTGCCACACATTCTGGGCTCGCAAAAACATCTGCGACACCTGCGGGTTCGTCACCATCCTCAAAACCAGAAGTAGGTGCAACGACACTAGATGCGGTTTTAGTGGGGTTATCTGGTGTAGGTAACAAACTAGTATCGCTAATAACACTATTATCGTTCAGACCGGTCCCTGGATCGGTGGGGGACGGGCGGGCCACGATCCACATAATAAGTCCCAACACAACCACAACCCCCACCAACATTGTCGCGATCACACCCCGCAAAAACGTGTTAAGCGATACCCGCCCTGTTGGTTTGGTAGATGTGGATGGGCCAGTTGTAGAAGTCATTGACCAGCATTGTTACAACACCTCTGATTTATTCTCACAACCAGCTAAACAACAAACCACCACCATAAATAACTACTTGTTTTTGTGTCTAAGCCAAGGACAGTAGCTACCTATACAACATGTTGCAACGCTTGTGAAAGTCAGGTTTGTGAGAAACGTTTTCCCCCCTCAAACAACCAAGGGTGACAAAAAACGGGTACGTGTTTCGCGTCCCCAGGCAACAACCACCCCAAAAACAGGTCTCACCATTCTAGATATCGTGTTATCCCTAGTGGTCGTAGCAGTCCTGGTATCCACATCGGTAGTGGTTTACAGTATCGTTGTTGAACGGTCCCGTGACCGTCTCGCTGAACAATCGATCAGGGCTGTTTTACGAGAAGCGCAAGCACTTGCAGCTTTCACTAAAAGCGATCTCACCTTAGAACACATTGAAAACGCTTTCAACGACCTAGTAATAAGTGCTACCTACCCGAGCGGGCCCAGCGCCGCTACAAGCCAATGGGTAGTGTTAGACGCCACACCACCGGTCACACCTGCTACACAAAAACAAGCCGGAACTGAAAACGGGGTTTCCTATGCTGTTGCTTCTATAGACAGCGCAGGTTTCGCGTCGATCGCCGCAGTGTTCAATGACCGGTGCGCCCAAACAATAGGGGATGCCACAACAACCTATGCGTCCTGGGTGACTCGCGACTGGCAAGACAACTGTGGGTCATACACACTCCTAGAAGGACCAAAAGACACACAAAACGATCCTCGCCCACCCCAAATCATCACCCCCACCGTCACACATAGCATAATCGATGACACTATCCATCTTGACTGGAGCGCAGCTTCAGGCGAAAAGTTTGATGGCTACAAAATTTTACGTGACAACATAGAAGTAGCGTCACTCTCACCAGAAACCTACCAATGGTTCGACAATAACACCGAAGCCGCGAAAACCTACACCTACCAGGTAGTAGCGCACGGACCGACCATGACTTTACCGTCAGAATTAGTGACAGCAGCGACACCATTCAACACTATCTTCGACGATTTTAACCGCACCGCCCCAACCCTAGGAACAACCAGCACAGGTTCGCTACCATGGCAAGTATTAAACGGTAGTTGGGCAACCAACGGCCAAAACGCTAACGGCGGCGATACCAACACTAACCCGGCCGCTGTTGTACAAACCTGGATTGAAAACGTCACGCTAAGCGCTGAGGTCGCCCCCGGCGACGCTCTAATCGTCAGAGCCGAAAACAAAAACAACTATGTACAAGCCCGTACCCAAACAACAACCACACCAATAGTTACCTACAGCCCGTGGTCAGCTTGGTCTGCATGGTCAAACATTGCGTCCTGTGTAGCAGAAGCACAAGGAGCTACCAACACCACAGCCCGACAATGCCAACAAGTGTATGTGCCTTCTGGGTATTGGACAGGCTGGTCACAAACCAGTTCATGTACCCCCATAGCCGGCTACCGGGAATGCAACTCGTACTACACGATCGTGGGTTACAACGTAGGCGCCTGGATCAGCCAAGGTACCGGTCCTGGGATGTCCAACCATTGCACCGACTTTTCTAAAGTTGGTGAAACAGATTTTGTGGGACCCTACGCAACCCAAAGACGACAGTACGCTTACATGACCGCCGCTCAAGCCGCGCAAGTTGGGCGCCCAATGAACTACTGCGCCACCATTGGATACCCCAACCACTCGTTTGTGTATTTCACCCAAAGAGATAACCGATCCGTCACCCCAATCTATGGGTACGAATACCAAACCCGTACCTATGTGAATACTTCCTACTACCAAACACAGCAACGCACCTCAACCAGAACAGTAACAAACTCTACTGTTACCGACTATGACCTTGTGTTAGAACAAATGGTAGAAGGTACCCTGACACAACTAGAAACAGTAGCTACCACCAACCAACCCACCAGCCTGTCAGTTACTGTAGTAGGGGATAACTACCTGGTTACTTCCAACGGAGGACCAGAAACTATCACCCGACAAATAGCCAACACTGGCGGACGAACATTACACGGTATTGGTCGGGGTAGCGGTGGAACACCGCCTCAAAGTGGGGCTTTAGACAACTTCCAAATAGTTGAAGCTTCCTAAACCCACCCAAACCTAAAAAACGTTCAACCAAACATGAAGGCCCCCTGTAATAACACAGTGGGCCTTCATGTTGTTGACACTTTGTTGGGCTGGGGTTTTATGGCTGCCGTCGAGCAACAAAACAAGCGTTTAGGTAAAACCAACGTTACACAGTTCAAAGAAGTATGGTTAGGTAGGCTACCTACCTTACATAAACACAGACCCTATAGCTGAACCCTCTCCCGGATAGGGTGTGGTGGTATGGGGTTGGGGGTGTTAGTTGGTGCGTTGTGCTCTATGGGGTGCAAGCCATGAGCGTAGCTCTTGTTCAGCTCTGGTTTGTACAAACACTGTACCAGGACCACTTAGGCGTGCTACTAAACCTTCCCCGGTTAACACTGAAGTTTTAACTCCAGATAAAGGCTCGACCCGTAACCCTACAGTGTCAGACAACCCGACCAGGTGGCCTGTATCTACTGTTAAACGGTCTTCACCACCCAGATCGAAACGTTGCAAACCACCAAAAGAACTTACCAATATTTGGCCGGTACCGGAAAGGCGTAGCATCGTTGCCCCTTCACGTAACACTATGCTACGCACCCCAGCATACTTCACATCAAAATCAATATTTTCGGACACAGCCAACAAAGAACCTTGTTGCACATGGAACGTTTCTTGCTGTAAATCTATTGACGCTATATCCCCTGGATAAGGGGGTGCTGCTGCTACCCAAGCTCCTTGATGGGTGGCGCTGTAACGCCCCATCATAAAGTTCTGCCCACCAAATATTTTACGGACCGCGGCGCTACTAATCCCGCCAGGACCAACCCCACCAGCCACTTCTAAACCTTCAGACATCATCACCATCGCACCAGACTCAACATAAACGGTTTCACCTAAAGCTAAATAGCAGTAGGCCAAAGTGTACGACGGTGAACATTCAAGCTGCATCTGCATAGCCACAGCATCGCCACCACCTGGCGATCTGGACAACTATTTTTTGTGTTGTTTCTGGTTTGTGTCCCTATAAAACAATCTACGCAAAGGTGTGCTGGTTTTTTGCCAAACCCGGTACAACATAACCCCAGGGCCACCCACAACTAGTGGTATCAGCCCGAGTAGTGTCGCAGCGAAAACAATTTGGGAAACATGTTCGAAAGTGGTGTTTCGCCCACCAACAACCGACCAAACTACACTAGCCAACCCGAACAACAGCCCGAACGCAACGCTAATGGCTGCTGTTGCGCTCCACCCACCCACTTTGGGGGAGGACCACAGCCACCCCCAAAACACACCTAAAGCTAGGCCAGAGATAATCATCCCTAACACCAGGTTAGCGGGCCAGCTTTCAATATCGTGTGACACCCACATCACACCGGTGACACTTGCTAAGATAATCGCTATAGAAACAGAAACTTTGGTAGTTGCCCCCATTTCTCTAACGTCCGTCAAAGTTGTTGGGGAGCGTACAACACTAGTTTGGCACACATGTTTCAGATCGCAGACGCTGTGTTTTCTAACAGGTTGTTAACAATTGTTGGGGTTAGCACACCAACCCTGGTCGGCAGAAAATAGGCTTGCGACCATACCCCAACCTGGTAGGGGTCATACAGGAATCTGCCCAGCTCGGCTTTAGTGATCGTGTTTTTAGAAGTTGCCATCCAATGCTCAACCTGTAAAGCATGCACACCGTGTGTCACAATATTGTTGTTAAGGTGTGTTATCCGTTTGCTTAGCTGTTTGGTGCTAGCAAACTCGGAATATGCTTGGATCTGGTTGATAACGCTCGGTAACACTTTAGCGGCGTTGTCACCCCAAACTTCTAAACTGGAAAGAGAACTTTCCGCAACAATCGAATCCCAAGCTTTTAACGACGTTCGGAGTTGTTGCGCTAAAAACCGGTACGCCCCATATAGTTTAGAAGGACAAAGGCCAGGTACTTGTTCCAACAAATTTGTTGTGGAAAGACCGCAACGCATCCCGTTTAGAACCGCGGTGATTTCGCTTCTGGAAGGTTCCTGGGTAGTGTTTTCCGCGATTTTTCGTAGCTGGCGAACAAAAATGGTTTCTTCGTTCGCGGTCAATGGCCAACCACGACCTTCGAAATACTGCCAAATATAGGTTCGTTGGGTGACCGTTGGGTGAACACCATCCAAAAACATGTCACCCATAACCAGCTCAGGGCGACCAAGAGCATCCAAACTAACAAAAATATTTGGGTGTTTTTTATCTGTATCCCTATAGATTTTAGAGATCTGGGCTACAGTGGAGATACCTCCATTAGACATTAACAAACAAAACTTTCTACAAAATGTACGGGGGTTTTGGCCAACCCGCACCGTAACGAACACGACATGGTTCTAGATAAGGCCAACGATCTAGACATATAAAACCGCTCGATGAGCAGCAAACGTTAAACGTTTTTAACGAGTTTGTGTCCCCCACAACACGGTGGGTGATGGGTTTTGTTTGTACAGTAGATTTGGTTGTAAGAACGTGTTTGGTGTTAAGCGCCCGTTAGATGGGCACGTACTACAGTGTCTGGAAAATGGGTAGCTAAACGGTCTGGGACACCTAACGCTAAAAGAATATCGTCAAAAACTTTCGTTGCGGTCAACTGTTCATTAGGTGCTAAATCAGGGTAGGAAACAAGCAACAATCCCATAAAAGCTTGCCTCCAAGCTTCGAGCGAAACCCGCACATCGCTAGGGCCCGCTGCGAGAGGTTTGCGGACCAACCCCACCGAACGTATCTCAGCTAAACTATGGGCATACAAACCGCTAGTCGCTTCGGTCACAATGGGCGCTGGGAATGCTCGGGGTTCAGTACGACCGGGAATGTTCAACAAATCTAGAAGATCGCGTATATACAACGACGCAAAAAACATTTCCTCTTCGCTCAACATAAAAGCAGCGTCCAAACTACCCACAATGGTGTTTAGCCAGGTATGTCGACCAACTTCGGGGACCATGTTTGTTAGTCTCGCCCCCACCTAAACTGACACGTCCCAACCAACCTACTAGCCGGTTCTAATAACAGGTCGCTAAGGTCCGAGGTGTTTAGATAGTTAAACTATCATGCGTTAAAGACGCTGTTTCGGATGTGATATTAGCAACAACCGTCCCGCATGTAGAAGCTGGTAACCTCTTGGCGTTAACCCCCAACCAGTGGCCCACTAACAACGAAATCGGTTTTGTGGTCACCCCTGAAATATTGGTCCTCACAGCAACAACCAACAACGGGTGGTGTGTGGTTAGCATACCAACTATGGGCCCAACCCCAGGCGGGTGTGTAACCGAACCGGAAACGGTAGGACTCACCATCCTAGAAACGATAAACGCTGCTTTGGAGGAAGGTGTCGCCCCGATTCTAGACCTGAGTGTCCCAGAACCCCCAGAAGGGCACTGGGCCGAAAGAGCTTTAGGGGCGGGGCATGGCTGTGGACGTATCAACAACGGTGACCTTTGGTGTTGGGGTTATAACAACTATTGGCAACTTGGAAACCCGCTAAACAACGCCACCACCACCCCCAAAATACAAACAGTGAAAGTAAACCAACCAGCGCCTTTGAAAAATGTTACGGCCGGGGCGTATCACAGCTGCGCACAAGATTTTGACAACAACACCTGGTGTTGGGGTTGGAATATTCACGGACAGCTAGGTCACAACATAAACACCCAAACCTCAAACCCTAACCCTGTCCCCACCAAAGTTGTCACCAACCAAACATTCACACAAATCAGTGCCGGCTGGTTACATACCTGTGCTGTTTCCACCGATCAAGATGTGTGGTGTTGGGGACAAAACTTTCATGGGCAGCTGGGCGACACCCCCAATTTCGAAGACAGTGTAGCTAGCCAACCAACCCCAACTTTAGTGTCAGGGAACCACAAATTTCGTACGGTTTCAGTGGGTTGGGTATCAAGTTGTGGGGTAAGTACTACCAACACTATTTGGTGTTGGGGGGCTAACAGCTACGGGCAGCTAGGTACCAACATGGCTTTAGAAACCCGAACAACAACCCCAATAAAACTGTCAAGCACACTCACACCACAAACAGTGAAATCAGGTGCCTACTTCACATGCCAACTAAACACCAACAACCAGCTGTACTGCAACGGGCAAAACCAATACGGGCAACTAGCTAACCCAAACATTGAAACCCACACGGCCCACCCCACAGAAATACTGGTACCTACCAACCAACCCTAAAACCGTTACAGTTAGTGGGCACCTAGTGTTGAACTGTTTGGAAACACTGCACAGTTAAGGCTATGCAAACCCCAACACCCCACCCACAATCGACAAGCCTGGTTGATTACACGACTGTGCTAGATAACAAAACATGGGAACAAATAAAAAACACGGCAGCTTTTCTTCCCAGCACAGCATTGATCGTTATCGAAGGTCACGACCCTAACCTAAACCAGTGGGTAGCCAACCAGTTAGCGCACAACAGCCCTGAGGGGGTCTACAGCTATCATCAACCCACCGACACCAGATGGAAGGTTGAAGAGCTCAACACAATCCTAGAAACCACCACAAAATATGTGAACACCCAACACCAAATCGTGGTAGTCGCCAACCCGGAACGTACCGAACCAAGAACCCTAGACAGGTTTTTGAAACAACTCGAACAGCCACTAACACCAGCGACCTACATTTTTACAACCACCGACCGTGCTCTTCTCCCACCAGCGTTACAAAGCCGTGCCGGGAACACGGTTACAGTCACAACACAAGATGTGTCCAACTGGCTTGGAAACCTTTTGGGGACCGCCAACCCTATCTTAGACCCACACCAGATACAGACTGTAACCAGGTTTTGGGGTTCGCTGGTATCCGTGTTTCTTGAGTCTGACAACCTCGACGAACTGGCACGGTTAACAACCGAGTTGGTTGAGTTATTTCCTACCAGCACCCCAGCAGCCCACACCGAAGCTACAGTTGCGTTGTTCAACCAGTTAGCGACCCTCACCAACCTTCCCACAATCGAAATAGCTTTGGCATGGTTTAAACACATCGAAAACGAAGCGGTGTTATCGTTTAGCGAAAAGTTAAACCCTGAAATTCATCTGTGGGCCACCAACACGTTACAAACAGTTAACACAAGCCGGGTTGGGATGTCACGGTACCTTCCAATAGCCACAGTTGTGTTAGACACTTACATCAAAACCGTTCGAAACCTGAAATAAAAGTTTCACAGCGACCTCCCTAATATGTGCCAACACCGGTGGCTTGTTTGGTGGTTGTTGGTTTATGACTGTTGTTCATAATGTTTTTGCGCTGCGCTACGCACATATTGTTCTAACGACAACCAGTTAGTGACACGATCCCCGTCTAAATGCTGGTTGTAAGGCTGGTCAAACACGACAGCGTTAATCCCACTAGCACGAAGGTTAGTTATGTTATGTGGTGCGTCATCCACATAGAGATGCCCACCCACATCAGGTTTTTCGGCTACGAAACACAAATCACGATAGGGAACCATTGGACGTCCCCCAACATCTTGTTGCAACCATCCTACGGTGTCTGAAACGACTTGGGCATGAGACCCTTTGATTAACAGCCGGTGGGTGACAACCCGAATCCAAATATCGTCATCAGAAAGTCTCCACAACACCTCGGACACGTTCTCGATAGGTTCCATCGAAGCAAACATGCCTTCTTCCACAGCACGCGCATGTAACTCTAAATATTCGTCCCGACCCGAGATAGGCCACCCTGACAACGCGAAATCCCAGTTAGTTGCTTCTGGTAGCTGTGCCGGATCCAAATTTTTGTAGCGGGCTACATAACCACGAAACGCTTCATGGTACTTACCAACAACACCATCAAGATCTACACAAAAAACAAATGGAGAGTTGTTATCCATACCACCAATGTGCCCACCCCAACCACAAACGCAAACAAACACCTGCTAAACCACCAAAACGTGACAACTCCCACCACCGTCTTGTAAATACTGTTGGGGGATACTTGATTGCTTGGTGGTGTTATTACCAAACGGTGCCCGATATGGAAACACCTCTAGGACAACCGTTCAACACTTTCACAGATGCGCTTACCAGCATTGTTAACAGTTTTGGTGTGGCCCCCATTGAACAACGAGACCTCACCGAACAAACACTTAACACAATATTTGACCGGCTTGGTATCACAGCAACTCTGACAAGTTTCCAATGGGGGACACTGACAATCACCACCCCAACACAACAACACGCTGCTCTGCTGGTGTTACATTCCGATGAGCTTTTATATGAACTGCAACAACACAGCACCAACCAGGTAAAACACCTTAAAGTACGGGTCCGTTAACCACATTAGAATCCAGGTTCGTGCCGTAACAATATTGGCTGGTCATTTGTGGTAACGCTACGTTCAACATAGCTGCAAAACAAGTTGGTTTAGTCGGCGCCGCTTTAAAAGTTATGGGAGTTATCCAACCTTTGGGTAACCCGTAGCGAAACGAAAGCAGTGTAATGACTGAAAGCTACCGTAGCGCTGACCACACAACTACGTGGCAGCTTGGCGAACGACACAAAATTTCCCGCACGCTTTATGTGAGGTTAACTAAAGAAACCAAATCAGGTTTGTACAGGTTAACAGCGGAACGTCAAAAACGAAAAGAACTTGTGGCTCGTAGCGACACGATTTTACCGGACAGGCTGTATGAACAGCTGTCGCGGTCGTGGTTAGAAGGAAGAGCCCGAGTTCCCTACACACGGATAAAAACGTTGTCCTTCAGGGTGCGTTACATGGGGTCAGATCAATGGCGGATACATGCTGTTGGTGTGCCCAACCATGAACCTGCTAGTTCGATACCAGTAGCAGCAGCTAACAAGGATAACACGAACACCGGATATCTTGTAGGTAACGATCCTGCACAATGGGCAACTATTTTGGATGCGTTGTGGGTTTTAGCCCAACTAGAAATCGGTAAAGAACCTAGAACAGTCCGCAAAATGGAAATCCTGCTAAAAGCAGTAACAAACTAACTTTCACGAAACATATTTTTCTTCTCCCAAAACCACCCTTGACCGTATCTTTTGTATAAAAAGACCGGTTTTGTAGGGGGTGGTTTTGGGCAACATACAACACACCACATTCTCTTGGCGGACGCTAACCCAGCTGACAGCCACCCACAACCACTTAAAACAAGTTCGGTTCGTGTTTAGAACACCGGAGCTAAAGATCTAGCACTGTGGGTACGCGCAACACTTCGAGCTTGGGCTATCTGAGGGGACACATCACAAAAACTGGTGGTACCCCCATCCCAATCCAAATGTACAGTGCCAGTAGGACCAGACCGCTGTTTCGCGACAATAAGCTCAGCGGCTCGTTCATCTGCTGAAGGGTCATACACAACAGGACGGTAAGCAAACAAAACGGTAGAAGCGTCTTGTTCTAAGGCCCCTGAGTCTCGCAGATCGCTAAGTTGGGGACGTTTATCGTTTCGTTGTTCCAAACCACGAGAAAGTTGTGATAACGCAACCACAGGGATATCAAGTTCGCTAGCTAAACGTTTAAACCCTCTAGAAATAGTGGAAACTTCTTCGTTACGGTTCGCGCCGGACCATCTACGTTCCCCTTCCATTAACTGGATGTAATCTACCACCAACCCACCCAGCTCTCTTCGCCGCGCTAAACGTCTTATAGCAGCCCTAACCCCACTGATTGATGCTGGAGGGTTGTCGTCAATCATCAAAGACAACCCAGACAAACGTTCAACAGCTAACTGTAAATCCCGATCTATCCCAGCGGGGAGCACCCCAGACCGTAAAGAAGCTAAATCGTATTGCACTTCAGCGCTGATCAGTCGCGACATGAGTTCATTCGTACTCATTTCGTAAGACAAAAAGGGTATTGTTTTTCCTGAATGTATTGCCATAGCTTTAGCGATCTGTAACGCAATCGCAGATTTACCCATACCAGGACGCCCAGCGATCAAAACAAGCTGTCCGCTTTGAAAACCAGCGGTAATACGATCCAAATCTTCAAACCCGGTTGAAACCCCCACAAGTTTAGAGTTTCTCATAGCGGTAAGTTCTAACAAAGCCGCAGGTGCCGCTTCTGCTATCGATACCATTGAGGACCCCGAACGGGTTTCCCCAACCGCAAAAACAGCGGTCTCAGCTTGTTCTAAAACCGTGTCGGCTTCAGCGTCAACCGCTAGCGCAGCTCGTGCGACTTGTTGACCAACAACAATAAGTTCTCGAAGTTTTGCTTTGTCAGCTACAAGCTGGGCGTGCGCTGCGACATCTTCTACATATACAGCGTTTTCGACAAGGCTTTCCAAAAACTCTGGGCCCCCAGATTTTTTAAGCAGCCGGGCTTTACGAAGCTGATCAGCGACCATAATTTGGTTTACTGGAAGGTCTTGTGCTTCACATTCTAAGACCGCTAAATAAATGTTTTGGTGGGCCCGCACCGAAAACACTTCCGGGGTTAACACATCCAAAACTTCATCTAAAGCATCGGGGGCGGTTAATACAGCAGCCAACACAGCCCGTTCAGCATCAACATCAGCTGGTATGTAACGTTCATCACCCATCAGAGACCGCCCGTAACGTTCCCTAGTATCCCAGAAACAGAAACCAAAGCAGCTAGAGGCCATCCCAACACTAAATAAGGCACGAAAGCAAACGGAGTGTTACGAGCTACCCGACCCATCAACACCAGCGGTACTCGCCAGAGGGAAGCGGTCATCGCCGCGGCGAACAAAACAAGAACTGAAATCATAGGGTCGTTAAACACGATCGCTGGTATCGGCGCACAAAAAGCGATAACGATAGGATCACCAGCACCAACGGTTTCTACACCTAAAACCAGTTCCCCAAGTTTCCCTGCGACCCACAAGAACCCGGCGACACCCAATGCTACTAGCACACTAAACATAACCTCTATGGTTTGGTTTGCTACCACCCCGGCAATACCTGCCACGACAAGGGGTAGCCCGACAAACATCAACAGCGGCATATCTACCAGCAGCGTGTCATGATCGACAAACGCTAATGTTAAACCAATACCGGTAAGAGCTGCTAAAACCAGCACACTTACCCAACCAAACCAGCCGTCTCCCACCACAAAACCAGCAAACCCCATAAACAAGGTACCTACCAATACCCCCAACGCAACACGTCCACGACTGTATTTAACATGGCGTTGCAACGGGCTGGTTTCGTTTCCTGTTTCCGTTGGGGGGCACGCACCACCATAAACGTTACGTGCTGAAGCGACCATGTTCAAAGCATCCACAGCTGCTTCTATATCATGTTCAAAACTATCTGGGTCAGGTTCGTTTTTGAGAGGAACGACGAAACCTAACACCGTCGCGACTGTTGCGACCCCCACACCTAAATATAGGAACCCGAACCCTATTAGCCCTAACAAAAGCAGCAGCCCTACAGTGAGTGACACAGCAACAACATGGGAACGGCCAACAACTATAGGGTGGTCTTCTACACCCAACCCGTCGCCTGACACATCTATCTCTTCAGAGCTAGAGGGGCTGTCTAGTGTGGTGGGCAACTCCGTATTTTGAGGTTCTACCCCCAACACCGTCCTTGTGGTAGCCGTCTCTTCTGTTGCGTTATCAGAACCTTCTGCAGGTTCTAGAGCGGTATCACCAAAGGTTGGCAGGTCACCTAAATCTTGAAGAATTTCCCGGTATTTAGGGGAAACTACAGCGTCAGAGGAAAGTTTGTTTATATAAGGTTTGGGGTTGTTGTGTTCAACTAGCTGACGGATCAGAGCTTCTTCAACTTTAGGTTCGTAATACAAATATTGGGCTTTGGTCCGCGCAGGCGCGATTTTGGCAGCTAAAAAACCGGTAGCGGCACCAATCAAAGGGGCTACTACCGGCAACAAGGTAGAAGAAAACATAGCTAGTAACGTGCTTGGAACACAGGTTTTGGCAACCCAGCACAAACCGGGTCAGAAAACAAAAACGTGGCACGAACCTAGAAAGATTCTGTGCCACGTTGAACTGCAACATTTTATTGAGCCACACCAACCAACCAGTGTGTGAGTAGTGGTTTTATGCACTGCTACTCGTGGTTAGTTTCAGTGTTGTTACAACATGTTCAGCATATTTGGTTTTCACCTCGTTAGATAACCGGCGTGCGGTTTCACGTCCCAAATTCAAGATTTGGCCGACGGTAACTTGGCTTTGCGGTTCGCTACCAGCGAACCCTGTTTCAGCTAAGAAACAAAACAGTGCTGCGGGGCGGCAACTGTCCGCTATTTCTGCGAGCATATCCCAAGAAAAAGCGTAGTTGTCTTCCCCGTCAGAAGTTTCAGAAACTGCTTCCAGAATGCTTCCAATCGTAAAGTTGGGGTCGCTACTGGACGAAGTTTCTAAAGTCACCGGTTTAGCTATTAGCAGCCGTTTAACTTGGGGAAGAGTAACTTCACCGTCACAAAAATCGACGATCTCTTCCGGGGTAGGTTCAGGAATGTTCCCGGTAGGGTTCGCTAGTTGATACTGGTGTTTCAACTGTTGCACCGCACGAGACACTTTAGGCGCTGCTGTGTAGTCAGGTAACGACAGCTCAGGACGTTCAGCTCTACGAGCAGAACGATGCACAGCGCCTCTAACCTCACCTCGTGCCCAAGTTGATAGGGTGCCACGTGCAGGGTCCCAAGTTAGAAACCGGTTCCACAACGCTAAAGCAGCGTCTTGTGCATAGTCAGCTTCGTTTTGGGGAAACATTTGGGAATAGCGACGCGCCTCAGAAAGGGTAAAAGCCTGATTCGCTACGAGAAAGTCGTTCTCTAGCCGTTTCAGTTTACTTTGTGTCCTATTAATGAGGCGTTGGTCTTGGTTTGTTACAGCTGTTTCTAAAACCTGTAACAACTGGAGATGTTTAGCTTTAAACATCTCGTTCCGGTCTCTGTAATCTTTTGTTCTGTCCATGGCAGGCACTCTTAGAGCCACCTACATATCCCCAACAGAACCTGTTTGTAACCCAAACCGCTAACTCCCAACGTTCTCACAGCCACATCCACAACGGCTCAGAAACCCCTAATAGTGCTGTGAAACACCAGATACGCTATCTAGCGAGCCTCGTGTCTTTAACAAAGGTTGGTGGCTGCTAACACAAAGAGGTGTGTCACATGGTGGTGTAACAACCCGCCTATGACCCGAGGTGTTTAAACCGGCTCACATGATGTTGCAAGGTGGGGTCATCGTGGCGGTTCTTAAAACGTTTTGGACGGTACAACAAATGCCGCACACCACAAACCGGGCTAAAAACAAAAACAGCACATCTAAACCAACAGTCCCCGACACCAACAATACATCAAAGGTTGAAACACTGGGGAACAAATATTCGTGGCACACCCCATCAGCGGTGCTCCTAGGAGTGTTGGTAGCAGCAGGGACATGGTTCGGGGGGCTGGTACCGTTCCTAGGTGTGTTTGTTGTTGGGCTAGTCGGTCTAATCGTTATACACGAACTAGCTCACCTGTGGGTGGGTCGGGCTGCGGGGATGAAACCAACCGAGTTCCAAGTAGGGTTCGGTAAACAAGTTTTTGCGGTGACACGACCCAACGGATTTACCTGGTCACTTCGAGCGATCCCTGCTGGGGGTGCCGTAAAGTTTCGGGGGATGACACCACGAGAAAACGTTCCTGCGGATGAGGAAGCGGGAACCTATCGTGCAGCGTCACATTTTGGGCGTATCGCGACCGTGTTCGCAGGTCCAGCATCGAACCTTTTAATGGCGATTCTTCTTTTTAGTGTTGGTTTCGGTGTGGTTGGGGTACCGACCCAACATTATTTAGTAACCGAAATAGCATCTGGCACACAGGCAGCTGTTGAACTTGAAGTAGGGGACCGTCTCACAAACAACCAGGTTGAGCAGATCAACACCTATGGCCAGGAGTGGGGTGTTACTGGAACCCAAACAATCCATTCCTCGACACGAGTTGGTCTTGTTGAAAGTGCCAAACTATCAGTCGAAGTTATTTCTGAGGTTTCTACAGCAACCCTCTCGGCTTTTAAAACAGTGGTTAGCGCCCCACACAAGTTAGCTTTGAACGCTACTAACCCAACAGAACTCGACCCGGACACCCCACGGTTCTTGTCACCAGTTGGGCTTGTAACAGTAGCGAGCCACGCCGCAGATTCAGGGCTGTTCGAAATTGTGATGCTGATTGGTCTGATTTCTGTTGCTTTAGGGGTTGTAAACCTGTTACCCCTACCTCCATTTGATGGGGGTCATATTGTGGTGGCTGCTAGTGAATGGGTAGCACAACGTATCACTCGCCGCCCCGTAGTTTTTGATGCTAACAAACTCGCCCCGGTAGCAGTTATCACGCTCGCTCTTTTCGGGTTGTTGAGCCTTTCAGCGTTATGGCTAGATGTTGTAGCACCCCTACCAAACCCGTTCTAAACAACAAACACAACACCTAAACACACATACACACCTGTTTGGTGGGTTGTGTTCCACGGTACCCAAGGAAACCTCGTAGCAAGGTGCCTTGTGTGGTGTTAAAGGGTATCTAAACCATGGGGAGGGGTTAGTCACGTCCGTGACGGTAAATACGACGCAACACTACTGGGTGGCGTAGCTTAGCTTTGGCTTTGTTTTCAGATTGACGGATCGCTTCACGGGACATGTTCAACGCCCGACCAATTTGTTCCAGTTTTTCAGGTGGTTCCCCGTCTAACCCGTAACGGCGAGCTAAAACAAACCATTCTCGGGCGGTTAAAACCGGCAGACCATAATCTTCAATAGCAGTCAAAGTCATGGTTGTCAGGACCAAATCTTCTGTGGAGTCATCCATGTTGGAAACCAGATCGCCAAGCTCTGTGTCCTGATCGGTTCCAACCGGAGAATGCCAGCTTGTAAGTTTCGGGGCTTCTAAAATTCGGCGGACTTGGCGGATACGTACTCCCGACTCGGCTGCGATCTCGTCAAAAGTTGGGTTGTACCCGTGAATACCTGATGCTTCGGCCGCTAAACGTAACGCTTCTTGTGCGACCAGCACCGCTTTACGGTTCTCGAAATCGGATTGGGAAATAGTTTGAAAATCAGCGTCATGCACTGCCCGCAAAACTTCTCTCAAGATCGGCATGTACGCCCAAGACCCGAAACGTGATCTTGTCAAATCAAAATCGGTGATTGCTTTCATTAACCCAACAACACCCGAAGCATGAAAATCCGCGGCGTCTTGTTCGCTAGCGTTCGCAGTAAACCGGCTAGCCACATGGGTAACAAGTGGCATGTTAAGTTCCATGATTTGCCCAGTTACCCGGTCTAGTTTCAAACGATACCGGTTGAGCAGCTTTGTTTGAGCAGCGGAAAGCTCCTCACAGGATTCTAGCTGACGAATCTGCGCTGTTATAGCGTCACGTTGACGAAACAACTGGATATTTTCGTCGCGATAGTCGATCTCGTTAGCAGAAACCGGGGTTTGAGGGGCAAGCTGTTTGGTGGCCATGGAAACTCCTGGAAAGAAACCGAAAAAGGTAGGTCATGGCACACTGTCACGAAACACCATTGGTCCGCATTGGCCAAACGAGTGCATTGTGATAGTTGTCCGCCTCACACAAAAACTAGACGAACGTCCAAACCTATTCTCGGTTCTCCACCAACAACTGGCTTGCAAACAACGAGGGTTGCTACACGGTAGCAACAGGCAACAAAACTAGGTTGTTGCGATACACAACGTGTCACAAATTGGTGTAACACCACACACTTAACAACAAAACAGTTAACACGTTGCTAAGCAGAACCTGCCAGTATCGCCCCAAAACCGCTAACTAGCGACCGTGTAGTAGCAGTTGTGATTTGGAACTGTTACAACCCACTAATACTGTGTTTTCACAGGATGTGTTGTTAGCAGTAGCAGTAGCTATTAGGTAGAAGCTACGGGTTACACACGACCAACGCTTGGTGTAGATAACATTTCACTAACTAGAGCTGTCAGAGTATCACACAAGATGTGAACCACCCCGAATCTGCACAGACCACATTCGACGTGCGTAACATCAGCACACATCCCTCCCTTTGGGGGTCTGCCCCGTTTGAAAATCTTGCAAACCGTTTCCCCAACCACCCACACCTATACCTAGAAACACAACAACGCTGCGGGGTGTCAGGCACAACTGGTGTTGGTAACCGTCACTAGAAGGTTTCTCAGCAAAAACAAACATTGGCGGGCACACAACATAACACGGTGACCACAAATCGGGCTCCTAGTTATTTGTGAGGGTGATAGGACAATAAACCCGCATGTCACCATCCACACCAAAACCCGCTAACCCTTCCTTTGTTCGTAGGGGTTTAACTCTTGTAGAAATCATTTTGGGTTTAGTGGTGGGTGCGCTTCTGGTGTTCGCAGCGTTCGTGTCATTCCAAAACGTGTTTAACAAAACCCGAGAACAAGCAGAACTCGCAGCACTCAAATCTCTAGCACGTGAAGCCCAAGCTTTGCTAGCTATATCGGGGGCGGATCGTTGGGACACCCAGGCTGGTCTCGATGCTGTGATGGGAGCGTTAGAAGATTGGCCACCCTCCCAAGCTATGAGCGTTGGGGTTGTTGCTGATGACAGTGATCTAGTGGTCACGGAGGCTGATGTTTGGCCTGAGATGGCTGAGCTCACCTTTTCCCGCTCTCCTAACACCTTGTTAATGGTTGTGGCGTTAGATGACGGGGCATGCGTGGTGACAGCCCCGCCTCACAGTGGCACAATACAAGGTGGATGTGTCTCGAACCTTACTGATATTGGTGAAACTTCTCCGGCTGAGGCTGTGACCAACAAGCAAATACCCGGTATCAACAACACCACCGTCCAACCAGAACAACCAACCTCGACAACAACCACAACCGAACCAGAACCTGAACCGGACCCAGGGTTTTGGGCACAAACTGCCGCAGGTGCCGCTCACTCGTGTGGGATTACCACGGCTGGTGACGCCTACTGTTGGGGATCTGGTACTAGTGGTCAGTTGGGGAACGGGAACTACACCGACCAGACGGCACCGGCCAAAGTGGTAGGTAATCACAGTTTTAAAGAAATTGCTGCAGGTTACAACTCCCACTCGTGTGGGGTAACCACCGACGGTGACGCTTACTGCTGGGGCCTAGGTGGTAACGGGGAGTTAGGGAACGGGAACTCCTCTGTTCAAAACACACCTGTGAAAGTGTCTGGTGGTCACAGTTTTGTGTCTATCGCTGCTGCGGCGAACCACTCGTGTGCGGTAACCACCGACGGTGACGCATATTGCTGGGGCTGGAACAACCATGGTCAGCTAGGGAACGGGAACACCACCAATCAGCTTGCACCAGTCAAAGTGGTAGGTAATCACAGCTTTGTGTCTATCGCAGGTGGTTACCAACATTCATGTGGGATAACCACATCCGGTGACGCGTACTGCTGGGGCTACAATGGGCAAGGTCAGCTAGGGAACGGGAACACCACCAATCAGTACACACCTGTGAAAGTGTCTGGTGGTCACAGTTTTGTGTCTATCGCTGCTGGCAACCACACTTGCGGAGTGACCACAGGGGGCGACGCATACTGCTGGGGCCTAGGTGCTAATGGTCGGTTAGGGAACGGGAACACCACCAACCAAACCACACCAGTCAAAGTGTCCGGTAACCACAGTTACGTGTTGCTCTCCGCAGGCCAGTACCACTCGTGTGGGGTAACCGCAGAAGGTGACGCCTACTGCTGGGGCCAAAACAACCGTAGTCAGTTAGGGAACGGGAACACCACCACCCAAACCAGCCCCGCCAAAGTGGCAGGTAATCACAGCTTCGTGGCGGTCACCGCAGGCGGCGAGCACTCATGTGGGGTAACCGCAGAAGGTGACGCCTACTGCTGGGGCTACGGTGGTCAGGGGCAGATAGGTTACGGGGGTATCAATACTCAACACGCCACACCCTCCAAAGTGTTAGGTGATCACAGCTTTATATCTATCACTGCTGGCAACAACCACACATGCGGGGTAACCACAGAAGGTGACGCCTACTGCTGGGGCTACGGTTCTACTGGTCAGTTAGGGAACGGGAATACCGCCCAACAGCCCACGCCGGTGTTGGTTGTAGAACCGTAACACATTATTGCTTGTAGGAGTACCTTACAGAGTAGTATCTGAGGTGCCCCTACGAGCGTTTATAGTTTGTGGTGTCCCAACTCAAAAGACTAAAGAGTAACACCTAACAGCTCGCTGGGTTGCTGAGTTGGTGATGTCCTGTTGTTTCGATACAGGTATGGCTAGGGCTAGGGTACCTAAGGATGTTGGGTAGTGTGGTGGGGTGTTGTTTTTTAAATGTGGTGTGCTTGGGTGTCTTGGGTTGGTGTTCCAACAAAGCGGATCTGGGGCTGTGACACACCAAAAAGTGTTGGTTGTTGAGCTGTATTCGGTGGGTGTTGTGTGGGGTTGGTAGGGTGTTGTTTGTTGATGTTTTTGGTGGTGCGGCAAGAGTGTTGGCTATCGGATAGATAGTTTCAACAAAGGAAAGTGGTTGTATGAGTAGGATCCGCCAAATAGTGTCGTATGTTCCTTCTGCTGCGGTTATTGATGTTGTTTTAGCGAAACATGGTCAAAACTCTCAGATAGTGAAATTCGCCGCGAAAAACCCGTATTTGACCGTTGAGATAGTAGACAAGTATTACAGTTTGTTTCAGGACGCTAAAAATATGGTGATGTTTGTGTCACGGTCAAGAGATCCTGAGATTGGCAGCATGTTGGTGAAACGTCGAGAACGGCGTGTTACCGTGCTGAGCGAGTTTCTCAAAACGTGGGTTTTGCCTAGCGAGTTGTTCGAAAATGTTTTGGGTTTAGCCCCTAAGAACCTGTTAGAAGATCCCAAGTTAAACTTGGATAGGTATCCGGCGTACATGATGGATAAACATATTCATCGTGCCCAGCTAGATGTCCAGCTGGGGTGGTTGGTACGTGGTGGCCATTTGTTACGCACGGAACAAGAAATTTGGGAGACCTGCGTACGTTTAGCTGTAGTTTCAGTGGGGAGCCCAACAACAAATGTTAGTAAAGTTGCGGCGTTGTTGATGATGTACCCGGATTTGAAAGATTGGGCGGTAGCTGCGAACAGTCCGTTGTTGTTGTATGCGGCGGTGGCGGTGAAACTGTCAAAAACACAGTTAAATACTCTGGCAGAAAATGTGCTGAGTGACCCGTTGAACCATTCGGTGTTTCAAGTAGCGTCGGTGTTACAGCAACGGTCAGATTTGTCTGAGGAGCATTACGCACGTATTCGTGAGTTGTTACCTAAGATAAACCAGACGTTGGACGGGTTAGGTCCTCGGCCAGGGTGGCGTCCTATTGCGGGTCAAACGTTATCGCAATGTGGTGACGTTGATCATATAGTGGCCTACTTAAAATCGTTTCCCAGGTTTTCAGTTATTCTAAGGTCTTTGCTTTTTGAAGAACTGTTAGAAATGGAAGAGGTGTGGGACGATGAAGAAGTTCGGTGGTTGATTCAAGGCTACGAGTCGAATGTGGTTGGTAGCGCCCAGGTAGACGTGTGGGACCCTAAAACGAGGTTGAAACTGTTACAGTTTGTTGAAACGCTCAGCAACACAGCAGCCAACCGGGTGGGAGGTTCGTTAGGGCCTACAATGTTTATACCGCCTGAAACAACACCAGAGCTCGTACAGAACATGTTTGGTGTTAAACGTGCCACGAATCTTCCTAAACCGGTTAAGACTGGTTTATGTATGTTTACTTGGAGTGATTTGAACTCTCCGAACACAGCTAGCAACTGTGTTTCGTGGTTGGTGTCCCAATATGGTGATGGTGTGTCTAACACCTCTAAAACCTGGTGGGAAGTTTTTGTACAGCTCGCCCCAACATGGGAACGTTCTTTAGTCGATTTGGAAGACGCTGTTAGCAAACTTGTTAACAGCAGCGAACAAAACTAAACCAGAACCCCCAAACCTGGTGTTACAACAATGTGTTGTAGTGGTTGTGCAGGTTGAGCGGTGTGTTGTGTTTTTTGGTGGTGCTTAAAAGGTTTCAGATAGCCACACAGTTCTGTGTGGATCTAAACCAAAGGAGACCGCCATGGGTTTTAAAAAGCTGTTTTTCATTGAACGTTCATTTGAAACGGTTTCAAGGACTGGTATCAAACCAGTCCGTATTGAAACCAAAATTAGGGTGTTGCGGCCATGGGCCGCGACCCTTCTAAGAAAATAATAGTCTTCCAGCTGGGGTGTCTTTTTTAACGCACCCCAGCGCTTTTTTTGTTCCAAACACAACCCCACACCCCCGGCTTAAACACCCACCCGATCCTTGTCGAGCCTGTGGTGTTTTCCACGCTCCCCAAACCGTTGTGGGTAGCTTAGAACAGGTTTATAAACTGAACAACAATATGTGTTGGGATATGTGTTAGGTGTTACACAACCCGTTTAGCGTTAGAGACGGGTTGTGGCGGGTTGTTTGGTTTATGCGGGTTTTAACACACCTTTACAGCCACAAGAATATGTCACACACACGTATCGTTCTGTGGTGTTGTGTGTAGTAGAAGGCTGGTAGGTATGGCTGGTTTGGGTTGTGATGTTGTTGCGGTAGCTAGTGTTAAACGGTGGTTAGCAGAAGATTTTGTGGGGGCTGTTGAAACGTTTGGTGTGCCGGTAGTGTGGACAGTTGGGTTTAGCTACCCTGACCTAGCAGAGTATGTAAACCCGGTGTGGTGGGCTCCCACAGAGTATGCTGCCAGGTTGTTACATGCTGGGGTGGCGTTTGAAACAGTGTCGCCGGGACCGTTGTTTATGTCGGGGTTAGATGAAACGATGACGGGCCGTGTAGTTCATAGTTTGAGGTTTAAACAGTTCAAAAAGTTGGTTGCTGCTGGTGAGTTAGCATCGGGGTTTGTGAAACTTAGCGAAGTGAAAACAGATTTGTGTCCAGCTGGATGGTACCCAGATTTGGGAGAGTTTGTAGGTTTCGGGGAAACCGCAAAGATTCCAGATGACACGATGTTAGAGCTGAGCACCACCAGGTTACAGCTTGTGAATGAGTATCGGGTGTTTGTCGCGAACCAGAACGTTTTACAAGTAGTGCCTTACCGGTTGGGGGACCTGTGGTGGGAACCAGGGCTTATAGATGTGTGTGACCCCTTGGGGGAGGCTGCTAAAAGGTTTGCGGGGGAGGTTGTGTCCGGGTTGGGAACAAACCAGCCTGCCGGTTGGGTGTTAGACATTGGTGTCACCCATAGCGGGCAATGGGTGGTTGTAGAAGGAAACCCTGTGTGGTCGTCTGGTTTGTATGACACCAACCCGAGAAACGCTTTGGTAGCGATTGATGCTGCGTTTAATGCTGGGCCGGGTGGGTTGTGGCGGTGGGAACCTGATCCGTGGCTTGTCACCCAAGCCCAAAAAAAGGTTGTGTTGACAGCATCAAACCCGATAACCATGTAACACCCTAAAGCGCGAAAAGGTTGTAGGTGGGGAATGCTGCTGTGCATAGGCCTATAGGGGTGTGGGGTTTTGTGGATGTTGGGCACAGTAAAAACGTTAAGCGAAGCGGCACACAAACCGGTGTGACCTCTCTTTAGAAGGTGTGTTATGTCTAGTTCGGATTTGGCGTTGCTTGTAAGTATAAGCACCTCTACAAAACTTCTTAACCGGCTACCTGAACTTGTGTTGGATAACGAACATATCTCTGAGTTGGTGTTACGTGGAGCTGATCTGTCAGGGGTGTCGTTTGTTGGGGCAACGTTAGAAGAAGCCGATTTGTGTGGGGTGAGTGCTGGTGATGCCTGGTTTGGTTCGGCAAACCTGCAAGGTTCAGCGTTGAATGGTGCTGGCCTGTCGGGGGTGTGTTTTGATGACGCTAACTTGGCGGGGGTCACAGCTCGTGGCGCCATGTTTCAACATTGTGATTTTATTGGTACGAACTTGACCGGGGTGTTTGTGGCTGGCGGGATTTTTGAATACTGTGATTTCAGTAACGCTGTTTTAGACGATTTGGAAGCATCGGGCGCTACGTTCTATGACTGTAACTTTGAAGGTGCTACCCTTGACCCGCTGGGTTTAGACCTCGCCACGTTTACACAATGTTCCGGGACTCCTGTTGGGGGGTTACCAGAGGGTACTTCCACCTACAGGTTGAAAGACAGGTTTTTTTGGGAAAAACACCCTGTTAAAGACGCGAACGTTGTCGCTGTTTAACAAACCCCTGTAACGTTCCTAGGTAACAGATAGAACACCCTAAACAAACCGGTTGCGGCTCATAGAGCCGTTGTAACACTATGGGGGTGTTATTCAGATCAACATGTTGTTGTGTGCTCTGTGGTGTGCCTAGCGTTTAGACTGTTTAACATCGGGTAACAAACTGTTTAGCTGCTATGCGGGTGTTGGGTGTGACAGCCTTGTGAAGGTTTGTGTGTTTAGAGTGCTTATAGGGCTCAGTGGCCTCTATACTTCTTTGCCATGGAAAACGATCGCAGCATTCCAACTGGTCCCGACCCACAAAACAGGGACCCGGCACAAACCCGCCCATCACCACAAACCCCAACTAGTAACCCCGAACCCGCTTCGGAGGGAAGCGTCGAGTCACCCACACGACACTCAAGTATCGTTGTAGATGGTGTAGGGGGACATTTTGAGGCGTTTCAAACGAAACTTGGGTGGCTGCAACTTTTGTTGGAAAAACTACCCGCAGGGCTGCCTCTAGTGTTTGAAACAGGAAACGAGGCTGCCGCTGTAGGTTTTCCGGCGGTGTTAAACATTTGGGCTGATCTGCGCCCACCCAACAAATTTAGTGGTGTGATCCCTGTGTTGGTTGAAATGTTTGGTCCGTCAATATCGGGGGTTACTAAAGCAGAAGAGTTACGAAGCGAAACTGGTATCGAAACGTGGGGCAACGCACAGATCACAGTTGTTGTTTGGGGTGCTGAGCTTTCCTAACAACCCAACAGAACAGATAGCAATCCGCGAACAACACCTGATAAGAGCCAGTTGTGTTGTGTTGTGTTGGGGTTCGGTGAATAGTTAATTGTTGTTTTGTGCGGTGCTGGTGTTTAGTGGTCGTGTGTTGTTTTTGACCGCAGTTTTGATCTGCCCATGGTAGGGTACTGCTAGGTGTGTTGCGGGAGTTGGGGGTTACTGTGGGGCGTCAATGGTTTCTGGTGTCCAAAACAACTGGTTTTGGGTAACACAAAAAACAAGTTTTGTTTGTAGGATGGCAAACACCAAGTAGGGAACCGTTATCACATCCCCTAAAAGGTTTAAGACCGGGGTTTTGGAGTTGTGTGGTTGTGTATAAATGTTTGCTGTTCAGCATTCTAGAAACTTGAACGAAAGTTGGTGACTGTGACACGTTTTGTGGCGTTAGATATCGAGACGGACACGAACGCTGTGCCGGTAGATCCTGATATCCCTGGGGGTTTGGACCCTAGAGCTGGTGGTATCACTTCGATAGCGTTACATTCCAAGGATGAAACGTTGCTGATCGATGGTCATAACGAGAGACGGTTGTTGCTAGTTTTAGCGGCATGGTTTCGAGAATGTGACCGGAACACGGTGTTTGTTTCGTGGAACGGGGCTAGTTTTGATTTCCCGTTTCTGGCTGCACGAGCAACACAACAAAAAGTGTTGTTGCCGTTAATGTTAGAACTTAACCCGAACCTAGTTCCCAAGTATGGGGCGCTTCCAGGTTTTGAAGGGGGTTACACGGTGGAGGTTGCTAACGGTTACGGTAACATTTTACACCATGTTGATATAGCGTATCTTTATAAGGAGTTCGCTGAAACACAAGGTGTTAGTTGGTCGTTGAAACCAGTAGCGCAACATGTCGGTGTCGATATGATTCATGTTGATCGTGAGAATGTGGCTGGGTTGTCGGTTGGGGAACGGGTAGCTTACAACCTGTCAGATGTTGTAGGTACCCTAGCCCTTACCAACATGCTGGTTGAGAAACATTCTGTTGAATGGTTACTTGATCAGCGTTAATAACTGTTTGGCTAGTGTTTAAAAACTAGTTGTATCTCATTTTTGACCCTTGCCGGGTTGGGATGTTGTTTTGTAGGGGCTAAACCATGTGGTTTGGCCCCTATCTGTGTTTAGCTACACCGCATAGATGTGTGTAGAGGGTGGCTAGGGTTAAACAGTGGGGTGTTGGTTTGGTGGGGTGTTGGTGAGTTGTTGTAACTGTTTATGTAGGGTTGTGGTAGCGGTTTGTCGGGTGGTTGGGTTAGGGGCACAAAACAGGTTGGTTTGGGATGCTAAAAACTCTGCAATCGTTTGAGAATCTCTTTGTGGGGTGGGTGGTGTGTTAAGTTCAAAATAGTTTGTGTGGAACACCAGCATCGATAGAAGCCCAGCTAGTTGTGCTACTTCGCGACTGTCATACACACCAGAGTTGTCAGGGATGTTCGGGTTGGTGAGACGGGTTTCTAGCTGGTTTAGAACAGTGGCTAGTTGTGCGGTGATCTGGTCAATGTTTAGAGCCATAACAGGTTCCTTTCATAGTTTGGTTCCCCGAGGACTGTTATGTGGCTAAAGAGGTGCGCACACCCCCAGTTTTGGTGGCGGGTTGGTTGGGTGCGCCTAGTTGGGTTGGTGAGCTAGAAAGGTTGTTGTTGTGAAAGTACAGTTAGTTTATAAAACACAAGGTGTGCCAGCTGGTGAGCTGGTCGCCAAGGTGCCTGCGATTCAACACCGCTGGTTAGGTTTAACACCAGATTTGGGCACAAATCACGCTCAAGCAGTGGTGGAAAGCGGGTTTGGGTTGTGGGAAGCTACGATCACCAAGCATGGGGTTGTGGTGGTAACTGTCACCCACCCAAAGTTACCAACAGGGTTCGCTTTCGATCCTGAACTAGAACCCTATCCTTCGCTAGATAGTGTAGGTGAGATTGTTGAAGAGTTCGCTAAAGCTGGGTTTGGTGGCCAACACGGTTTGGATGGCTACTAACCCCCGTTCACGGGATCATATGTGGGGCACATACTATTTGTGGCACATACTATCCATAACTAACACTATCCACGATCACCCCGAACACCAGCACACCACCCCAGCAAAAGTGAGGGAGTTGTGTTACAACTGGTGCGTTAAAAACCAGCGGGCAGCGCGTTGCAGCTAGAGGGGTCTTAAAAACCTGTCTAAACGCTCAAACCACCCAATGTTAGCTGGAGGGTGTCGTAGCACCGCGGTGTAGAACCGCTCCCAGGTGTTTGTTTGCAGCTGTCTGAAACTGGGACATGTTCTTGTGGCGGTATAGCTGGTTATCTGCTCTGGAGGGTGGTTGATGGAAGGTTGTTCTGGTGTGTAACCACCCGGCAGCGTACCAGGTTGTGGGTTGAGGTGTGGGGACCTGGTTGGTGGGGGTTGTTTGGTGTTTTTGTAGAGACACGCACCGTATCAACATATTATGGTTAACGTTAACAGTGTTTTAGATGTGTCTGTGACAGGTTGTGTGGATGATGGTACGGTATTTCGTTGTTTAGATTGGGAAGGGGTGTTACCGCAGGGGTTGGTGTCATCTCCTGGTGGGGTGTTGGTGTCCAAACTGATCCGCGAGTTGCGACAAGCCTGTTTTAGGTGTGACCCGGAGTTTGATTTAGGTTTAGTGGATGCTGGGATCCGTTTAGCTCTCGACGCTCACAGCGACCAGAAACGGTTATCGGGGGAACCGTTTGTGACACACCCTTTAGCTGTCGCTAACATTTTAGCTGGGCTTGGTGTTTCAGCGCCGGTAGTTACCGCAGCGGTTTGTCATGACGTGTTGGAAGACACTGGTGTCACAGTTGAAATGTTAACGAAAGCGACTTCTGTTGAAGTTGCGCGTCTAGTTGAAGCGGTTTCTAAAATTGTGGTACCAGCTTCGGGTGGGGTTGATTCTCAGGCTGCCACGTTACAAAAAATGTTGACCGCCGCTCTTGGCGACCCGAGGGTTGTGTTGATCAAATCAGCTGACCGTTTGCACAACATGCGAACTTTAGGGGTGCTACCCCCAGAGAAACAGGACCGTATTGCTTTAGAAACACGGGAAGTGTATGCGCCTTTAGCGTTCCGTATGGGGGCATCGGTTATTGCGAGAGAGTTGGAAGATTTAGCGTTCCAACGGTTAGAACCCGAAATGTTTGGGATGGTGTCGCAACTTATTGCCAGGCTGTCACCGCAACGCGATGCCATGCTAACAAAAGTGACATCAGAGTTGTCCCGTGAGCTAAAGGCCGCCGGGTTGGAATGTGTTATTTCGGGGCGGACAAAACATGTGTGGTCTACCTACAAAAAGGTTGTGAATCTCGATCCGGGTGACTGGGACGAAATGCTTGGTGTGTGGGACCTCGTAGGGGTGCGGGTGGTGTGTGAAAATGTGCGGGATTGTTACGCCACGTTGGGGGTAGTGCATGAGTTGTGGCGGCCGCTACCAAACCGGTTCCGTGACTATATAGCATCCCCAAAGTTTAACTTGTACCAGTCGTTACATGTAAACGTGTTGGGCCCTGGTGGGGTACCTGTTGAGATCCAGATACGTACCCAAGAGATGCATGAGCGGGCCACGATAGGTGTCGCTGCTCATTGGGCATACAAAAAAGGTGGTCCGCCTACAACCCAGGATTTAGAATGGATGTTACGGCTTGTGGAGTGGCAAACCACAGCTGACACAGCTGAAGAGTATTTAGAAGCTGTTGTAGCGGAACTCACCGAGGACGAAATCCAAGTATTTACCCCTTCTGGGGAGATGGTGTCGTTACCTTCTGGTGCTACAGCACTAGATTTTGCTTACCAGATCCATACCGATATTGGTCACGGCGCTACCGGCGTTAAAATTGATGGGCAGCCAGGGTTGTTGACAGGGCAGCTACAGCCAGGTGTCACGGTACAGGTGTTGGGTGGTCGGCGTAGCGGCCCTGATTTGGAATGGTTTCGGGTTGTTCGCACCCCTAGAGCTAGGGAAGCGATTAAACGTTGGTTTGGGAAAGCCGCCCGGCAACTAACCAACGAACCCACAACCCCAACCAGCCAGTAAGCAGTTTGGGAACCCGCGAAACGTTTCGTTTCCACCCCCGACTGTTAAACCTGAACACACCCACCCCCTTTTTTGTGGGTTTGGTAGCATCATTCAAAGTTTAGTCACCCAGGAGGTCTTGGGGGGAAGATAACAGTGTCTATAGCACCACACCTTCACAGCTAAATCGCTGTGGGCGACCAAAAAAGGCTAGACATCTAGCAGGGGTGGGTTGCTGTTTTGGGGTTGTTGTGGGTTGGAGTGTGTTCCGGGCTGGTTGGGACACTATTTGGGTTGATGAGCACAAAAATATTTAACGGTTACCAAATACATCTACCCTCTGGCACCGATCTGTTCGACTTTGTTGAACAGATCACCAAACCATTACAAGAAACCTACCAAAACCTCTATACCCAACGGGCCATCTTAGACGCTGTGGTGTTATGGGACCATGCCCAGCGGGTAACACAAGGGCTTGAACCTGACAGTGATGAAGTAATAGATGACTCTATGGTACCTGTGGCGATAGCGGAGCAACGTATGTGGGCCAGGCAGCGTCGCATTGTTGAAACCGGGTTACGTGACCCGGCCTACGATTTCGGGTTTAATGTGACGTTTTTAGCGGGCCGTGACCAAAACCAGGTGTTAACTTCCGAGTTGTATGCTCTTATCTATACGGAACAACAAAACCTGGTAGATGTGTGGGAAACCCAAACCGGGGTAGAAAACTATGGGTATTGGGACAACACAGATAAAACTGAAGAGGTTTCAGAGCTTGAGTGGGACACCCGCCGTGAAGTATGGGACCAGATACTTGGCTATAACAAACCCGTCACAAAAGGTTTAAGCTGGTCTTTGGTAGGGGAAGGCCCTAACCTTGGGTTCATTGTGTCGTTAGATAGGTCTTCGTCACAACAAAAAGAACAACTCACCCCGTTTTTACCGTCGTTAGAACAACGTGCCCATGAGATAGCGTTACGTACCACCGAACTATCTAAAGAAGAGTTCGAAACGGCAGGTTGGGTCCGCCTGATCATAAACAAAATTGAGGAACTTAAACCCAAGCTAGTTGAACAGTTACCTCAAATTGGGGTCGAAACGCTTTTTGTGCCGTTTGAACCCCAACCATAAAACACCGGACAGGTCAGAAACATCACTGACACAACCCAACAAGTCTTAAAATGGTGATTGACGGGGCACACATTTCTGTGTGTCCCGTTGTTTTTATGGTTCGGAAGATGTTGGGGGTTGGTACAACCACCCTCACCAGTTGGTGGCGCAACTATACCGTTTTCGGTATAGTTGTGGCATGGCTGTTGTGGGTTTTAAACCAACTTATAGGTGTGTTCTTCGAGAAGTGGCTTTAGATCAGTACGGGTATGTTACGACCAGTGATGCGCGTAGTTGTGGGGTGCCTGTTGTGGAGCTACCGAAACTTGCTGCTCGGGGTGGCCTTAGACGGATAGCTTACGGGTTGTACCGTTTTGACGATATTCCCTCAACTGATCAGGATCTTTACATGGAAGCAACGCTTAGAGTTGGGTCTGATGCTTATCTGGCTGCAGAAACAGTTTTAGCGTTCCATAACCTTGCGTTTGTTAACCCGTTGCGGATTAGTGTGGTGACTTCTAGACGGGTACGTGCCAAGCTGCCAGGTTGGGTTAAAGTTGTGTCACAAACAAGACCTGTTGAGATCGTTGAGTACGATGGGATACGTTCCATGAGTGTTAAGGACGCTCTTTTGGGATGTGTTGGGCATGTCATGCCTGAACGACTTGTCGAAGCGTGTTATGAGGCCACCAACCAAGGGTTGTTGGATCGTAGAGACACCCAACATGTTTTAGCTAAAATTAGGAAACCATAGGTAACGATGGTTTGGTTACACACAAAAAAATAGAGGGCCACTGGGGCCCTCAAACGGTCAGGTTTCTTTCAGGGATGCTTGGATCCCGTTGCGGGTAACCATCCCACAAAGGTTAGTGTTGGCTTTATACCAACGTGGATAGTCGCGTGTTTTTATAGCATCCACCATTTGGTGGACTTCCGCTGCGAGTACCTCAAACCTAAATTTGCCGTTTAGATGACCGTCCACATCTAGTTGGTGTAGGTCTTGTAGAACGGCTTCTGCAGCTAGCAGGTATCTCGGGCTTGCGCCCTCATCCTGCATATTGATTTCGTCTGTAAAGCGCTCATAATGCGCGGTGTTTTCGAACATGTCGATAGCGTCGCTAGTTAACACAGTCATTTTGTCTCCTTTGTGCCCCGGATATCGGGGCTAGTAACACGACGCACCTTGGGAGCGTCCTGTGACGGCGCAACAGCTGTTAGTAGTTTGTATAGGTGGAGAAAGACGTGTTTGAAGGTGTAGTAGTTGGGTGCCTGTTGGAGAGGTGTATGGCAGGGTTTGAAGAGGCGCTGCCTCACACCAAAAATATTTGTGGGGGTAACTAAACCCAAAACGGGTTGGTGCGGTAGCAGTAAGGGTGTGTCCTCTTAGGCAAGGTTCGCTATAAAGTTGTCTATGGTACGGTTCTGTAACTTGAGTTTGGGTGGTTACAGCGTTGGTTTAGGTTGGGTTGTGGGTGATGTGTGTTGAGGTTAGGAGTTGGGTGTGTTGTTGTAAATGGTTGGTGATGGTTTGTACTGTTGGTGTGATGTCAGCGTTGTTTAACACAACTAGGTTAAATCCGAGATAGTTGTCTAATGCGCATTCGTTGGGGTCGTGTAGTGTTGTGGTGTCTGGTGTGAAACCGTCGCGGTGTTCTATTCTTGCGATCCGTATAGGCTCAGTTGTTTCTATACGGCAGGTGAAGAGTCCTAGGGTTTGTGCTGGGCCAACTTCGTTGGGGTAACGTCCGCCGGTTAGGAACGCTGTCTGGTTTTTGGCGATTGTTTGGTATACGGACTGGAAATATTGTTTGGTCCAGTATTGGGGGTCGTAGCTACGCCGGCCGGCGTCTGCTAGGAACTGGAGCGCTGCCCGGTTTTGGGGTGTGCGGCTATGGGGGCTGATAGTTTCACCGGTTTGGATTTGTGGGTACAGCATTTCTGTGAGCCGTGCTGCGGCTAATGTAGGTAGACCCATGTAGCCTGCTAGGGCTTGCGCTGCTTTTAACGGGGTGTCTTGGTTGTGGGAACATTCGGTTAGAAGCCCTAACACTTCAGCGTATTCTTTACGGATCGGGTCCGAGGTTTGGTGGACATGGCCTGGGCTTATTCCAAGTTCGGGGTGGTTAGTGAAATAGGTGTTTAGCTTGGCGGCTAACACGTCTTTCCCTGCCCCCATTTTCCCTGACAACACAACCCCGGTAGCTGTCCCACCACATAACACATCAACAGCTGCTACAGCAACAGGTTTAGATATTTCTAACTGTTGCGCTGCGGCTAGCATTGTAGCTGGTGAGGGGGTTGTAGTCATGTGACGTAACACCACCCCGGAGTGTTCATCCCAAATGTTTCCCATAACCCTATAGTGTTAGTTTTTACAGGTTACGCAATCGGCTTCCCAACAAACCAGGTAGGTGTGTTACCACACAGTCAACAAGTATGTAACAGGGGTGTAGCGGATGTGGTTGTTAGTTCTCGGTAGTGTGAGACGGTTGGGGTGGTGGTGTGGTTTAGTAGCCCGGTTAGGCACCATAGAACCTGTGGAAACGTTAAATAGCGGAACGCTACATGATGAACATTCGGCGGGTTTAGTTGGCGAGCTAGGCCAGGTGTTAGCAGATCTGGTGTTGTTGTCAGATAAACTTGTCGTCGCAGCACAAAACACTGGGCTTGTTAGAAAATATGAAGACGTGGTACAGGTCTGTGCTGGTATCGTCGCGTTGCAAAGCGACGCTTCTCGTCTCTTAGCTGCCCACAGCAAACTCGTCCCCCACTAAAAAACATCTCACAAAAACCTATCCTCGACAAGGGCTAGTGGTTTTTGTGAGTACTGGTTGGTGTCCCTACCCCAACAAAAACAGGCCTTGTAGTGTCTTGATAGGTGGTAAGAGGTGTGGTGTGGCAACCCCGCAAAACCAGCCGGTTGGGGGTTAGCACCTTAAAAGCTGAACCTGTGTTTCGGGTGGGGTTTGGTGAATCGTTCCTAGCTGTCACTGTTCTTCTAAGAACTATCCGTTACAGAAAAAGTTAGGAACACAAAAATGTTTGGTGAAGGTAAAGACCATCCGAAAAATGTGCCCAGTAAAGGCACCTGGGTTGAGGTACGAACCCGGAGGAATGAAACGTTTCGAGGTAGAGTACGGTTTGCTTCGCGTGAGCTAGGTAAAATCCGTTTAGCTGAAGGTGCCGGGTTTTGGGACGTGCCTCTCAAACATGTGGCAAACATAAAAGAACTGGCAGCCTTGAACAACACCCAAAGAGTCGCTACGGCCACACCCAGCCCATAACCCCAAAACCCGTCCCTATCAAACAAGCCTCTTGTGACAGGGTGTTCACACCTCAAAAACGTGTTGGTGACACGCGCCCCAAACCAACAAAAACACAACACCCGACACCCTGTGGGCACACAACATAACACGGTAACCACAAAACAGGCTGCTAGTTATTTGTGAGGGTGATAGGACAATAAACCCGCATGTCACCTACCACACCAACCCCCGCCGGCCCTGCTTTTGTTCGTAGGGGGTTAACTCTTGTAGAGATCATTTTGGGGTTGGTGGTGGGTGCGCTTCTGGTGTTCGCAGCGTTCGTGTCATTCCAACAGGTTTTCACTAAAACCCGTGAACATGCTGAACTTGCAGCGTTGAAATCGGTGGCTCGTGAAGCCCAAGCTTTGCTAGCCATATCTGGTGCGGATCGTTGGGACACCCAAGCTGGGCTCGATGCTGTTATGGGTGCGTTAGAAGACTGGCCACCAACCCAAGCCGCTAGGAGTGTTGGGGTTGTTGCTGATAACAGCGGGGTAGTGGTTACGGAAGGCGACGTGTGGCCTGAGATGTCCGAGCTCACTTTCACACGATCCGCCAACACCTTATTGATGGTTGTGGCGTTAGACGCTGGCGCATGCGTGGTAACAGCACCTCCACACACGGGAACCATACAAGGCGGCTGTGTTTCGAACCTGGATACCGTTGGTGAAAACTCTCCGTCTGCGGCTGTAACCAACCAGCAAATACCAGGTATCAACAACATATCAACACAACCAGAACAATCAAACTCGACAACAACCACAACCGAACCAGAACCGGACCCAGGGTTCTGGGCACAAACCAGTGCTGGCGGAGGGCACACTTGTGGCCTAACTACAGGCGGTGACACATACTGCTGGGGCAATAGCAGTAGTGGTCAGTTGGGGAACGGGAACATCACCCACCAGAACACACCAGTGAAGGTTTCCGGCAATCACAGTTTTGTGTCCCTCGTCGCAGGCTACATTCACTCGTGTGCGCTGACTACAGACGGGGATGCTTACTGCTGGGGATCTGGTACTAGTGGTCAGTTGGGGAATGGGAACACCGTCGATCGGGTTACACCGTCCAAAGTGTCTGGAGACAACAGTTTTGTGTCTATCGCTGCAGGCGACACTCACTCATGTGGGATAACCACAGACGGGGATGCTTACTGCTGGGGCTACAACAGCAATGGTCAGTTGGGGAACGGGAACACCATCAACCAAAACACACCAACCAAAGTGTCAGGCAACCACAGTTTCGTAGAGATCACTGCTGGCGACAACCACACATGTGGGGTAACTTCTGATGGCGATCTCTACTGTTGGGGTTACAACTCTGTAGGACAGCTAGGAGCCGGATACGGGAGCATCGTCAATCAAACCACACCGATAAAAGTGTTAGGTAACCACAGGTTTGTGTCCTTCGCCGCAGGCCAGTACCACTCGTGTGGGATAACTACAGACGGTGACGCTTACTGCTGGGGCTATAATAACCGTGGTCAGTTAGGTATCGGGAACACCATCAACCAAAACACACCAACCAAAGTGTCAGGCAACCACAGTTTCGTGGCGGTCACCGCAGACGCCGAGCACTCATGTGGCCTAACCACAGACGGTGACGCCTACTGCTGGGGCTACGGTGGTCAGGGCCAGCTAGGGAACGGGGGTATCTATACCCAACACGCCACACCCGCCAAAGTGTTAGGTGATCTAAGCTTTATATCTATCACTGCTGGCAACAACCACACATGCGGGGTAACCGCCGACGGTGACGCTTACTGCTGGGGCTACAACAGCAATGGTCAGTTGGGGAACGGGAACACGACCTACCAGACCACACCGGTGTTGGTTGTAGAACCGTAACGAACTACAAACCGTAGGAGTACCTCACAGAGTAGCATCTGAGGTGCTCCTACAAGCATGGGTGTTGTGTGCAGAACAGATCGTTGGTTGGGTTTTTTAACCAGCGCAACTCGTGAAAAGCTGTTGTGGCTGGTTGAACGTTTTTTGTTAAAGACTTCGGGTGTTTTCAGGGTGTTGGGCGCAACGGGCTCGTGAAACTATTCGGGTGTGTTACACCCAGGGATGTCTGGGTCTGTTAGGGGTTGACGGCGGGTCCTACACGGTTTGAAACAGTGGTTTTTGTAGTTCTGTATTGTTTCGAGAAAGTTTGATGTTTGTGGGTAAAACAAAAAAGAAAACTGTGGCCACAAAAAGTTTGAGTTCGACACGCCAACCTAAAAACTGGTGGATGTTAGGGGCGGTAGGTTTTGTGGTGGTGTTTGCGGGGGTTATCGCTGTTGCGTTGTCCTCAAAACCACAAGAGCGTGCCACGGAGGTCGGTGTCGTCGAAATTGCTGGGTTGTTGTTACCAGATGCTGATAAAAACCCTCAAGAGCTTGTTGGGCAACCTGTGCCTTCTCTTACAGGTACAGGTTTAAACGGTGAGACAATAAACATTGGTGGTGATGGGAAACCTAAGATTGTGGCGTTTTTGGCGCATTGGTGTTCCTATTGCCAAAACGAGGTCCCTGTGGTGCGGGACTGGTTAGCATCAGGCGGGTTACGTCCTGATGTGGGTTTTTATGCGGTGTCGACAGGTTTGTCGCCTAGCGCCCCGAACTATCCGCCGTCTAAATGGTTTGAACGTGAAAATTGGGTGGTTCCAACGTTACGGGATGACGCTTTAGGTAGTGCTCATTCAGCGTGGGGTGGCGGTTCGTTCCCTTATTTTGTGGTGGTTGGTAGTGACGGTAACGTTGTCCAGGCTGTATCTGGTGCTTTAGATCAGGGTTCATTGTCGGCGTTAGCAGATTTAGCTGCGGGTACTGTTGGTTACGATATCACCACAGAACATGACGGGGATATCGCAACAGAGCCGGATGGGTCTGTGACATCGGCGACTGAACCTGTTTTAGATTAAACCCCCTGAGCCAGCCCGAACATGGGGGATGGGGTTGTGGTGTGGGGTTGTGTGAAGGTTAGGGGTTTAGTTACCAACCCCTAACCTTTTTTGTGACTTTAAACCGTCATTATTGTCATGTTTTGGTGTGTTTCTGCGTGTTTGGGCCGTTCACAACCCAAAAATATTACGGTTGTGTGACAGGGTTGTGTGTTTGTTTTGGTTAGAGGAACACGATATTTGGGTGGTTAAACAACCTTGTACCCTATCTAGGAGCAAAACTTGTTTTCAAAACTGTTGCTGAACACCCCTAAACAGAGACAGGGGGTAGTAACAGCAATGATTGGTGTGGCGATAGCTTTGCTTGTTTTGTTAGGGGCCGGACCGACCACAGCAGCTCACACAAAATCATCTAGCCTTGCCGTTGCTAAAAACAAGGCTGGTGTGTACGCTGCTCAAACGTTCGATGAGCTTCGTGTCGTGGTAGAAACAGTAACAACGTTACAACCAAAGACTGCTGATATGGTTTCTGTTGAGCTTCTTGACGGGATCGATGTGTTTGTAGAAACCCACGAAGAGCTCTTAGAACAGTATTTAGAACAAGCGAACTTGGCTGTGTTTTTTGCTGCGATAGGCCACAACACTGAAGAAGGACCTGTTGTGGATGCCACTGGGACACCACCAGAGGTTGTTTCTCAACCAGACATGGTTGGTGTGACGGTAGAACCTGTCGATGAAACGAGTGTTGCACAGTCCCCAACCGAAACGCCACCAGCGGCTGTGGTGCCCGAGGGTGGGCCTTCTGCTGGGCAGTGGGCGGCGTTACGGCAATGTGAGTCGAGTGGGAACTATCAGATAGTGTCCGCTTCAGGGTTGTATCGGGGGGCGTACCAATTCCACCAAGCAACTTGGGACAGTGTAGCTCGTTCTGCTGGTCGAGCTGATTTGGTAGGGGTACGCCCAGAACAAGCCGCTCCTAGTGATCAAGATGCTATGGCGTTCGCTTTGTATGCTCAACAAGGGGCCCGTCCCTGGCCGGTGTGTGGGCGGCACCTACGGTAACAACCCGTTTGTGTGCCCCCTCAAAACAGGTTGTTGTGGGTTTTGGGGTGGGTTGTTAGTAGCAGGGGTTGGTTAGCGTTGGGACTGTAACCCTATGGCAGGTCTCGTGTCACTATATGTTAACCGTTGTCGGGGTGGTCGGTGTTTGTGGCGTGGGGTGTCGCTGCTTGAAACCGTTTTAGGGGTGGTAGTCGCGGCGATCCTGGCCACAATAATGTTTGTTGGGTATCAACAGGTTTTTAGCGGGGCGCAACAACATGTTGTGCTGGTTTCCCTAAAGTCGGTGTCTAGACAAGCTCAGGCGGCTTTAGCAGTGTCTGGGGTTGATAGTTGGGCTACTAGTGTTGGGCAACAAGCAATCACAGAAGCTGTTACGGATCTGGTTGGTTATCAGGGTTCTGACGGTATCTATAGTTCTTTGCCTTTAACACGTGTTGGGCTTGACGGGTGGCCTTCTGCTGGTGAGGTCGGGGTTTCGTTTACGCCAACAAGTTTGGTGTTGATGTTACCTAAACCTGCCGGGTGGTGTGTGACGGTAACACCGCTGTTAGGGACGATACAAGGCGGTTGTGTTGAAGATAGTGTTGCTAACGTTTTGTTGCCGCTAGAGGTGTTACAGCAACAACTAGTTCCTGGTATTTCTGTTTTTGAAACCCCTTTGCCAGATTCTTCTACAGGTACCACTCTTCCACCGTAGAACACCTTTCGATACAGGGGTCTTTAGTGAGGTGTGCCGGTTGGGGTTGGTAGGGTCCGGGTTTTTGTTATCAGATAGCAGCTGAGGATCCCAGCCAAATATGTTAGCGGATACCGCCATGGGCTGATCAACGCTAACGTTACGGTTGGTATTGTTAACAGTGCTGTGGTGAGGGTGTGGTTGGGTTGGCGGGCCGGTGTGTGGGTGGCTGGTGGGTTGTGGGCGGGGGTGGTGGGTTGGTTGTGGAGTGGGTTGTTGTTTGTAGCGCGGGTAGGGGCTCGCCGTTTAAGGGTTTGGGTGGTGTTGGGGGTGTTGAACCCGGCCGGGGTTTGGGTGGTTTGTGTTCTTTGACTGATACTGAAAGGGTCAAACGTTGAGGTACACCACAAACAGGTGGGGTGGTCTCGTTTGTCCCAATAGTGGGTTGGGGTTGTTTCGCAAGGCACCAGGTGTTCTAACACGTCGCTGAAAATTTCACTAAACATGGTGGCGGTTGGTCGTAACCGTGGGTCGGGGTTGGTTGTTTGTTTTAAAAGTTGTGTTACCCGTTGTGGTATTGGTGCCATATTTACACGAGGTGCTTGTTTAAGTAGGGTTGTTTGCCCAAGGTAGGGTGTATGCCCCCCAGCGATGCGTTGCGATATTGGGGGCAAATCTTCGTGTAGGTTGGTGGGGATACCGTCGTAGGGGTGTGTACCTCCAGTTAATGCTTGGAATGCTAGTATTGCTAGGGCGAACATGTCTGATGCGCTGGTACGTGCGTGTTTGTTGAAAACAGCGCCGACGAACTCGGGTGCTACATATTCGGCTTTAGCGACCGGGGAACGGTGGAGCGTCCCTTTCGCGGTGATTTGGAACGAGTCGCAGTCAATAATGGTTGTTTGGGTGTTGTTCGACACCCAAACGTTTGATTCGTTGACATCGCCTAAAACGGTTCCGGTTTCGTGTATCCCAGCGAAAACTGTGGCCAGGTTTGTGATAGCGCTGATGGTGTGTTTAACAGTCCAGCCCGGAGCGGTTTTACGACGGTCAGCGGTGTTAGCTAAAGTTCCCCATGCTCGTGCCGCTGTGATGTCTAGTCGGGGCATTGCGTACCCTAGAAACGTGTTTGTTTCGTTGGTTATGATATGTGTGGGCCATGCTAGGGAGGGGTTGTTGGGGTTGCGTTCCAGCATGGCTTCTAGTTTTTGGTGTAGTAACAAGCCGCGTTGTTCTAGAACGTGGGGGTGGTAAAGTTTTAGCGCTAAGGCCAAGTTGTTAGGTATCGGGTATACGGTCCCTTCCCCACCTTGGCCTAACGGTTCGTTGGTGTAGGTTGTGGTGTGTTGATGTCCGTCCCGGTCGGTTAAAACAAGTGTGGGTTTCATTGGTTGGGGTTATGGTTGGTGTTGGGTGTAGCGACACAGATAGTGAGGTCGTCATCTAAAAGGTGCCTGTCAGCTATGAAACCGATAAACGTTGACAGGTTTAGGTTGTGTTGAGTGCTGCGTTGCACTAGCGGGACGAACAGCCCAGGGTGGGGTAGGGTTTGGTTTACGATACCTAAATGGTTGATCCCGTCTGTTGCTACAACAACACCTTGTGTTTGGTTGGTGGGGTGTTCCCATTGGGTGATTGTTGGGTTGGGGGATGTTACAAACTCGGTTTCGTTCACATATTCGCTGGGTTGTGGGGCGTACCATAAAAGCAGCTGGTTGTTTGGTTTAGTTACAACAACGATTGGTGAGTCGCCTATCGCGGCGGCACGGATTGTGGTGGGACCGATCACTACAACACTTAATGTGGTAGCAAACATAGGGTTGTGTTTAAGGGCTCTGATCGCGGTTTTGATGAGTGTTGTGGGGTTGGGGCCTTCTCCCCAGCCTTTGTGCCACGCTGCACGGTTTGTGACACTTTCGACAGCGGTTTTAGCGCCTTGGCCGCCTTTTGGTGCGGTGCCTGCCCCGTCAGCTACCGCTACTATAACGTAGTCGTTGGTGGTAACAATGTTGTAGTGGTCTTCACATTTTGGGTGGTGGGGTCCAACAGTTTTCGCTCCGTGTCCCCACCAGAGACTGTTCAACGTTGGTTTTGGGTTGGGGTTACACATAGTTTCAGTATTGGTACTTGACCCAAAATGTGGGTGGAGCATGGTTGTGGATTGCTAAGCGGGTGGGGTGGTTAGGGTTTAGCTAGTTGTGTAGCAACTTTGGGCGGTAACAGTAAGGGCCATTATGTTGTTTTTGTCCCTAAGGCGGCGATCATGAAAATGGTTCAACTCAAAAACGTTTTGTTTAAACCAGTCTTGGCGGTAATGGTGCTGGCAGGGTTGTTTAGCGGTGCCCAAATCATGGTTTTAGAACAACAGGTTGAGGCTGCTACGTGTAACAATGGTGGTGTGTCTGGTCGTACCGCAACCGGGCGGGTTGGTGTAGCTGGTTGTAACCAAAGTGTTGGTGGTACCTCATCGTCTGTAACACCACCTAGCGGGCCGCAAAAAGCACCGCCGGGTAAAACGTGGTGTATCCAAATTAAAGGACCCGCATATTGGGGTTCCACATATTATCGTGACGGACGGGACTGTGAGCTTCGCCCCGCTCAAGAAACAAGTACCGTTTCAACCACTTGTGTTATTGCACAACACATTTTGCGAGATGGTTCGTTGGTAGATAGTCGTGGCGCTGCTTTGGGTTGGCACGCCGCTGAAGGTGACGCTTTACTTCCATATTGTTTAGATGTTTGGGAAGTGGATTTGTGTCAATATGTGCCCTATGGGACCGCTGCTGTGATGAGCACCGCGTTGAGTTACAAAAATAGTTTCCCAGCGTTACAACAATCAACGAAACTAGTTGTCACAAACCCTGGCCCTGACTGTCCGGGCGGGACGCCACAAACATCCACACAAACCGATGTGCCTTCTGTGACTGTGGCTGGGTTGAAAGTAGCCCAAACCGGTGGCGGGTATGCACCCACACAAGCAATCCAGGTTTCTGGGCGTGCGTTAACTTGTGATGGTGGTTTGTTAGCACCTTGTGGGAAAGCTCCTAATGTGACTGTTGCTGGGGACGGTGGGGTGTATGGGCCGTTCCCGTTGTCGTTAAAGATCGGTAGTTTTGTTTTAACACCACCAACAGGGCAACGTGAAGGGTCGTTGTTGAGTGGGGGTAGCTACAAAACTTTAACAGCACCTTCGTTGGCACAAAACTTGTGGGCAGGTTCCACCCAAGGAGTATACGAATTTTATGTTGCTTCTCCTGTTGGTAGCGAATACCAGCTTAATGTGAGTGCTTCTGGTGAAGTTGAATACATAGACTGGTATAACACTACCGAACCGATTTGGGGTTTAGCGTATGATGGGGATGGTAACGTTTGGTTAGATGAGCATGGGATGCCTACCTATACAGTGGTTGCTACTCGTTTAGTGCATCACACATCGAAACGTCGTGAAACGCTACCCGCCGAGGTGACTTACCCTAACGGGCGTAGCTTCCAAGCTATTTCAGGTGCTATAACCTACTAAAGGCTGTCACAACCAAAAACTGTTGTTAGCTAACAGCACCCCTTCTGACCCCCTGTTTTGGTGGGCTGGTAGGGGTGCTGGTCGTTTAGGTATTGTTGTGGGTGGGTGTGCCGTAACAGTTGTTAACTACCAAACACAAACCTTGTTTGGTTTTTAACAAAGGAGTGTTATGCAAAGGGTTAAAGGCCTCTCTGTTGAACAGATCCAAAAAGAGTTCAAAAAACTACGACGCGAAATCGTGACCGGTGATGATACGCATATGCGTAAATACATGGACGATATGGCGCTCCTAGCAGCGAACGCTAAACGAACTCATGGGATGTTCAAAACCTGGTCGTTTCGTAACCGGATGTTGTTGGCAGCACAGACCCGCCAGTTTGGGCAGATCCCTGTCGGGTTGTGGGCTGGGACCGCACAATGGGCAAAACTTGAACGGCGACTACGAGACGGGGTGACACCTAAATATATTTACCGTCCAGTTAAAGTCTCTAAGAAAAAGAACGAGATAAAAGAACCTGAAGTGTCTGGAAACACAGACAGTACAAACGGTACAGACAGTACGGATGGTGTTAAGGTTTCTGAGACCACAAACGTTGAAGAAACGTTGATCCAAACAGTTGCGTCTAACAAGTTTATGTTGACCCCAGTGTTTGACTGGTCAGACACAATCTCTACAGACCCTGAGTTTGTGGAACCTGATTGGCAGGCCCCTCTAAAAGGCGGGTCTGTTGTCTTGTTAGACGAACTGGTGGCTAGCTCCCCAGTGCCTGTAAAGTTTGAGGCGTTAGGCGGGAACCCTGCTCATGGATTTTTAACTAGAACGGGGATCACGATCGACACCGATCTTGGTTTAGCAGACCAGATCGCCACATTGGCACATGAACTTACCCACCACTATCTAGGACACCTCGACCAAATAGCCGCCGCTAAAGGGACCCGTAAAAACCAGGTTCGAGCAGAAATCGAACAAGAAGCCGGGTTGGGGGAATGGTTGGTGTGTCACGCTCTAGGGTTACAAACAACACAAGACACCACTTTAACGTCAAATGTTGCAAGTTATCTACGCAGCTGGATAGACGCTGAAGGTAACGAACTAGACGGCCATAAAGCACGTTTCCGGTTGTTGTCACAACGTTTAGACCGTGCTATGGGCGCTGTAGAAACCATTTTAGAAACGGTAACAATACCACAAACCAAACCATAACCAGCCTAACAAAACACTGTTGGTTGTTGGGGTGACGGGTGTGTTGGTGTTAAGAGACTAGTTGTGTGGTGTGTTACATCGCACAACTATGTTTATAAGGGCCCCCTTAAAAACCTGATGCTGATATTTAACAGCTCAACCAGGTTTTGGGGGCCCTTTTAACTGTTCACCCACAAAAGAACCCGCTGGTAAACCCATCGAGAACCCACACTACGGCTTCAAACCCAAACTAAACCAGCTGGCAGGCCCGGATGTGGCTGGTGTTGGCTTTTAGAAACAAAAATTGTGTGACTACAACTTGTAGGTTTGATACAAGGGAGGTCTGTGTTCTGTGGTGGCACAGCACCTCACAGGGGACTGGCGCTCACAACATCTAATGCCGGGTTTGTTAGGTTATCTCTAGCAGCCTGTCTGTTCTTTTTGAGACATACTGGTTTCTCAACCACAGCCCGCGCGCGCACACACAAGACACCAGGACACATTCTTAATGTATCCACTCTATAGAAAACACTATGTGTGCTCACCAAAAACGTTGATACGCTGGTTGCTAACAGTTGTGTCACTACCCGCAGATGTGTGTTAAGTGGCTATGGTTACGTGTTTCAAAAGATTTTGTGGAACATGTTGGTGTGGGAAACGCCTGGTAGAACCAGATGTTTCAATATCAACACCAAAAAGTGTTTGTTTGTGCTGTTGTGTTTCTATAAACACCACCCAACAGTAAAACCATTACTAAATGAAGATCATCACACCTGGAGAAGTGTGATGGTCATTACGCCCTCGACGGGGGCAGAAAGGGGACAACAATGTCCTCAGATATCGAGTGGGCGGCGGACTTTTTAAAGTCCAACGCCCCCATTATGGGATGGCCTGAAGGGCCATGGCACCGCCAGGCGGGCTTTGAGGCCTGCCAAAACGTTATAAAAGCCGCATGGGCGGCGGGCCCTAAAGCCCACCGCCTAGCTGCAATCGCTTTTGGGCACGTTCGGCGTGCCCAGAAAGCCGTGCTGCGCATGGTGTATGCGCAGCACGATACCGAAAGCGTTGCCTGGGACCAGGCAATGTTAGATTTGCAGTCAGCAGCAATCATGGCTGAGCCAGCCATGATTGCGCTTGCAGAAGAGCTCGAAGCTCAACTACTTTGATAATTGAGCTTCGAGCAAAAAGCCCCCACCGGAAATGTTGGGGGCTTTTTTTATTATCCTTAACACTATTAACAACTGTACAAGAACACCACAATAGCCCACCGTGAAACACGCAACTGTACCTGTGATTACCATAAGCCCTGTCTATAGTCACGGTTAAAAACTCGGTTAGTTACACAACCCTAGATACATACTATAGAGACATCTCCTACGATGGCATGGTAACCGAGTGGTTTGAAACACACGGACAACGCTGCACAGGACCCTTGTGTGTGATCGGGGCAACCAAAAACCCTGCTACTATCTTCCTGGGAACAATCCTGCTTCTACAATATTTTAGGTGACCTCCAAGCAACGGCTGTGTATCAGCAGGATTAGCAACAAAAACTATTGTCTGGGTAGCCACCCAGTTTGGGTGTTAGACTCAGGTTAAAGAACGTGGAAGGTAGCCTAGAAGACACACCAAGGTTGTTTACATCAACCATTTCGCTACCAGAAAGTTACAGTGTTACATATTTCGAGTGTAGACAGGGGGTTGTGGCAGCTGGTTAGTGTGTGTTGGGGTCGGGGAACACAACAGTAACGCCTGGTACCTCGTGGACAGCTCGCGCGACTACTTGTCGCCACCATCCTGCTGGGTATGGTTCAAACTCGGGTCGTGCGACCCACATTTCCTCAGAGGTCCGATAGGTTGCTACTACAAGATCACGGGCATCTCACAAAGCGTTGACGAGTTCTTCTACAGCGCCTGCTGTAAAGGCTTCTAGGTTTTCAACCTGTTCCCGGACTCCTTCGGGGATGGGGTGGGTGCCTTGTGTCCAGCGGCGTACTGAGCGTTCAGACACACCAACAATTTCGGCGAGTGCACGTTGGTCGAGACCTAACCAGCCAGCTATTACAACTAATTCCGCTGGGGTCATCGGCTCGTCGTTCATGAAGTCGTTGTTGTTTGTCATGGCTGGTTTCAGTTAGACGGTCCCACCAATACAGAGAGGTTTACCAGTGCAGTAAGCCTCTCTGTATTGGTTTGTTGTTGTTATACGTTCCAGGGTATTCGTGTGATTAGGCGGTCACCAAAAGGCCCGCCGATGATCATCCAGTCGTTTTGCCAGTCTGCTGTTTCGTCGTCTTCGAAAGGCAATGGTTCGCCGGGGGCAACAATCTTGGGTTCGGTTTTCACAAACAGGTCTAGCATCATACTTTCGGTGTTTGTGTCCCAAAGATCGGGGTCGGTGACTTGTTCGAGGTTTCCAAGCCAGGCAGCGATGTTGTCAGGGTGGATGTCAGTGATGTTCGAGGCGGTGGTTATGTCCATTAGGCTCTGGGACTTGGTTCCCTGAGCTGTTGTGTATTGCTAGTGTGTCCTATTTCGGTAGGTTACCACACCATTTGTGCCAGAACACAGCGGTGTATCACAGCATAGTTAATGCTACACGTGTCCGGCTCATGGGTAACGAGTGGGTGTGGTGGGTTGTTAGGGTAACAGTCGTGGGGAGCAGCGGTTGTTAGGTTGTGGTGTTGGTGGGTGTGGGGTTGTTTGGGTGGGGAACGGTGTTCTACTCTAACAATTTTATAGTAGCTTTATAGTAGAGCTGTTTCTAAACAGCCAAAACACGTAAAACCCCTGGTCACAGCCTGTAACACAGCTATAATGCTACTATAACATTACTATAACATGGTTGTTGGTTTGGTGTTATAGTCATGTTCTTTGCACGGTCGTTTTCCGGGTAGCGACACGGGTGGTGTGTTGGGTTTGGTTTCGTCTTGGGGTTTGGGCTGTGAGCTGTGCTGTAGCGTCTCTTATGAGAGTTGATGGTGGGGTGTGTCTGTGTGGTCTTTGGTGGGGTGGTACGGCACAACCATGACGATAATCAATGTTATGTTGGTGTGTTGTTGGTGCTGTGTTGATATTTTAAGCGGTGTTGTTGCGTAGCAGGTACCACTATGGGTGTGGTGTTTGGGCTGCTCAGCGGGTGTGTTGGGTTGTTGATGGGTTGTTGGTGGGTTGTTTGGGGTGGTTAGGATTGTTGTTTATCAGTTGGTGTTGTTTCACAGTCCCAAAGCAGGCAAGCTCGGGGAAGGTGTTTCTTTTTGGATATGTCGGAGCAACGCCGAAACGTTGTGTCCCGTCTTTTGGGTGGGTTGCTAGTTTTTTGGCATAAACTTGTTGGTCGTCGTGGCCCTGTGGGGCGGCGTGTCAGGAAAGACCGTCCGTATGTTGTGACGATCATTCCAGCGCATAATGAGGAAACGTCTATTGGTGCGACGTTAGAGTCGTTGTTTAGTCAAACCCGTCAACCGGATTTGGTGGTAGTCGCGGCTGATAACTGTTCGGATCGTACTGTGGAAGTGGCGTCTAGTTATCAGCGGCGCGGGGTTGTTGTTTTTGAAACGGTTGATAACAAGTATCGTAAAGTTGGGGCTTTAACACAGGCTTGGCAGCGTTACGCTAAAGATGCTGATTTTGTGTTAGGTATTGATGCTGACACGATTTTGGCGCCGTCGTCGTTGCAAGAACTTGAAGATGAGATGGTGGAAAACGTTGCTATTGGTGGGTTGATGGCGCGTTACACTTTCGATCAGGGTTTAGCGACCGGCTGGTTTTCGCGTTTGTTGGTCAGGTTGCAAAGGTTAGAGTTTACGGGTTGGACGATGGACATTTTACGTCGTCAACGTCGTACTTATGTGTTAGGTGGCCAGGCAACGCTTTTTCGTGGTGAGGCGTTACGTCAGGTAACGGAACATAACAAACGTAACGGGCCGTGGTCGGTTAACTCTCAAGTGGAAGATATGGAACTTACTTGGCGGTTAGGGGAACTGGGTTGGGAAACGTTGTGTTCTGCTACTGCTAGGGCCTATGTGGGTCCTATGTTGACGTTTCGTGCGTTTTGGGCGCAGCGCCGCAAATGGGATGGTGGTATTACCCAAACGTTACTTGCTAATGGTATCAATAAACAAACAGCGTATCCGTGGCGGTTACAAGCAAAAACTTTGTTGGACGCTTCGATCCGGTTCATGTTTTTTGGGTTGTTGATCTTGGCGTTGTTGCGTGGTTCGTGGGTTTGGTTTTGGGTGTGGGCCATCCCCCCTGTTTTAGCTATGTTGTTAAACCTTCGTACTGTGTTACGGACCCCGCATCGTAGCACCGCAGATATTGTGGTTGCGGTTACTTTGGTTGGGTCCGAGTTGTATTTGATGGTTCGTATCGCTACCTGGGTAGTGTCGTGGGTGCATGCGATCTTAGGTATCCGTAAAGACGGGTGGGCGGCCCAGTATCGTGCTGAAGGAAAAGCGTAATGTTTTTTGGTGTCACTGTGCGGGGCTGGTTGAAAGCGTTTTATGAGCTCAACATTGACCGTTGGCTTTTAGTGGGTTGGTCGTTGTTGGCTGTGCTCACGGTTTTAGCGACGGTTGGCATGATTTTGAAAATATTTAAATCTAACAAAGGTATTCGCCCGTAATGTTCAAAACAACAAAACTTTGGTTTCTGGCTTTGTTTGTAGCTGGTGTAGGAGTTGTAGCTAGTTGCACTCTCCCAACTACAGAGGAAGCTACCTATGGGGTTTCTTACGATAAACCATCGTCTAGTACATCGAACAAGAACACTAGTGGTAGTAACACCACGGGAACTAAACCCGTTGAGATGGTTTTGGGCGATGACGACCAGCAGGATTCGGTTGTAGCTGTATCAGGTTCCAGTGAGGGTGGGGTTGTGTCGATTTCTTCGACTGTGGCACAACTTTCAAACACTGGGAGCGACGATCGGTTTATGTTGAGTCTTGTTGGGGTGTCACCATATCTGAACCGTAACGACAACGGTCAGGTGTCGTCGGTGCCGATCTCAGCGTTTGTTGATGACCCTGCGATGCTTTCTAGCCGCCCAGGGGTAGCGAATAGTGTGTTGGTAGCTGAAAATGGGGAGGGTTACACCCAAATTTTGTTGCATGTGTCCCGCCCGAGTTGGGTTGAACATACCAACACTATGGTGTTTGAAGCAACAACGATAGGTACCCGTGAAATTGGTAGGGAACTTTCTCGTGTGGCGGGGGTTGGCATATATGGTGATGGTCAGCTAGTAGAAACCGGTTTGGACCATCCCCAAGACTGGGTTGGGCATAGTGTTGTTTCATCAACCCTGTTTTTAGATGTGTCTAACACTAGAAGCGTTGGTGGGTGTCCTCTTTCTCCAGGGGTGTCTTGTGTAGGGGCCGACATGTTTCGTTCTGATTTAGCGGCCGTGGATTTCACCGGGGCGAACCTGTCGGGGGGTTAACTTTGCGATGTCAACCATGCGAGGCACAGTGTTTGACAAAGCTAATGTGTCTGAAGCCGAGTTGTTTCGTTCTGATCTGTCAGGCACGTCGTGGAGAGACGCCGAAATTCATGGTGCGAATATGCACCAGTTGACATTGGTTGGGGCGGATTTGTCAGGGGTTCGTGGCCAAGATGTTCAACTGTTTCGTTCCGAGTTGAACCTCGCAACACTGGACGACGCGGAGTTGACACGTGCAGCGTTACAACAAGCGACTATTGTTGATGCTACTGCACGTCGGGCACGTATGAGCGGTTCTAACTTGTTTCGTGTTGATATGTCAGGCACCGATTTTTCGGATGCTGTTTTGAACGATTCAAACTTGGCGCAAACTATTGCGCATTCAACCAGGTTTCAAAACACTAACTTGGCCCACACCGATCTAACACACGCCGATCTTCGCTACACCGATCTTTCTGGGGCGGATCTGTCTTTCGCGAACTTGGCGGGCGCTAACCTGACCGGAGCGAACCTTGTTGGCGCGAACCTTTCTGGAGCGGTGTTATGGCTCGCAGATTTTAGCGGCGCTAACCTTTCTGGAGTTACTTGGTCTAACACGGTCTGCCCGGACGGTAAAGTGGCGTCACCGACAGTGGGTTGCGGCCCAATACATGTTGGGGTTGGTGGTGGGATTGTAGGACCACAGTACAGTAACAACACATCAAATGTGGGTCCCCGTGCAGGGATCATCACCCAAGCAACCTTTGAAGATACCTACAGAAAACGAAACGTGTACAACCGCTAAACACCTACCCTGACATGTGGGGCCCTAACCACCCAAACAAACAAACAAACAAACAGGTAGGTTGTTTCGGGGGTGTGTGAGACACCAGTTGTGAAACCTGCAAACCAGCCGGTCAGGCCGGGTCGGGTTGGGTTGGGTTGTTGGGCTGATATAGTGTTGGACGGTTACGACCGGTTCCGCTTAGCGTTGTTGTTAAGCCCAGGGCCGGTCCTCACTAGGTGGAACAGTGATCGCTGTTCCACCTTTTTTTGTTGATGAGAACGGTTGTTAGGGGAACTGTTAACTCATAGTTAACACTTCGGCTGGGGTGTGGGCAACTGGGCTAGTAATGTAAGGGTGTAGCCACGCTGTGGTAAGGGTGTGTTGTAGTGGGTTTAGTTGTTTAGGGCTGGTTCGTGGGTTTGGTAGGTGCTTGTTGGGGGTTTGTTGGTGTATCCCCAACAATATTGGGATAATTCTTGTGGGGAGATGTCGAGGTTGTTGGTGAGATCTTCACAGCTTGTTTCACAGAACCATACAAGTTCTTCTAACACCACATCGGCTGTGGTTTTTATTTGTACAGCAAGGTCCCCAAAAGTTGGGGTGTGGTTGAGTGCGTTGAACAGTTGTGTGTTCCAAACATCTTGTTGAGCGTAGCTGGATGGTGTTTCGGTTTCGTGGAGGGTTTGGGCGAGTCTTGCTGCGAGTTTAGTGAGGGTGTTTAGCTGGTGAGGGTTGGTTAGGAACTGTTGGTTCTGGGATGGTTTTGTGCCGGAGATCGTCACATATTCATAAAGGGTTTGTAGCTGGTTCCGGTTTCGGATCGGTCCTATTAGGACTTCGAGACGTTCCCCTAAAAGGTAGGGTATCGGGGTGGTGGTGATAGTTGGTTCTGGTTGGGTGGGGTGGTTACGTTCTCCCCAGCACACACCAACTATTGCTCGTCTTGTGGTGTTTGTAGCTACAGCGATTTCGTCACATGTTGAATCGCAAAACCATATGAGAGCTTCGCAAAGTTCGTTGGTGTTAGCCCCGGTAGTGTTTTGTAGGTTACTGAAGGGTTCCGGGTGGGGTCCTCTTAGATAGTTGGCTAATGTTAAGCCCCAGCCGCCGGTACGGTAGGCGAGCCGGTCAGCGTCCGCGACAAAGGTGGGTGTAAGCCCTGCGGTGTATAACACTTTAGCCATAGCCCAAGCGGTTTCAGCTAAAACGTTTAACAAGGTGGGGTTGTGGGTGAGTTGGTCAAGTGGTGTGGTGTAGGGCCCTATGAGTACTGCGGTGGCGGCTGGTAACAGTTCGTTTCGGTGGGGGATGTTACCTACGAGCACAGCTAGGGACGCTCGGGTTGCTGCTGGTTCTGATGTTTTGTCGGTACCCCAAAAGTTGTGTGGTTTGGTAGGGCCCGTGTTGGGCAACATGTGGTTGGGGACCGGATCGGAGATCTCATCGAGAAGACTTTGGGTGTCTTGTGTGACGTATACAAGCATGCGCCTAAAACTTTTGTTGAACAACAGCAAACACTGTTGGTAGGTTAGCGAAAGGTAAACACCTACCGGGGTTGCAGCTGGGTGAGGTGTTAGGAGTTTAGGTTAGCAATCTTTGTTCTGTTTTGACAATACTTTAACACCTAAGCGGTGATAGTTGAACAGTTTGTTCTACACACCCATTGGTGTGGCGGGTGTTTGTGACCACTATAAAGGTGTGGGCACGTTCTACACTTCCGATCAGCATTTTGGGCACACCAACATTATTGGGTTGTGTGACCGGCCTTTTCGTAATGCTGACGAGATGGGTGACTACATTATGGCACAGTGGAACTCTCTGGTTGGTCCTACCGACACGGTTTGGGTGTTAGGGGACGTGGCGCTTGGTAACACAGCTTTAGAACTGGAACGCATAAAAGGTTTGAACGGTGTTAAACATTTAGTTGCTGGGAACCATGATCGTTGCTGGGAACATCACAAACCGAAACGTCGTCGCGGTTGGTTACAACGCTACCTTGACGCAGGGTTCGTGTCCGTGTCTAGCTACCACAACACTACTATCGGCGCTCACCAGGTTGGTTTATGTCATTTCCCTTATCAGGGTGACTCCCACCCTGAGGACCGTTACCGTGAGTATCGCCCAATAGACCGGGGTGGGTGGTTGATACATGGCCATATCCACGAAAAACGTCGGGTTGATAGACAAGGGCGGATGATTAACGTTGGGGTTGATGTGTGGGGTTTTAAACCTGTCCCAGAATCAGTGTTAGAAACTATAATCAACAACACCCCACAACCCACCCACCGTCGCAAGGTTTAGCAACATAACCTGCCCTAAAAACTAGGTGGCACCACCACCCAACAATGGGGGCAGCGATCACCTAGTTGGGATATGTTACCGGGTTGTGAAGTTGTGAAACGTTTGTACGCTAATACTAACACAAGGGGTGTTTAAACCCGCTGTGACACCACCCTGCTGCAACCACAAACACTGTTAGTATGAGCGGGGGTGTTTCAACCCTTTAACACCTCCAAGAAGGGGTGGTTAGGTTGCGGCTAGAGCCGGTTGTGGGGTTATGGTCGGGGCTAGGGTTGGTTTAGCGATATAAAAACCTTGCATAAATGTGCAGCCACTCATTAACGCTAGTTGGCTTTGGTTTGAGGTTTCAACCCCTTCAATGGTGACACTAGCGTTGAACGTGTCTGCTAAGTCAACTAGAGCGGTGATGATTCGTTGGTCGTTGTTATGGTCAGCCCATAGAAGAGTTTCACGATCGATTTTAAGAACATCGAAAGGGAGTTCGGTTAAGTTACGTAGAGAACCCCATCCGGTGCCGAAATCGTCGAGCGCTACCATTACCCCTTGGTGGCGGAGTTGTTCTAACGATGTTTTGATTATGTCACGGTCAACAATCGGGTATGTTTCAGTGAGTTCTACCCCTACACGTCCCAACGGGAACGCTTTGATCAGGGTTAGGATAGGGTCAGGGTTTTCTTGTAACGTAGCTGCTGAAATGTTGAACCAGATCCGATAGGACTCTAGGATTTGAGGTTCAAGTTTCAAACCTTGTTGCAACATATGTGTATCGAAGATGGGTGCAAGCCCAGCTATTTCTAGCAGCGGCACAAAAACAGATGCGGGTATTAGCCCGTGTTGAGGGTGGTGCCAACGACTCAACGCTTCGACACCTGCGGGTAACATGCTACTGGTAGATACTATTGGTTGGGTTGCTAACTGTAACGTCCCGGCGCTGGTCCCACCAGCTAAAAGCGTTTTAAGGTCGTGTAACAGGTTGTTGTTATCTACAAAACCGTGGTCGGTGTGAAGCCTCATGTTTGTAATAGTGGATGCTTTGGTGTGAAAATCCACATCCCGACACCAATTTTAGGACCGGTATCCAGGTTTTGTTGAAACCCTGCGGTTGTAGGGTTGGTGGGTTAGAACCACAAACATTTATGGTTGAAGGGGTTACTCACAGGTGCCCTAACCGAATGTGGTGGGGGTTGTGTGTGGTGGGTAGGGGTGGTTGGGCCACAGTTAGAAACATGATGGTTGTTTCGCGGGTGGTTGGGGTGTTGGGAAGGTTGTGTTATGGATCGTGAAATTGAGCGGTTGTTAAACGATCTGCCTATTTTTGTGGCGTCTGTACCTTCGGAAGCGGTGTTAGATGTTGTGCTGCGATATTGTGGCAGTGAAACAGCTATTGAAGGTGTTATATCTAACCGGTGTTTGACTCTCAAACTGGTTGAGAAATATTACAGCACCGCTTTGTCAGGTTTTCATGACACTATTGTTGCTTCTACCACCAACCCTGAAATTGTGGGGTTTATGCTCAACCATCCAGCTACTAGCGTTGATGCGTTGGAAATGATCCTTTTGGGTTGGTATCTACCAGAGCACGAGTACAAAAAACTTTTGGGTAGGCTTTGGGGCCAGGGTGGTAACTGGTTTTTAGATTACCTAGATTACCCGGATGTGTGGGTTAAAGACGTTTGGTTGAAAGCGTATCATAGTGTGTCAGCTTGGGGTGGGGAAGACCTCTATTTGGAGGCTTGTAGCCGGTGGGGTGATACCCAATGGTTGGCTCGGCGTGATAGAGAGCTGTTTAGTGATGACGAGTTGTTTGGGTTGTTAGAAGCACGCGCTAGTTACCCGTTAGAACATTGTGCCGAGTTTTATCAACTGTTAGAGGGTCGTCCGCAGCTGTGGGAACGTTGTGGCCACAGTGGTGTTTCGTTGTTACGGGGGCTGGTTTCTGGTTTTGACCTACCTCAACATGTCGGGTTAGCGATTGTGGAACATGCTGCGATCGTACCAGGCGGGTTTGTGGACCGTAACGACCAGATAGGGGTTGAAACGTTGTTACAAAACCCTGGGGTTGATGATGTTGTGTATGACGCTGCTCACAACAAATGGTGTGCCGCTATGGGGGAAAGTCACCCGTACCCGAAAAAAACTGACCGTGTTTTATTTCAACCAATACAGCAGGTGTCGGACCCCCAGCTTCTACTAAAATATTTGGGTATGTGTTATGAACCTACCGTTGTGTGGGCACCCAGGTTAAAACGTCGACTTGAACAGTTGGTAGCCGAAGCAGAGGGGCCAACAAAACCTTTGCTAGCCCGCCAGTACAGAAACGTTAAAACTCAGCTGTTGAACAACTTGGGGCAAAGAGGCTCGCATGTGGATAGTCTCAGTGCTCGTAAAGTGTTAGGTTTGTTGGAATCGTTGGGGCCACGTGTTGGTATAGGTAACCGTTACAAACCAGGCCAAACCTGGAGAAGGTCACGGGTCGCTGCGCCACCATACATCCCAACTAAAAACAATGTTGAAACAGGGCAAACAGTCCTGAAACTGTTAGGGGAACCTACAACACCGAGGTTGCAAACAATCTGGGAAAACCTGTTCTTGTTGTACCCAAGCTGGGAACGTTCCTACAAAGATCTTCTCAAAACAGTTGTTGTTCTAAAATAGTTTAGCCACCCCCGCCTGGAAAACACAGGGACACAGCTCTCAAACGGTCCCACAAAATCGTTTCGGTAACGTTCTCATAGTGATATCGGAATAGTAGTTGTTGGTTTCACTAGAACCAGTTTTGTGCTGTGCTAGATATGAAACCCCCGGTAGGTGGGGCCTGTAGTGGTACAATATTTGCTAGGCGGGTAAGAAACAGCGTGTTAATAGAACTAGTAGTAGCCTGTGTAATAGTAGGGGTACTGGTGGTTACATGCTTGTTGCTACACACCCTCAGGTAGGTTGTGGTCGTAGGGGTACAGATAGTGTGAAAACGTCGGTGCAGATGAACCTAGAAACGCAGGCTGCTAAGAACACGTTCGTTACTAGGTCTGTGTTCAACGCTAGAGTTCCTATTTCTAGTGTCGCTGGAAAGCGTGCGTTTAAGTTGCTCTATTAAGTGATGTAAATTGTTTAGATGCTTTGTTAACACCGGTTTTTTGGGAACGGTGTTACCGGTCTTTGTGTCTCTGTGGCTGGTGTGGGAGTTAAAAACTGTTACCTACACAAATAGCTAGTGGTTGGTGGTGTGGCAGGGGGTTTTATGAGGGAACTATCAACTGGTAAAGGTATGGTGTGTTGGGTTTGCGTCTAACAGTGTGGTTAGTCAAACGTTTTGTGGTGAAACGGTTGGTTTTTAACAAATAAGCTAGATAGTTGAGAGGTGAAGGATGTCGTTGGGGGTTTTTGTTGGGTGTGTCCCTTCTGTTGATGTGTTACGTGTAGCGTGTCGTGTGTTAGACAACAAGCGTGCGTTGGATTTTTTGGCGATGAACCCGCACACTAATGTTGAGATGGTTGAGTCGTCATGGAACCATTTC